>Ga0075152_10002535_pt1 | contig 12972 bp, 24 predicted proteins | sample JI61114C2DNA_FD_70964 | JGI IMG/M metagenome (GOLD analysis project Ga0075152, IMG submission 70964) | Wastewater effluent complex algal communities from Wisconsin, to seasonally profile nutrient transformation and Carbon sequestration -... | ecosystem: Engineered > WWTP > Effluent > Algae...
TCAAACTTGTTGTTGACAAATGTATGCTTCGGGAAGAAGGAGATCTACATGTATTCCAGTAGCAGTCTCGAAGGATCCTAAATATCCTCTACCTTTTTGAGGAACACGACGCACTAGCTTATAATGCTCGTATAGATCTTGAAGAACTCTTCAGTTTCGATTGTCTGGTTGTGAAGTGCTATGATTTGTTGGATGCGGTTGGATCCGATCCCCTCCCGTCGAATAACTCCCAATACGCAGTGGATCAGCCCTTCCAGCAGGTTGAGGTCCTGCTGGAAAAGGGCCTTTACTTGTTGATATTGGTGGCTCTTTTGGTACAGCTCCCAGATGCTGTTGGTGCTGGCGCAAGATGGTCGCGTACTCCTTCCGAAGTAAGTGAAGTCATTCTTCCTGGCACACCGAAAGGCCTTGTGAAGCAATACAAATTCGAACTACCTGTTTTTATTGAGTGCATGGGGAATCCTATCCGAGAAACGATAGAAGACCCATAGAATAGAACAGTAAAAGAAGCACTCGTTGCGATCCCGCATCATCTCGTTGAAGATGGTAACGAACTTATCATGACGCTAGAATAGCTCGACGATATCAACAGAGGTATCCAATGGCACCTCGCTGACATCATTGATGTCGATTCGAAAGTAGCCACGGATAGCACTCAGCTTCATATACTTGCAGAAGTTGACGACAGCTGCACTATACTCCATCGAAATCGATATCGAGTGGCAGGGGCGCTCATTGAACAGAGGATGCCTAAACACGTCATGCCAGGATATCCTTTACTCTTAGGTGTACGCCAGCATCTTTCTCAGCAAATCTTCGACAAGATTACTTCTGCGCATTGGTTTGCTGAAGTCAATTCTAGGTTCGTTAGCCTTAGTCTGGTTGGTGTTCTCCACTGCCGCCATATACACCTTTTGTTCAATCGGAGGTCTGTTGTAGAGGAGCTGGAAGATAACAACACCCACAGACCACACATCGCATTTATTCGTGTAACGTTCACCGACTATATGACATGAGGTTGTTACGTCTCTTGCGGTGCAGCTGTGGCGAGCCGTAGATGGACAGTATAGTTGTGAGCCGTATGTTCGCGAAGTCGATGTTATCGATGATGCTGGTAAACACCACCTCCGATAGCTTGATCTTGCCTTGGTGGAGCATGATGTTTTCCATCTTTATGTCCTCATGGATGTGGCCACTGCGGATTAGTTACGAATAGCCCTCCAGTATCTGCCGAAAGATGATCAACTGAATTATGCTGTGGCTGTACTGTCTCAGTCTCGCTGAGAGGACCATTCTTATTGCGTAGGTATTCTTCCAGGGTTCCTCCATCACAGTAATCCTTGTAGAGGTACAGCTGTGTTTAGGTGCGAAGGAAATAATACAGCTTCACAAGGTAGGGCGATTCAATTAGCCGCACACGATTGAGTGCCTTCTCCATTTCGAGCAACTTGGCGTTATCAGCATACTTGATGCTGATGCACTTGACGATGAAGTAGTAGTTGGGTGGGTTAATCTGCTGTCCAAGAAAGGTTCTGCCGAAAGAGCCACGCCCAATTTCCTTGACGAGTTAGGTGATTCCTGCGATACGCCTGTTCTTGGGCGGTTCGACCATATTAGCCGATTCCTGGGGCTGCTCAGCCTTGGTTTTGGACATATTTAAAAATACAAACTGCACTTCAATGGAATACCTGGAAGCTGACATCAAACCATTTAAGAGCTGTTTGCAGCCAACGCTCTATTGCCTGCAGCTTGTACGGCTCGATAGCCAAACGAGAAGTGTCCTATTCGTCAAGCTTGAAGATGGGTCGTTCAGATAGCTCAGTCACCCAATCGATCTGTTCAGCACTCGAACAAGACTGGTGTGTAAGGTGCTCGTATTTGTACAACCAACTCTCGAACAGATTCTGGAAGTGGAGCTCCCACGAAGCAAGACTGCAACCTAGTTCAAACTACCGTTTACTCAGGGGACATTTACGCTGAGCTGCCGAGTCCTCAACACAACACAGGAGGAAGTGACGCCAGCAATGATGCTCACTCCGCTGAAGCATGCAGGTTACGATAAATTTTTGGAGTTTCGGAGGAAAGTAAAGAAGTTGGAGAACATCACTTCACCTTTGAATTGGCAGGTGGCACACCGCGTTCGTGTGGTGCATTACCTCCAAACCTACACATACGAAATGGAAGATGTCAATGAGGTGTGCATTGATGCTTCCCTTGATGGGCAACTCTCGTTTGAACTTGAAGAGCAATCCTTTGTCACACCTGAAAATCGTTTGTCGGAGACTATTGCAAGCAGCGTGGTGTCGCTCAAGCAGAACAGTCCCAGTGGCTCCTTCGAAATCGCTATCAAGTTCTCTCAATACCTAATCTTGAGATTTAGTGTCGAAAGGGTGATGACAGAGCTCAAGCAGCAGCAGGGGTTGATGAGTCTGAGAGTACTATAGGCTCCCTCGTCGGTGGTGGATATCAAAGTAGGGTTAGTAGATGACAGGACCAACCAAATTGATAGCTGCCCCTCTCTGAAATCAGTCACCACCGAGAATGGTAAGACCTATTTCGATCCTGAGTATTTCTTTCTGGAAAGGAATCTGAAATCGATTGAAAGGTCGGAGTAGTAATCTTTGGAAGCGGTTGACCAGCTCGATAAGCTGACGAAGGCATTTCCCTCGTATCCGCACGTAAAAAACCAACAGCTTCTGCCTCTTACAGCCAATATCAAATATCTGTGTCTCATGTTCAAGCACTCCAATGGCGAAACTGAGTCAGTTAAGATACCAGCCTACAATCTGCTGGTCGGTCTCAACTCTTCAGTGCTGAAATCCCAGGAAGGTGGGATTCGGTTTTATATGGAAATCAATAAAACAACTGACCAGCCTTGCTCGAAGAAACACCGAATCTTTTCGTTATGGCCGGATACTATTTGGAACGCCTATCTGCTTCCAGAGGGGTAGTCACTGTCTGTTAAGCTGTTGACGAATCGAACAGTTCTCAAGGCTGACTTCAGGACGGCAAGCAAGGATATGGCTGGGTCCGACAAGGATGTTCGAAGATAGCTTCAAAAATTGGACTCACGCAATCAGCTTGAAGTAGCCTTCCAGAAAGGCAAGTTTATTGTCTCGAAGGCTGCAAATAGTAGACCAGGCGGAGGATTTAAAGTCATCGAGCCTCCCACCAACCTCTAGCCCGAAGGGCTCATTATAGGGGAGGCTCTGTATAACCAGACGGTGCAAATTCAGGTCTGTGTTGATCAAGACATCGTGGCGTTCGGTTCGTTTGCATTGAAGGATTTGGCTGGGGAAGGTAATATCATAGTGCCGCTCCAGACAACTTCAAAACAAGCTGGATACGTTTATGTTGTGTATCGGTACAAACAGCGAGAAAGGTCTGCTTGTCGGAGCGCAGCCCGGTTGTACAGACTGGCATATAGCATCACAACCTTGAACCCCAACACATAAATCAGCTACGAGCTGCACCTGACAAACCTCCTGAAGTCGACCAAGCAGTTTAGAAAGAAGATCGAGCCGGAAGGTGGCAACCACTCAAGCATGAAGGAAATCGACTTCTGTGTTTTTTCAAAGACCAAGGAAGCAGAAGTGCAGCTGTTGATAAGGAGACGCTACTACGACGACCTGACTGAGTCTTACAGTTATCACGAGTATCTCTCCAAGAATATCAGCTTCAACAATAACGCTCGCATAACAGATTCAAACTTCCACAACGTGACAGTAAGCGATGGATGCTATGATGTGTCCACTTGGGAATTCTTTGCTGAGGATACCCTCCAGCATATCACCTTCCAGCTGCAAGTGGGTTGCCTGACTGACTAAGTGCTGGATACAGACGGAAAAGGCTCAGGGTACGGCATCAAACTACTGCCGATGATGTGGAGCAAACTCAAAGAAGGATTTCAGCGAGCACCTAGCTCAGTGAACTTCGAGGTGATTAGCAATAGACACAGCAAAAACCGAAACGGCCTCCCAAAGGTAAAGGATGTGAGCTACATGAATTGCATGTAGTTTTCTCTCAAAGCCAACGACTATCGCGATGCCATATCGATTATGATGGATGAACGTTACGGCTATTCAAAGATCTATGAACTCATCAAGTTACCAGTGAACATCTCCAAGAACGAGTTGGATCTACAGGGAGAAAGTCAGTATAGCCTGACTTACATCAACATCGATGGAACCCAACTTCTCTTCTTGCTCAAGTGCTTTGAAGGAGCAGCAGAGTCATCCTCCGATGAGGATGTGAAGAGTCAGAAAAGTGCCAAGACTGTCGGGAAGGAACGCCAAGTTAAAGGCGATAAACGGGATAATATTGACGACTTCAACAAGACTACGAGGCTCAACGATGTGCTTCAGCTCAAAACCGAAATCAATAAGGTCACCCTCTAAAACAGAAAGCTGGTGACCAAGGTTGTGAGACTCGAAAATAACAATTCAGTTTTGGAGCAGAAGCTAGCTGAGATCAAGCAAATTGCTGAACGCAAGAAGGGGGAGCTGAAGTATGGAATTATAGCACGCCCAACCCACGACAAATTTACTGACCCGTCCATCGAAGAAGCTAAAGAAAAGAAGCGAAGACTGTACCGAGAGGTATGTGGGTGTGGGGCCAAGCAGCCTAAATACATGTAATTGTGTTATTACCAAGGGGTTATTGTGAGGACTGCCTCAAGGAACTCGAGAAGATTTATCGGCTGGTTTATAAACAGTTCGAATAGAAGGCTAAACACTACTAAAGCACTTTTTACCGCAACATGCTTAGAAAAGAAAAGTAACTGGCAGACTGATTTAGGATTCAAATGCTTGAAGGCAAGATAAAGAATGTGAAGGACCGTTTGCTGATGAGGTAGTCAGAGGAGAATGCTCGAAACGAAAGTGAATAGGTCGTAGAAGAGCGTACTCTGTACGACCTCCGAGAGAAACTTGTGGAGCTGAGGAACACCTCAGCAAATTGCAGAATACGCATCGACGGGATCATTGGTTCCGGCAGCTAATTACAGCAGAATCTCGAAGAGAAGATTAATATTGAGAATCGATCGATCTTTGAACTGGTTCAAAAGATCGAAGAGTAAGCAAGTGGGTTAGATAGGTGTCGGAGGAAGAAAGCATAAATCGACGGCAAGATATCGTCGTTGTCAAGCACAGAGGCACAATGACGATACATACTGTCACTTTTTCTTGGGCGCTCCCATCTGAGGGTTTTGTTGGAGCTGCTTAATAGTCTGGTGTGAGTTTGGCATGTGCTTTACTTTTTGCAGCTCCTGCTCCCGGAGAATTCGGTTAAATGGACGATCCTCCTCGAAGAACTGTTTGTAGCGCATCGCTGTCGAAGTCGGATAGATGTTCTTCCAGCCTCGAGATCTTTTGAGTTCCTCATCAGTCTCCCGGATGATCTGTTGGGCGTGCTTTGGAAGGTCCTTCTTGAAGTCTCGTTAGTAGTGGGCTTTGGTGGCGTTTTCCAGGTAGGTTTTATCAACTGAGTATCTTTGGTCAACAGGGACGACCCCAATCATTGTCATCATATCCGCTACCATGCTGCCTTTAATTTTGAGATCCATCGGGCTATCAGTGTTCATTGATGGCGAAAGGTTGATCTCCAACAACCAAGGTCTGAGATCTGCATCCACAAGCACATCAAACCCGAGGATTTCGAAACAGTTATCACGGAACGGCACACTCATATCCATGGCACTGAACACTAGCCCTTCAATGCTGATGATGCTCTTCACCACAAGATCCTCAATCCGACCCCATATAAGCTCCAAATCAAACCCATGGTTCTTGAGGTACTCTTTGAGTGCTGTGAGCGACCATTTATGACCAACATAGTCGTTATTCTCATCCTCATTAGCAACGAATTGGTCGGAGTACTTGTTGAGCGAGTAGTTTGTCAGATGCACATAAGGGTTCTCTTTGGAATCACCACTCTTGCTATACTAGTATGTTGCGAATCTAGCCAATCCTTCTTCGTACATGTATATGCGCAGAGGATGGAAGCAAGTGATGCCCACATATATCCTCATATCGAACTTTAGGTTGTTAATGAGAAGAGGGTTGTTGATGTAGTGACTCACCACAATACAGTCTTTCTGCTTCTTGAGGATCTCATCCACGCTATCAGTCAGCCAGATACCCCTTCCTTGGGACTGGTTGTGCGGCTTGACAATGTACCATTGGTTCTTTTTGCTTTTTGCAAGCTTCTCGGAATCCTCCAAGAAGGTGCTGGTCTCCGACGGAAGGATATACGTCTTTGGGATGAAGTTGAAGTGGTTCATTCCATGTCGGGCCTGCATTTTCGAGATGTTTCGGTGCATGAGATCCTTACGGGTGATTTCAAATGATCGTGGAAAGTGGTTAATCTTCTGGTATGCTGACATACCCTGCAGCGTCTCAGGCTTGGGTACACCGTTGTTCCATATGATGGTAACGTCATTATCGCTACTTTCCAAAAAGCCGTTTTCCTCCAGTAAGTTCTTGATCAGTCCAATCGCCCCACCGATGAATTTGAACTTGTAGCCGCGATCTGGATTCTACGGAAGGGGCAGCCCTGACCAATTCTTAAATTGCAGATAACGAATGGTAGGACCCTTGTACTCTTCTATGTCTTTTACTGCAAGGGTTGTCATAGGTTCTGAAGGACGTCGCTGCTACGGTTTGTTTGGTGATACTCGTTTGACTTTCTCAAGTTTCTTGCGCTTACGTTCCTCATCGCGTTCAATCTTCAAATCGTAGATTCGTTGGAACTATTCCATAGAGTTCAGGTCGTGGTTGGGGTCAGTTGGTTCGGCAATCTCCTCAGGGATGTACTCACGAGGTTAGATTCGCTTCTCCGACTTTGGCTTGTACTTTGAAGTAGGATTGTTGAGGGCTGTTATGATGCTGTCCAGTTCCTATTATTCCATAGCTGCGATACTTATAATACTCTGTATTGGAGGCATAGGTAACGAACGGGCCTCTCACAGTATAATAATTGCCCGCCATGTAAAATTAATACGCAGGGACACCCCTTACCAGGTCCTTGTTGTACTTATAGCCCCCAACCGGAACTATTCGTCGGCAGGCTTTTATGACTTTCGCCGAGCTGCGACTGAACTTCTACTCCGATCTGGATAGCAGGTTCGACCGTATATCGAATGTAGGCGGGAAGAATTGGAGACCCTTGTAGAGTCGGGGAACGAGCTAAAAGTCGATTGGAAGAAGGCCACGGAGAACTTCACTGAAGAGGAGCAGACCTTTCTTCGAGGGCTAACGTCCCCTTACAAAGAAAGCAAAACCTCATCGGATGAAGCAGCTCGTAGGAAAGATGTGGTATCGCACTACGTGTGCAGAATGGCCTGTTGCAGTGATACCAGCTTACGAGCAAAATTCTGCGACTACGAAAGCAAGATTCTTATAATGAGGATTGCTATGTTGGAACCTCGCGAACTAATCGACATCATAAAAGCAATTGAAGGAAAGTTTGCGGCAAAGGAGGAGATTCATCAAATCAAGGAGGATGAAATGAAGAAGAAAGCTCATTTAATTTACGGGGCACTGAGATACAAGACAAGCAAAATCGAAGAGTGGACTCCATTAGTTTGGAAGATGCCGCTACGACTTTGTGGCTTCCTGCTTGACCGGAGGGAGTGCTACGTCGAAGGTGGGTTCTTGTATGTTGACTGTAGCCTACTAAAAAAAATCGCAACCAAGATGTACTACCGCTACTTGCAGGAGGGCTTGAAATCTTTGGAGACTGTTATTCGCGGCATTCTTGACGATGACAACTCTAACCAGTACCGTACGTTTATAGAGACTGCACCATCTCTCATCAACAAAGTATCAGCAATGCCTGATGACTTGAAGGAAACAATAAACCTGAATAATTTGCCGTTCTTTGCAAAACAAAGTTTCCCACCATGTATGCTCAACCTCCACAACCACATCACAAAGGATAAACACCTCAAGCATGGTGGGAGGCTGCAGCTGCTTCTGTTCTTGAAAGGCTGTGGGCTGACTATGGAGGACAACGGAAAGTTTTGGAGAGCCCATTATAAGAAGGGTGTTCAGGAGAGTGATGAAAAGCAGTTGCAGTATACAGTTAAGCACTCTTACGGAGCAGAGGGTAAGAAAACCAACTACTCACCATACACCTGCCACAAGATCATCAACTCGAAAGTTGGCTCTGGAGAGCATCACGGCTGCCCATTCAAACATTTCGGTACTGAAGAGCTTCGAGGATTCTTGATCGGAAATTACAAGATTAGCGCCGACGACGCCCACCAAATAGTCAGTCGTATTGACGGCAAGCATTTTGAGGTACAATAAGCAATGAATACAGCTCGCCTGCAAGATGATGTTTAGGAAAGTGCACAACGATCCAAGAGAAAAATTTGAGGAGATCGCTATGAATAGGGTTGGTGGCAACCCTAACAAGTACTATTTCGCGTCTCGCAAGTATCTTGAAGAACTCAATGATAAGGATAATGATAAGCCAGAGCCAAAGAAGCCGGCCTCAGCTATCAAGGAACCGCTGGCAGCACAACAATCGAGTAGCTGATTTCATTAGGAATGTTATTTAAGCAATGTCGATTTAAAAGCTGAAAGGGAGGGTCAAGGACTATGACTGGGGACGAACGGATAATGCCAACAGAGTCTATGAATTCAGTGGGCAGGAGTGGAAGGAGCAGAAGTACGCAGAGTTGTGGATGGGCAGTCATCCTTCAGCACCATCTTTGCTTGGAGAAGGCACGCTCACTGAGTATCTGAAGGCTCACAACCAGCCAGAGCTGACCTATCTGTTCAAGATACTGAGCATTCAGAAGTGTCTGTCTATTCAATCACATCCAAGCAAGAGCTAAGCTTAGGAGCTTCACGCAAAGTTTCCCAACCTATATCCTGATCCCAACGACAAGCCGTAGATGTTCCTAACACTGACTAACTTCAAGTGTCTGATGGGCTTTGTGGGTGATGAAGAAGTTAAGCAACTCATTGCCCAAGAGCCTTTCACTGATTTCAAATCCCAAAATGTAAAAGATGCTCTTCAAGAAGTACTATTGCTTCCCAGGGATGAGATTGCCAAGAGGGTCCGGTATGTGGTCGAGAACAGTCACCTGTTCAAGGGAAGATAACAGTTCCTTAAAGTGGCAAACTCCCAGTTTCCAGACGATGTTGGCATCCTCGTCAGTCTTTTGCTGCAATATAGAGAGCTTCCTCCCGGAGAGGCATACTACATCAAGGCAGGGCAGCCGCATGCCTATGTTGAGGGCTAATGCTTAGAGCTTATGAAGAATAGCGATAATGTTGTGCGACTTGGACTGACTCCAAAGCATAAAGACACCGAAACCCTATTGCGAATCCTTGATTATGACCATCGTTCAATCGAAAAGCTGGAAAAGCACGACGGTAAGTATCTCGCAGGAGAGCTAGTCTTGCATGAAGTCTTTGATAGCCAAGAGTTACAACTCACAGCCCCAGGGATTGGAATAGTCCTTTAAGGAGGATTCGCTTTAAACGAAGCGAAGGTGGAGTACCCCGGCATCTTCCTGATTCCAGCAGGGAAGGTTCAGGTCATCGGCAAAGGGAGACTATACATTGCAACATCCCTGTGATTATTGTTTAAAGCAGAATTAAAGGTGTTCTATATCGAACTGCAAATGCTAGACCCGCAGCATGAGGAATACCTAGAGCTGTGGTAACCGGACTTCAGGCTCAGAAGCTACAACTACCGCAACGGTCCAACAAACTAACATCCTTGTCGGGATGTCTGCTGCCTAGTGGTGGGAGCAATACTTTTTGTGTGTTTCCTTTCGCTGGGTATCTACACTATCTTGGAAGGCACTGCTGTGAGAACGATGATAATCCATAATGCACAGACCTCTTTACCGAAGCAGCTAGATCCTGTCGTCGCAATGCTGTCGTCTCGGATGGGTGAATTCGCAATTGTAATCAGTAGTATGGTCACAGTCTCAGCGATGCTGTCTGTGTGCTATACGTGGCTGCTGTTTCGCTTTCCGAAATGTATGGTGTATGCTGCGATTCTTTTGGTCACAATGCTCATAGCAGCTATCACGGCATGCTGTTTTATCTACGACGGAGATGCAGTGGGTGTGATAGTCCTCGTCATGCTTATAGTGTGGCTACTCGTCATGAGCTGCTGCTACAGGAGATACCTCACAGCTAGTATTTGCCTCGCAAAGATCGCAGGGATATTCTCAAGCCAGCGCAAAAGCTGTATTCTAACATCAACCCTGGCGATGGGAGTGGCTATAGTACTGGCGCTGTTCTGGGCTGCATCAATTACGGGAATCGTCTTCATCGATGATCAATGGACAAAGAATTTAAGTCTCCCTCGAGGATTTTACGTGATGTCAGGTATGCTATTTTTATTCATTGTGTTGTGGGTTGGATACGCGCAGACCTTCCTAACGGCGAGTCATGTTGCACGATGGTATTATAAGGCATAATGCGCATGGTGGCTGCCCCTTGTCATCCTCTTCAAAAGCCATTTAGGATCTATCACATTTGCAAGCCTCATCATTACACTCATTAAGCTTGTTGGCGCATTATCGAGTCCCACGAAACGAGACGACAACACTTGCAAGAAGGTATGTAGGTGCGTGTTCCACTCCTCCCTTTCAGTCTTGGAAGGCTTTGTACATAGTATGAACCACTATGGTCTAATCATGGCGGCACTTTAAGGAGATAGTTTCACTAGCGGCTCGAAAAGTGCTGGGGTGCTATATTACAGCTATCCGGGATCATTCACAACTGTCAATCTCATCGACAAATTCTTCAGCTTGGTGGGAATTTTCTTATGTGTCGGTGTACCTACGCTGCTGGCTGTCCTGCTAATGAGTTTGACAGGAAGGGGAGATATATCTACCTTGGTCGGTATCGTTGGTTCGCTTGCGTCAATCCTGTCTTGCATCGTCATGGTGGGGACAGTTAAATAAACGATCTCGAGCATATTTGTGTTCTTTTGCCTCTAAAAGAAGCTCAAGGATAACAGATCCGAAGAAACTACGGAGGAACTAGTCTAGCACTTCAAAGCCGCATTCGAAGGCCACGAGAATATCGGCGAGCTTCTGAGCGAATAGGAGGTGAACAGAACAGCAACAAAAAAGAGAGTTCCCACCGGCATCCTCAGCATGCCGAGGTTGAAATAGATTGCTGGGAAGCTCCAAAGGCCGAAGAGCCAAAAGAAGATTACCATCAAGACTGAGCAAACTTCTGAATGTTCGATCAGCAAGCACCGTCCTCACAGTTGATGACTTTTACTACAATAGTCTCATTCAAACAGCCGCATATCTAACTGTCGATCTCTATTATTTAGTTGCATGTCGCTGATTCGAGTTCCCTTCACAGCACAAGGATCCAACTTCAAGCCGCCTCATCGGAGCTACCTGCCGATGATGCTGGACATGATTTCTCCACATCTCACTTTGTCCTCCATGAGCACATTCTTACTCCTAGCCATCACACTGTGCCTGATCGTCCCCCAGTTCTTCTGGTTTCCACATGATTACGTCCACTTCCTTACCTTCACCAACATTGACAAGGCCTACCTGGATACTATACTGGCACGTCACAACCATCTGTACCTCTACCAAACCTTTACGTCGTTGTTCTTTCACATGCACTTCCTCCATTGGTTCAACAACTCGCTCATGCTGATGTTCATGCTCACAGCTATGGAGTATATGTGGTGGCCGAACGTGCTGATTTCGCTACTGGCTGGTGTCATCACGAACATCTATGTAACGCTGATGTTTGAAGGTATATTCATGGGGCTTAGCGGTGCACTTGCAGCAGCACTCGGCATATACATCGCGTACATTATCAGCAACTGGGACTTTCTGCTCGCCAACTACTACGACACTATGATCCGCTCGTCAATCTTTGCAATTTTCATGCTCATGCTGATGCTTGTTTCCAACAACCGAAAATCAACTTCACTGCACTTCATCGGGCTCGGTTTGGGAGTGTTATTTGGAATGGGACTACTTCCGCGGCATGTGAACACTCCCACGCAGAGCTATCTCAGCATGGTCTTCAAGGTGCTATCTTTAATCTCGATCGCCGTACCCGTTATAATCATCATGGCAACCTGATCGTTATATGCTGCTCGAAGAGTAATAACATCATCACTGGAACTGCTCCAGTTCGTAGATTCGTTCTTTCGATCGGTTCTTGGTATCTTCATGCAAGCGGTTGTAGTATGCTCTCAGCTCGTCGTCTTCTGACTCAGATTTCGCTTCGCTTAGTATCGTGGCGGGTATGACCTTTGTAGTTTTATAACACCACCAGCCCATAGCAGCAACCACCAGCAGATTATAAAGACCCAATATGATGATGTAGGGGAGGGACTTACCAGTCAAGGAGGGAGGATTTTAGACGAGATGGCTCGCTACTAGGATGGATTTGGTAAAGTAGCTGTTGGAGAAGGTCATTGTGAAATTGTAAACGGGTGGTTGGTTGGTCATGACGACAAAGCCCATAACACTCTTAATTCGGTTATCGATGAGAACGCCTCCAATCTGCTGGTATACCAGTTTGAGGTTGCTGACGTTGTTTGAGATTGTTCCAGGTTGATTATCTTCACTGTTGGTGAAATTGATTCCCTCATAGACTGCAAGAATACAGCCAGAGTATGTTGCGTCTGTGTCGATAACCCTGATCGGTACTTGAACATCACTCGGCCTAATGACGAAGATCTGGACGTAGGAGGTATAGATTGGTTCATCAGAGGTAAGATTGCGGGAGGATAGGTAACTGAGCACAGTTTTATTCTCCGTACAGTAGATGATCATGGCAGTAAGGTTGACTGTATCGTCGGATTTTATCAGAGGATTTCCGAAGACGTATTCAGGTTTGAGCTGATCGTAACCGTTGCATTCATAGTACTTTCTGAACGTAAAGACTAACGCGAGATTTGTGACTTGCCCATTGATAATCCTGAACGAGACAAGGTAGTAGTGTAGATATCCGC
>Ga0075152_10002537_pt1 | contig 12971 bp, 15 predicted proteins | sample JI61114C2DNA_FD_70964 | JGI IMG/M metagenome (GOLD analysis project Ga0075152, IMG submission 70964) | Wastewater effluent complex algal communities from Wisconsin, to seasonally profile nutrient transformation and Carbon sequestration -... | ecosystem: Engineered > WWTP > Effluent > Algae...
TGTTGCATCATCAGCACTTGCCAGCTCGACCGCTAATACTTGTGGATCTGGTAGCTTGTCTGCATCGATGCCTTCAATTACGCCAAATGCTTGTCCGCGCGTGTCGCCTTCTAGAGTTGATATAATACTCTGACGCTGCTCCTGAGTTATGATGCCTTTTTTATCCAGACTAAAAGCAAGCCTGATTGCAAAAGCGTCACTTTTTAGCAGTGTTCGATCAACGTCCACAAAAAAGAGCGTCTCATGATTGATATCACCAATCTTTTCTTTGACTTCTGCGACCAATCTCTCGTTTACTACCGTCACCTCATTCTCATTTCCATAACTAGCTTCACTAACCATCTACTTGTCCATTCTCGCTCAGGTAAATTGTTATCGCCATTTTTAGTGCTTGCAGGTCATGACGAATTAACGACCGTGTCACAGCACTAGCTTCAACTTTACTAGCAGCGGCTGGCCTTCCGAGTAAGTCGGCTGGTATAAGCTTAACTTTTGGATTCATATCACCCTTATTCTCGACAAGTTCTGCATGCTCCTCATTGTATAACGACAATAAGGCCGCCTCTGGTTGGGCTGTGTTGAACAAAACAGCATCTATGCATTGATTTTTGGCAAAACGCTCGATTTCACTGATATGGTCGGCTACCGAAAAATTATTTGTCTGCCCTTCAACCGTCACTAAATTACAAACATAGAGCACTTTAGCGGGAGTGCTCTGAAGCGCTCGACCGACACCTTCTATTACCAGAGTTGGTGCTAAGGAAGTATATAAACCACCAGGTGCGATCACTACCAGATCGGCATTGTTGATGGCCTGAATCGCATCGGGGTTAACAACAGGATCTGGCTCAAGTGACAAGATTGCATTGCGAGGATCATGCTCAAAATTTTCAGCATCAATCACGTGTTCACCGTGCAAAATGGCTCTTTTGTCTGGCCAGGCCATCTTTAGCCGAACATTGTCGAGAGTTGCTGGCACGACTTTGCCTCTGACATTGAGTACCTCGCTAGCTGTTTCGATTGCATCGACAAAGTTATCTGAGATCTTTTCTAAAGCGGTCAGCAAAATATTACCGACCGAATGTCCGCCAAATGTCCCTTCTTCAAATCGGTACTGAAAGAGGTCGCGCAGTTTTGGCGAATTACTAAGCGCCACCAAGCACTGTCGAACATCTCCTGGCGGCAAGACGCCTAATTCGTCACGTAAGACACCTGTGCTGCCGCCGTCGTCAGACATTGCAACGATCGCCGTTAGATGTGCTCCAGTCGTTCGCAGTGCGCTTAGCACCGTGTAATTACCAGTCCCACCGCCAATAACAACAATTTTCTTATCTTTGATCGCATCGTGCGCTGTCATTACTTACCCACTTCCAGTCTTTTTATTAGTCTTGCTAGAGCCAGTGCACTTGGACGTGGCGCCCGTTCCATGGTTGCATAATCTACGGCCAAAAGACCAAAACGTGGCCAACGACCCTTATCCCATTCAAAATTATCGAGTAAACTCCAATGCATATAGCCGAGCAACTCGACATCCTTGTCGATTGCTTGATGCATGGCTTGAATCGTGCGCGTTAACCACCACTGTCTTTGCTGATCGGTGGCATCAGCTAGACCATTTTCGGTGATGATAATCGGCAGATGAAATGTTTCGTTTAGGTACTCAAGAACATGCTGCAGATTGTCGGGTTGCATGTCCCAGCCGAGATCGCTTTGGTGTTGATTTGGATTATGAATACGGTAGCCGTAGATGCGGTCCGAAAAATAATAGTTCAGACCAATAAAATCAATATGCTTGCGGCTACGCCACAATGTGTACAGACTAAATTTTTCAAATAGCCAAGCACTTGTCTGACTAAGTTTAGCGTTATCGCCAGCATAAATATGAGCGATATTGTAGGCCATGCTGACCTTGAAGCGTCGATTCTTACCGTGAATTATCTTGGCAGCCCGCTTATGAGCCGTCAAAAGATTTTGATGGACCCGAAATGTCTGCCACTTACTGCGAATTGCTGGTGGCCAATGACCAAAAAAATAACTTTCTTTGACATAAACTTCTGGTTCATTTATGGTGATAATCCATTTCATGTCGCGGCCAAATTCGTCAATCACTTTTTCGACAAAACGTGTAAAAAAAGCGATGTTACTTTTGCTAGCAAAACCGCCTTTTTCGGCAAACCAAACTGGCAGGCTAAAATGAAACAACGTCACGATCGGCGTAATATTTCGCTTGGTGAGACTAGCAAAATATTTACGATAATGCTCGATCGCTTCAATACTCCAAACACCTTCTTCTGGCTCCAGCCGCGACCATTCTATACTAAAACGAAAGCTATTTAAATTTAGTTTTTTTAAGTGATCGAAATCCTGTTCATAGTGCGTCAAGTGACCGCTTGCCAAACCTGAAACGTAATTTTCAGGACGCTTCGCTTGACCAGCAAATACTGGCCAGTTTTCAAGATCGCCATACTGATAGCTAGCCTGAGCGGCTAAACTCTTGGCATTTTCAAGCTCCCAAACGCTCCATTGGTTATTGTTTTTTCCTTCAACCTGATGAGCACTAACACTAGCCCCCCACATAAATTTCTTTGGAAAACGTAATTTAGTTTTCGTCATAGATATTGCCTAGTATAACATCCGCCTAGCGCTCAGCCAATTTCAGTAATGGATCATCATTTTTAGCGTCATCGTTCAATGGCTTTTTACTTTTTACCAGATATTTAATACCTGTCATTTCGCTTTTCATGTAGTCATCGCTAAGCAGCTGAACAAATTTAGTAGCATCTTTTGAATCCATCAAAATTATCGAGTTGCCAGCCTCGTCAAGCATAAGCTCTAGCTCCATATCGTCGGCTTGTTGCATCAGTGCTTCTTGGGTGACCGCGGCTGGATCAACAGTTTGCAGCTTATTGATCAGCGCTTTATTGTCGCGCACCATATCTTCTAGCGTCATTCCATCTGGTAGACTTAGCTTAAAGTTTGCCAATATTTCTTTGATCTTTTCTTCAGCAACTGCATATTTTTTAGCAGAATAACCAAAAAGCCGCTCGAATTTACTCTCGCTAAAAACAAATATGTCGTTGTCGATAATCATAACCTGGTTATCGGGAGTAACCTTCAAGCCAGCCTCGGCTTCAAATTGACCAAAACTATTGCCGCGAAATAGCCAAGCGCTCGATCCCAACATCACCTGAGAAGCGCTCAGCAGCTTGATCACAAAAAAAGGTTTTGGCTCCTCGTCGCCGACTTTCTTTGGCGTAAAACGCGCCACCATACCTTTGATTTTCTTAAATTCGTGATCATTTTCGTTAAAAACTTCCAGTGTTTCTTCGCCATAAGCCACTTGCTCGATAACTTCTTGGGCGTGCTCAACTTTTTCTAATGATGTTCGCAACAAAACATTGTCTGGCCGATCAATAAAATCCAGGTCGCGCACAGCCAGACCGCTAGCAGCACCAGTCTGAACGCCTGCCACCATATCATACAAAAACAATACTTTTAATTGCTGCTTGAGCGTATCGTCATATTTTGTAGCATAAACAGTGTAGCCTTTGGTAAATAAAAATAGATCGATCGTCAGGCTATCTTTGTCGCGATCAGCCATATTCGCCCAGTGAAAAATATCGGTTGGTTGGTGGTTGTTTTCGTTCATTAGTCTAGTTTAGCAAAAACTTACTCAGTCTTGCAGCACATGCAAGTTTCCCTAACGGCAAATGTACTGGATATGACCAGCCGTTTGGTTTCAAAGTATCCGCCTGCACCGAGTTGTTTTCACCAGTTCCACTACCAATAGTCGAATGAATATATTGGATAGAACCGTCTGAGTCCGCGACTCCAGTGGCAACGGCACAGTGAAAAACCTTGATACCCGATTCCATCCAAGCGATTAGATCTCCCGGCAAAACCATCTTTGGATCTAACATAGGTATATCTGCTCTTTCCCCATAAATCGCATCAGCCATACCTTGACTGGTGCGCATACCGATTGGCCACTCAGCTATTGGATTTGTAATGCTTAAACCATCCCATATGCAGCGGAGCGCCAGCCCAGAACAGTCAAAACCTACTCGAGGATCTGTTCCCCGTGTTATCTTTGTAGGATCATTTCCTATTGTCCCGTCAGGTAAAGCTATGAACCTTTTACCTAATAAAGACCGAGCAGTTTCAACAATTTCAGGACGAAACGAATCGATACTAGAATTCATCTATATATTATAACATATAGCTCTATACTTTGTCAACTATAATTAGTCTACGGTGCAACATCTTCCCCAAAATGTTTTTGAAGACGCATCTTGATGCTGCCTTCATGACGACCCAATTTTTTCGCTAGATCGGCAATTGTCTCACCCTGCTGAAAGCCCATTTTTAAGATATCGTCATCGCTGTCTAGCCATGGTTTATATGCATTTGGGTGAGTCTGGCGCATTTTGGCAATTTTGTCAGTCCATGATTGTTTGCTTACCGATTTTTCGACGGGTTTTTGCTGACGTTTTTTGGCAGATTCCAGTAAATATTCGAACTTTGCCTTAGCTTCATCTGATTTATCGCGCAACCAGCTATCGATAGACCTAGCCTCTCGGCTAACTTCAAGAGCTTTGCGATTAATACCATGCAAAAACAATGTCTCAAGTGATCGAACACGACTGAGCGCGACGTAGCCCATACCCTCAACGAAGGCTTTCCTCAGATCCATTCGGGCACTATCGAGCGTCATGCCCTGCGACTTATGGACAGTGATCGCGTAGGCCAGGCGCAGTGGCACTTGCGTGATCGATGCACGTTTTTTGTCACCATCACGAAGCTCCCATGTCTCTGGCGCAACCGTTACTTCTCTGCCATTTTGAAAACTGACAATTGGATAATCTGTCACTGGCTCAAAAGCCACGATTTCACCAATCGAACCATTCACGAACCGCCTATTTTGGTCGTTGCGTACTGCCATGACAAGTGCTCCGCGTTTGACTTCAAGCAGTTGCGGCGCCAATACTGAGCGAGCTAGATTTTCCACGTAATTTGCAGCTCCGGTACTGGTCGACTGATAGCTCACAAGGTCACCGTCAAGAAGATGCAAACGCTGATTGTTGATGCGATCAACATCAACATTCATCGTATGTAGCTCAGTCATGACAATATCGTCATCGGGATAAGCTTCGGTACGTTCCAACAGTTTCTCGGCGTGATGCCGACGAATATCACCAGTCCGCATACTGTTCAAAATATCTTGCAAAAGATCGTCATTTTGACGGTGTTGTTCGTTAAGATAAAGAATTGTCGGTTCCATTTCTCGCCAGACGTTTGAATGTACGACAAAGCCGCCATTATGCCCCGAATCACGTCGATTGATCGGTGGCAGCTGAAAAAAATCGCCGCTCATCACTACTTGTATACCGCCAAATGGCAAATCAGGTTTTTTACGCACCAAACGACAAACTTCGTCGACCATATCGAGCCTGTAGTCATGCAACATACTGATCTCATCGATCACCAAAATATCAGTTTTTTCGATAATTTCGCGTCGACCTTTTGAAATTTGTTCGGTAAATTTATGCGGCAAACTATCGTGAACGCCAATGCCGCTCCAGGCATGGATTGTCGTGCCTCCAAGATGAGTTGCCGCCAGTCCCGTAGTCGCCGTCACTGAAACATGCTTACCATCATGTTTGGCAATGCGTATAAACTGATTAAGGACATAAGTCTTGCCCGATCCAGCTGGACCAGTCAAAAGCGCACTCTCGCCTGACAGCAGTATTTCTAGTGCAAGTTGTTGGTTCATGCTCTTTATTATACAGTGCTATTGTGCGTCTTTATTAAGACAGACGACCGTTATTGTTTCGTTAGTGAACATTCTTTCCAACTCGTTAAGACTTTTCAGATAGCTACAACTTACTGGCTGTCAAGCATATGCGTTAAAGTCTCGCTCCCTCACGCGCCTTATTGGCCCATTCATCGGCTAGTTCATTGCCATCGTGTCCGGCGTGTCCGCGTACCCATATTAGTTCGGCTAGTGAATCGTTGTATAGGTCATAGGCTTGGCGCACAAGATCGAGGTTTTTGATACCGCCTTTTTTGGTCCAGCCGTTTTTTTGCCAGTTTGGCGCCCATTCGGTCAGTGTTTTGATCCAAAACTCGCTATCAGTGTATATTTGGCACTGAAAATCACGCGACAATTCCATCGCAGCGATCAGCGCCCTGCCCTCCATGCGTATATTGGTCGTATCGCCCTCTTCGCTGCCGAGTGCAACAGGCTGACCATTTTCGATCACAGCATAACCGCCCGGTCCTGGATTTGGACTCGCGCTACCATCAGTAAAAAATATTCTCATAGTTCTACTATACCGTGTCTTTCGCCGATCAGCCATGTGCGCAGTTCGGCAACAGTATAAAATGAACCGGTTACTAGAATCATTGGATGTTTGCTCCTCAGCATTTCATCACACGCTTTCGATAGCGGCATTGAAATATCTTTTTGGACATCTTCATTGATAAACAACTTCTCCAGATCACTAGCAGCAACTGAATGCGCTGGCATATCCTGTCCGTGCTGGAACTCCGAAAAAACCAGCAAACTTGCGTGATCGGCGATCAACGACGTAATTTCAGCAATGTTTTTATCGGACTTCATCGCCAGTAGCGTCGGCCATTTTTGCTCACCAAAAATATTATCGAGGGTACGATAAAGCTCACCGAGCTTCTGAGCATTATGCGCACCGTCTAAAACTATCGTCGTGGCGCCAATACGGATCTTTTCAAGTCGACCCGGAACATGAGTCTTGGCTGCCGATTTTTGTTGAGCTTCGGTTATTTTTCTTAGACCATCATGCCGTGCGATGTAGTCACAGGCCTGAAACGCTAGATTAAAATTACGTTCAAAATAGGTCTTAAAGTGCTGGTTTGCAATCATATGTAACTCGGCCTGAAATTTTTCGGCTGCCGCTAGAACAGGTTGCATCACAGCGCTTGACTGCTCGTACATAAATACCGCGTTGTGCTCAGCAATAATTCCCGCTTTTTGCGCCGAAATTTCGCCTAGTGTCGAACCAAGTATCGCCACATGATCAAGCCCAATGTCGGTTATTATGCAAACCTTATCTTGCCGTCGACAAATATTGCTACTGTCGAACAGACCGCCAAATCCTGTCTCGACAACTGCATAATCGACTTTCTCTCGATCAAAAACCCAAAGCGCGAAAACCATCATAAATTCAAAATAAGTCGGCTCAAGCTTTGATGCTTCGACTAGCGCGATATACTCATCAAAATACTGACAAAATTTGGCTTCATCGAGCAGCTGACCATCAATCTGCACTCGCTCACCAATCGATGCGATATGCGGCGAAACCGTCAAACCAACTCTCTTGCCCGTAGCTGCCAGAAGTGCCGCCGTGTAATAGCTAGTCGTCGTCTTGCCGCTAGTTCCAGCAACATGAACCACCGACAACCTGCTTTCTGGATTGCCGACATAGCGAGCTAGCTCTAAAGTCCGATCAATTGTGATGCCATTTTTGCCCTTTGTCAGAGGTACGCGCTCCGAATATGGCCTCAGTGCTGTCTCAATATCAGCGTAGGATCGAAAATTTTGACTCATTTAGACATTATAACTTGTTTGATTAGCTAGCTGCTATAATAGATCCATAAGTAAGGAGTATTTATGAGTTTATTAGATGACATCAAAGCTAAAGCCGATGAAGCTGGTAAAGTATCGATGGACCAACTTCAAGAACTAAAAGACAAATTACCTGAAGAAAAGTTCCAGCAACTCCAAGACATAGCCGACCGCAATGACGACGGCAAGGTTAGCGTCGACGACCTGCAAAACTTCGATTTTGGCAAACTATTTGATGATGCCAAAAACGCACTTGGCGGCTTATTCGGTAGCGGCAAGTAGCTTGTAGCTCTTACGTCTTTTTAGCGTCATAATTATAAAAAGCGAGTCCATGATAACAATCGATATTGGATAAAGCGCGGTTGTTAGCGATATATTATCCAGCGCCACTACGCCGATCGCAAACTTAATCACCGTAACATAGTATATGCTAAGGCTTTCTTGGTGCGGGTTATTATAAGTCTTACGAATCGTGGGAACATATGCTACGGCATCAATGACTGTGATTAGAAGCACTGACCATATAGGGTCACTTGTGATGGGCCACAAGGCTGCACCTATCACCGCTGCCGCAAGCAAGTACCAATCCTGGCGAATAATATTCTCACGGCCTTTTTTCCACCCCAGATAAGCAACAACAAAACATGCCAAGCCCGTTATCAATGTAACCCACGAGCCAGCGCTACCATTATTGCCTGCCTGAGCAAAGTAAATTACCATCGTCATCAAGCCCCATATAACCCAGCTAAAAGCATGTGGCTTTGTGCCGCCGCGCATAATGTCTCTAAAATATGGTATGTAGCCAACTACTCCCAAAAACGCTGCAATTAAACCTAAGTAAAAATTGATGCTCACTCTAATCACCTTTCGTAATGGTAATTTTAGCTAAGATGTTTCGCCTTGTCGAAAAGTTGTCTGGAAATACAGACATCTTGATGTCAATGAAGAGCAAACCTATCTATACATTTATCTACTCGAAAATGGATCATCTAGTGTTTTGCAGCTCAGCAAAGGTATTGGCAGCGGTCGCACAAAACTTTATCCCCTGCTAGAAGACCTGGCTAACAAACAGTTAGTCGCGATACACGAGCGCCATTATGGTACCACCTACGAAGCCTTGCCAGTTACAAGTATCGAATTTTTGCTGAATGAGCGCGAGCAACGTGTAGCAAATCTACGAGCCAACTTGCCTGCCGTTAAAAGTACTCTCCAGCAGCTGGCCAATCAAAATCCACAGTCGAGCAAGATAATCGAGTATCGCGGTATTGATGGACTAAAACAAATGAATTTTAATTTATCAAAAGCATCCAGCGAATTTCGAGTTTTTGAATTGGCTGGATTAGATAAGCATTTAGGCAAACATTTCGCCGAACGAATGCGACAGCGCTTCCAGGCTAAGCAACTGACTAGCTACGACCTAACAAATAACCCTAGTCGACTTAGCGAACCAGGTATTGATTCAACTCGCAATCAGGTTCGTTACATCGATCCGACTATTTTTTCGATTGAATTTGAGACTTACATTTACGATACTGTAGTTGGTCTACTGAGCTACCAAAATGATGATATCTTTGGTGTTGAGATTTACAATCAAAAATTTGCTCAACAGCAAAGAGCCATCTTCGACATGATGTGGCGACTAGCTAAGCCACTGACGCGCGACAATTAAACTGGTTTAAAGTAGCGCCAGCTGCCATCAGAAATCACTGTAACATGATCGTCAGTCACCATCACGGCACTGAGATCATCCAAGGCATAGACGCCATTTTGTCTGGTTCTTGCGTATTGTTCGGTTGCCAAGATACTCGCTTCGTTGCAATGAACATTGATCTCAAAATCGACTAAACCTAGGCCAGTCATGTCTTTGAGGCCAACTAGGTTTTGATCAATTGGCTCAGCAATCCTAATACTTGGTGTCACAACTATCGAGCTAGCACTGCCGCCAACATAGATCTTGTCTTTTAAGTTATCGACAAGCCAATCGTCAAAACCAGTTTTGCGCATCTGGTCAAGCAAATGAAAAGTGTTGCCGCCGCTCACCCACAAAATATCAGCATCTGCCAGACGACTCCGCCAATCAACGCCATCAGCACTAATATCAACAATATCGATCTGATAAAAACCGTATCTTTGCAGCTGCAAAAATTGGCCAATCAACCAATCTTTGTTATATGGCTCAACATTAGCGGCCGTTGGAATAAAGCCAATTTTGCATTCGCTAGCGGGCTTAGCAGCTAGGCTCTGTAAGGCCTGGCCGATCTTACGCTTCGACAAGCCGCTAGATGTTAGAAGTAGTTTCATTCGCTAGCTCCATCACAGTATTTCACTAAGCACAATCCGTTTTTGCTCAGTGGTATCGCGGTCACGAATAGTGACAGTACCGTCTTCGAGTGACTCAAAATCAATCACAATGCAGTTTGGTGTACCGATCTCATCTTGACGTCGATAGCGCTTACCGATATTACCGTTGTCGTCCCACTCACAAACAAATTTTTGGCTCAACTGCTCAAAAACTTGACGAGCTTTGGCGACTAATTCGGGTTTATTTTTTAGTAGCGGAAAGACCGCGTAACGGACTGGTGCAAGTTCTGGTTTTAGCTTCAAGACTGTACGTGTTTCGCCGCCATCAAGCGTTTCTACACAATAAGCATCGCTCAATACCGCCATGAACATCCGCCCTAGACCGACCGAAGTCTCTAAAATCCAAGGTATGTATTTTTCGCTGCTACCCGGCTCCTGGTAGCTCAAATCTTTACCGCTAAACTTGGCGTGCTGGGACAAGTCGTAGTCAGTGCGGTCATGAATGCCTTCAAGTTCATCGTACCCGAGCGAAGGAAAATTGTACTCGATGTCCCAAGCATCACTGGCATAAAAAACTAGATTTTCATGTTGATGCCAGCGCAAATTTTCAGGTTTGATGCCAAGTTCGTTGATATACCAATCCCAGCGCCGCTGCTTAATATCTTCATAAACTTGCTTATTTTGGTGCGGCCGAACAAAAAATTGTGTATCTGCTTGCTCCATCTCGCGCGTCCGAAACAAAAAATTGCGCGGCGAAATTTCGTTGCGAAAGGCTTTACCAATCTGTGCAATCCCAAATGGTACTTTCATACGCGTTGTATCAACGACATTTTTGAAATTAAGATAAATACCTTGGCAGGCCTCACCAGGAAGATAAACAGGCCGCTCGTCTTTACCCGTAAAATCACCTAGATTACTTTTTACAAGCAAATTAAAGGCTTTTGCTGATGTAAAATCTTTTTGGCCGCAGGTTGGACATTTGATTTTGTCGCGGTTTTCATCAAAAATTCGATTGAGCTCTTCCTCGCTCATCTTTTCGTCAGCAAATACGCCAATTGCACTTAGTTCTTTGTCGACGCGAATACGTGTATGACAATTACGACACTCAGCCAACGGATCTGCAAAACCGCTTGTATGACCAGACGCTTCCCAGACACGCGGATTTTTGAACATGGCGCTATCGATGCCAACATAATCCTCGCGCAAAGTCACATTGCTACGCCACCACGCACGCTTGATATTACCGAGCAACTCTACACCATAAGGACCAAAGTCAAAGAGACCTGCTTCACCGCCATATATTTCTGAGCCCGGATAAACAAAACCACGCCGTTTTGCCAAGCTAACAATATCTTCTAATTTTACATTCGTCATATTGATTGATATTATACATCAATTATGGCTCACAAGATACCTGACGACATCTTGCTGCCGCGAGCACCGAACTCGGCTGTTCAATTTTGTATCAAGGACATTGAGACTCATATCAACTCAGCCCTTAATTTTGAACGCAATGGCCAGCACGCACTAGCAATAGGCAGAATCGGTGTGGCACTGCAATTATTCACGGAAGAATTGGTGCCTGCAGCTTCTGGCGCCAATATTTTGGTCGTCATCGAAATTGACCGCAAGCTAGCAATGATCTCGTTTGCTCTATTGCTACATAACTCACCTGCTAGCGCAAAAGAATGGTTCACTGAGCATTTTAATAGACTGCGGCATGCTCTCGAGCCACAGTCAAACATTGCGGCATAATCTTTGCAACTCCGCCCACTTGAGCCGCCGTCTTAAGACTTGCTAAATTAATAATTCGTAAAAATTTGATGTGATCCGCTGTCATAGAGCCATTTGCATCTTGTCTCAAGCCACGCTCATTTATATCATAAATGTACTTAAGACTAGGTTTTAGAAGATTATCTTGACAGTCTCGTTCAAGATTTATCTCATAACCAGTATATTTTGCAATATTCAGCAGCAACCATATTTCGATAAGATCGCGATTGATTTGCGGGTCATTGAGACCGGCAAATGTGTCTCGCAGCAACTGAAACCAAACTGGTTCATTGCTATCAGCGCTAGATTTGGCGATCAACTTAATGGCCATGTAGCCCAGTTCCAGACGCTCAAGATCATTCACAATTTGACTATAAAATTTTTCAAGCCGCGAAGACGTTATCGTATGCAGTGTACCCGTCTTGGGTGCTTGCAAGGTAATGTCACTGACACCAAAAAGTTCGATACCGCCTGCTAGCTTACTTTTTTCGCGCCGCACACCGCGTGCAATTGCCGAAATTTGTCCAACTTGTGTTAGTAGCGTCAAGATACGATCGGCTTCGCCATAATTGACTCGCTTTAAAACGATTGATTTGGTGCGAATCGACTGGTTTTTATGCATGATTGGCCTTATTTATCCAGTAAATTAGATCGCTGCTGCTCATTGTTGATTTATCGAGTACCGCCATCACGCCGTAGTGCTTCAGGCTTTCGAGTTTCTTAACGGGCAGGCTAGAGCAAACGATTACAGCAATCTTTTGAGTATCTTGATGAGATGCCAGCTCATGGATTAGTGTCATGGCATTTGTTCCTGGTAGCATCATATCAAGAATCAAAACATCTGGCACATGCTGATCGATGCTATTTATGGCATCGATGGCGTTAGTTACCTTTTTGACTTCAAATTGATTGCTTTTCAAAGTTTTCTGCCACAATTCAGCAAGCCAATCATCGTCCTCGACTATGAGTACATTAGTCAAAGTAGCCTCATTTGCGTCGATAACGGCAGTCTCACAAAAAACGACGCACCATCATGATGACGAGTAACACCGATCGTGCCATTCATCGCTTCAGCAAATTGTCGACTAATGTAAAGTCCCAGACCACTGCTGTTTGGCCGCCTGGCAATGGCTTGCTTGTGATTGATCGAACCCGATAATCGCTTCCAAACATCAGTAGACACACCGGGGCCATAATCACGCATCATAATCGATACTGCACCATCAATGCGTGAGGTACGCATCATAAACTTTAATGGCTCGGTGTTAGTCGTTGATTGTAGGGCATTGTCGGC
>Ga0075152_10002538_pt1 | contig 12966 bp, 10 predicted proteins | sample JI61114C2DNA_FD_70964 | JGI IMG/M metagenome (GOLD analysis project Ga0075152, IMG submission 70964) | Wastewater effluent complex algal communities from Wisconsin, to seasonally profile nutrient transformation and Carbon sequestration -... | ecosystem: Engineered > WWTP > Effluent > Algae...
ATGTAATTGAAACGTACATTTCCATCCTCACGTACATAAACCATAAAGTAAGGTTGTAATGGATTAATTTCTTCAGCACCATCAACATCTTCAATTTGTTTTAAGCAATATATTACTCCCGGTTTTACAATATCGGACTGTGAAGATGAAAACAAATCTTGCTTACTCAGGTATGCATGTTCGCCAGAAAGAGCAGGTACAACTGCATATAAGCCCATCGGTGCTTTTTCTAATTTTTCACGGTTTGTATCAAGGTAATTCAATAAGTCTACCCTAAAATCATCTAATGTAAAATCAGTTAAGGAAATTGATTCACTCATATCCTCCAAATCCAATACTTCATCTTTTAGCCGCTTCAATTGTTGGTTACGATATTTTAGGTCGTCGGTAATAAGTTCCTCAATTTGTTCCGTATTTAAAATATTGTCTTCGCCTGTTGCAGTAACGTCCACCAAAGCCATTCTTGCTTCAACCCGTTCTTTAAGATTAATATAATTGTCTAAATCTTTAGTAGGCCAAAAGTTCACCAATTGTATTTTTTCATTAATACTTCCCAAACGATCAATCCTACCAAAGCGTTGAATAATTCGCACAGGATTCCAGTGTATGTCGTAGTTAATTAGAAAATCACAATCCTGTAAATTCTGTCCTTCGCTGATGCAATCAGTTGCAATCATAATGTCAATTTCACCTTCTTGAGGCATCTGTTCCATTTTTTTTCTATTTTTTGAAACTGGTGAAAAATTGGTGAGAATTGGGGAGAATTTATTCTCACCAAAAGTGGTTTCAGTTTTATCTCCAGTAACTAAGGCAATGTTCAATTTTAAATCACTTTGGACAAATTCCTTAATCGATTTAAAAAGATATTGTGCAGTGTCGGCAAATGCTGTAAAAATAATTACTTTTTTATTGTTATCATTCAAATTGCTTTTTACTTTATCTGATATAAGCTTTTTTAAATCTCTGAGTTTTGCATCTCTATGAACTTCAACATCTTTTGCATGAAGATAAATGTCATATAATGCCTCTCTATCTGTTTTTAAATCAGTAAGCCAATCATCAACATTCAAATCTTTTAACCTAAACTTTAATTTTTTCCCAATTTCCCATGCATCAAGTTCATCTGAAATTTCTTCTTTTTCAATTTCATCAGGCTCAAAAGTTGATGCTTCATAGGTTGCATCCTTATTAGATTTGGCTTTTTGGAACTCTTTTATTTCTTTTTCTAATGCTTCAATTTTATCCAAGGTTCGTTTCATGGATATTTCAAATGATTCAATTGAACTTTCTAATCGTTTCAGGAAATTCACCTTCATCATTTGTATAAGGAAAAATTCACGATCGCTCTGATCAAATTGAGGTTTATTAACTTCTTGCTCAAATAATTCGTTTTCTGTTGTTGGGTTTTTTCTTTTCTTCTCTTCTCTTGCCTTTTGCTCTGTTTCCTTTTCTGCTTTAGTTTTTATTCCATATTTACTTTTCAAATCATCCTTTACATATTTTGATGGGTTGAAAATAGAAAGTTTGTATTCAAGAATTTTTTTATTTAAGGTATCATAGGTAAAAAACTTGTCCTCAGTGTCAATGTTTGGATAGATAGAATGAGGTTTTAATCGCACCGGGAACTTTCCCATGTCCTTTTCTTCGTAAAATTTAATGATATGCTTACGTGAGCGGGCAATTGTAACTGTATCAAGCAACTTTGTAAAATCTGTACCTAGCTTTTCAATCAAGTCTTTAAGGTTACGTGTTGGATTTTTTTTTGGATCTGCCCAATTTGTAAAATGAGTTTGCGCCAATTTCAATGTTTGCGCTATATCTTTAATTTGAGTTGCCCCTTCCAGAGCATTTGCCCTTCCTTCTGTAATTAGATAAATCTGATTTCTTAAATCCCTAAGATTATTATTTACAGGAGTGGCAGAAAGCAAAAGAATTTTTGTTTTGGAGCCTGACTTAATTATTTTTTCCATTAGCCACATCGCCCTGTTCATTTTTTGCTCTCCTTTATCGTTTTCTTTTTCCATAGGATTGCCTCGGAAATTATGGCTTTCATCTATCACAACTAAATCATAGTTACCCCAATTAAAATTTGACAAATCTTGGTTATCTGCATCAGAATATCCTTTTTTTCGCCCCATATCTGTATGATATAGCACATGGTAATTAAACCTGTCTTTTTTAAATGGATTTAATTTATTGTTTTTACTTGCCTGATAAATTGTCCAGTTTTCGGATAATTTTTTAGGACATAATACCAAAACTCTTTGGTTCAATAATTCAAAATATCTTATAACTGCTAGAGCTTCAAAGGTTTTACCAAGTCCAACACTATCAGCAATGATGCAACCATTGTAATTAATTATTTTATTTATTGCACCTTTTACTCCGTCTTTCTGAAAATCATACAACATATCCCATATTTCAGAATCAAAAAATCCGGTTTTTTCATTTAATAATCCACCTTTTTCCTGATCATTCAGGAATTTATTGAATATATGGTAAAGTGTTTTGTAATAAATAAATTCGGGTTCGTTGTCAATGTAAAGTTGTTCAAGATATTTCAAGACATCGCTTTTTACATCTTGTACAAGCCCTGTATCATCATTCCAGATTTCATTAAACCAAACTTTTAAATCTTGTAAATCTCTTCTATCTTGAATAACCATATTTAATTCAATGTTTGGCTTTCCTCCTAAACCCAAACCGTTTACTGTAAAATTGGAACTACCCATAGAAGCTTCATTTACTCCATTTGTATTTTCGATCAAGTAAAGTTTCCCATGTAAAAAGTTCGGTTTAACCATCGACTTAATATCAACTTTATTTTGAATCCACTCAGAGCATTCTTTGGCTACTGATTTTTGAGAGAGTCGGCTATTAGTTGGAATTACAATTTTGTTGTCCGTAATTTCAAAATCTCGCTTGTTAGTTTTACTAGGGTCTAGGGATTTGATAAATGTAGGTTCACCGAAAAGGAACCGCAAATGTTCAATGCTTTCCAATTCCGGCTTCAAGTGCTGATAGGCGTAGATTGTAAAATAAGCGGAAACGATAGCCAGATCAGCATCCGTTTTGATGTTTTCCCTTAGAAAATCACCAACTGAGCCTCTTTTACGGTTGTCTCGGATTGCAGATAGGTTTTGTGTGGTTTTTGTAGTTTCCATGTTCGCATTTCGAAGTCAAAGCCTTAAAAGTAATAAAAAACCTGAAAAATAGCACCCGGAAATTGAAAATTCCCTTATTCGCCTTGTTTGTTAATCCGATCTCTTAATTCATTCCCAGTCTTAATGTCAAGTTCAATTTTTTCCTTCGCTCTATAATCAAGTGGAGGAAATGGGAGGTAAGTTGGCAATCTGTATAGGCCTAGTCCCAATTTGCCGGTAGTTTGCAGCGTAAAATTCTTAAAATCTGTAATGTTTAACATTCGAGGTATTATGCCTCCAAAATCTATGGTCAAAACATACCCGAAAGGAGGAAAAGCTAATTCTGTGCAGTTTAAAATTGCAATGCCGGGGATCATTATGGTGCTTAATTTGCAATATCTATAGTTACCTTCATTGTTAAGGTATAAAAACAGCTTAAATTTATCGGAGAGCGAATTTGAATTTGGGTCATTTACGAAATTGATAAGTTCAGGATATGCATCATGAAACACATCGTCATTAATAACAATAAACATGGAAATTATCTGTTTAATTATTTTCAAAGGTGACTGATTAATAGCAATATATTTAGCAGATTCAAAATTTCCAGCTGACAGAACTTCCATTCCTGACTTAACCCATAATTCATAGCTACGGACATAATTACTTCCAAGAAAACTATTGCAATCGCGGCATAGTGCATAGTAGCCGATTCCACCTTGTAGAATTTTGCCTTTCGGATTAAAATTTTCAAGGCTTTCAATTTTTGAAAATTCTTCCATCGAGATAGACTTATGTTTTGTAGTTTTATTAAAGGCTACTCGTGGCGGTACATGTTCAAAAGTCAGTTCCTTATATTGACTGCATAATTTGCATTTTCCGATATGTTTTGGAGTTTTCAGAGGGTAAAATATAAAAAGAGCTATTTTAAATAGGCGATATACTTTTAGTATTTATATTATGATTTAAATTAAAAATCTAACACTGAACTTGTTAATTCTGGATCGCTACACATACATGGTGATTCTTGACAAGATGCACAATATTTGCCGTCTTCAAAATATTCTTTATGATTTTGTTTTTCCTTGTCAACAAAAATATTATTTTTCTCATTTTGTTTGTTTTTTTGTAAACTAACTTCAGTGAGACGAGTAAGGAAGTTTATTTTTTCCTTAAAATTATATTTTATCGGATTTAATTCTATTAGGTGCTGAAGAAAATTTGATCTTGCAAGAAGTATAAATCTACCAGTTGATATTGATTTTAATGGAAATTCAATTATTTCATTATTTATACTTTCATAAAAGATCTCGTTTTTTACATCAAAAAATAATTTCCTATTAGGATGTAATTTTTCGGAGGCTTTGACAAAAGCAGTATTTAGGAAATTCAAAAGGATTGGCTCTGGAATTTTCTCTTTTATAGCAAATAGTTTTAAAGCTTCAAGTTCTAAAATCATAATGACTTGATTTATATAAATTAGCATGAACAAACCCATGCATTGTAAAAATACGGAAAAATTTTACTTAAGAAATAGAGTAATTTCTTTTTTTAGACATTTCTGGGTTGTCCTTTAATTTTATTATAAGAAGGTAAATGCAAACAAAAGCAATGGCAAATAGTAAAATTATTAACAAAGTGCGTTTGGAGCTACCTGATGCAATTGGTAAAGGTTCAGTTGAAAGAGCAGTAGTTAAATCTACTGGACTAAAAGATTCCATCATATTTCGTTATTTTTAAAGTGTCATTTAAAACCAAAAACCCATACTCAAAGCAAAAAATATAGTTGCTTTTATCCTCAGTCTTAAGTTGATGGGTTAGGTAGGTGAAATTATATCTTTTGGCTTGCAGGTCAGCTTTCGGAATTTCTGTGGTTCCCGTTTCAAAAATGGTTTTAAGTATTTCCCGGTTTTGAAGCAATATTTTCAAAATGCTATTGATATCCTCCCTATTATTTCGTGCAATAGAGTTATTGAAATCAAACCTGCATTTAGCTGAACAAAAATATTGGTTTAAGCGGCCATAAAATTCAAGTCCGCATTCCTTACATTTTTTAATTCTTGATTGCTCTTCCATTGTATAAAAATATAATGAATTTTTCTCTAAACATTGTAAATTCGAGTTTATTTGTATTTATTTACTAAAACTTACTTTATTTAATGAGTGAAAACAGATTTAATTCGCATTTACACGCTTTTGTCTGCAAAATTTGAGTTAATTTGTTTGCGAAAACGTTTTAACACGTGTAGAACTTATTTACACGGAAAACGGAAACTTGTTAAAACTGTTTTTGTGGCTTACATAAATATGCTTTACCACCTTGGTTATTTCGTTTTCATCAAACCCGTTTTCTTTAAAGTTCAGGCATCTATCTAAAGTTTCCCTTTCTTCCATTCCTTTAAGGTTACAATACCTTGCCAATTGTAAAATATATTCGTGCCGTGTGTTTTCAGCGAAGGAAAGTTTTTTATTTATCTGAGATACACACCATTGAAATGCCTTCGCCGGGTTATGTATTTGATTCGTGGAATATGTTGGTACATTGTAATATTTTCGTTCCGGCTCAATTAAATGAAATTTCTTTGCTTCGTGGTTAAAGAATTGAGTAGCATCTGTATTATAGGATACAAATCGGGGTTGAGAAATTATTTTATGGCAATTATCACCCATTGGTAGGTCAATTGCTTCAAATGCCTTAATTAGCATATTGTATTGACGAAAATACTGATCGGGATATAGGAAAGGAACAATACAAAACAATCGTTTACCCCTGCAGGAAAGCCCGCAATAAGCGATATAAGGTATTTTTTTCAATTCAAGCATGACCTGAATCGGATCATAGTCTTCAACACTGTCGAGATCAACAGCTGCAAGACCGGAAACATTGACCAGATTTCTATTTGCTCTGCTGCCAAAAATTCCAGCCACAGTATAGCAGGGGAGTTGCAATTTGAGTTGTTTTTGTTTGAAGGGTTCAGCTTCATTCCTTAAAGTTGTAATTATTGATTTGTGTTTTTCACTTTGTAATACTGTAAGGAGCGGTATTATTCTACCTTCCTTGGTGGCATTAATTGAAGGGAAATAACTTATATTTTTATTGAGGATGCTCACAAAAAAAAAGGTTGTTTTGTTGTTTCACTGATTCACTGCTTCACTAATTCCGGGTATGTTTAGTGAAGGAGTGAAGCAGTGAATCATGAATTGGAAGATTTTTTTAATCACGGGAAAAATCGGTTTCCATAAAAAATGCTGCATCACCACCAGTCATTCTTTTATCTTCAAAACCTAGGTTTCTTAAACGCGTTGAAAAAGTATTTACAGCAACAGGCCTAAAAGCATTATCAATGCAAAAAGATTTGTACCTTGGGAAAAGATCTTTTATGGTTTCTTTTTTAGTTGATGATTTAATAAGCTTTGCATCATCTATAAATTGAGCAACGCTATCCGAATTGAATTTGAATCTGGCAAGTGCCAATTCACTTTTTTCACTTCTGGTAAATTTTTTATTCTCAATAATCCGATATAAACCAATCATGAGCCAATTAAATACGCCCGGCAGTTCTGTTGAAGTAATTTTATTAGCTAGGTCAATATCCTTTTCCTCCTCTGTAATTCTTACGTCAAAGGAAACAATTTCAAATCTACGATAAAACGCCTCTGTTTGTTCTGTAAGTTTTGGAAATTCATTCGTACTTATAATATGACGTGCATCAGGTTTGAAGCTGAAACTTTTACCATGAGGTTCACGTGCCTGCATTGATTCGCAACTTGCTAATTTTTTGATAAGATCGGGACTTAAATCATTTCCTTTTTCACTGGTAAAGTTTAATTTTTTACCAACTAATTTAGCTCTATTGTACTCGTGCTCGAATAATCCGAGCGGAAATGTTAGCAAACTTTCCTCTCCAATTAAAGCACATAATATATTATAAAAAACACTCTTTCCATTCGATCCGCTTCCGGTCAACATTAATATTTTTTCCAAATTCAAATCCGTAAAAATATAACCAGAATACTCCTGTAAAACCATACGACTAGCTTCCTCTGTTAAGACTTTTAATAGGAATGTATCGAACAAAGGACAACTAGCATCTGGGTTATATTCAAAAGGTAGTTGGTAGGTCAGAAAATCTGCTGGATCGAACTCACGTAACCTGCAATTATTACCGAAAATTTCAAAAGTTCCATTTTCAAGGTTGATCAAAATTTTATTTGATTTTGTAATGGGAGGCTGGAAATGACCTTCGGTCAAAAACTGTTTTAGTAGTTTTTCTTTGAACTCAAAATGGTCTGCATTATAATCTGGACATCCCATTGCAATTGCAGCCTTACCTAAAAGGGATTTCATTTCTTCCTTTTCTAATTTTACCCAGTAGGCTCCATTATAAATATAAACATAATCGTAAGCTCTAACCAAGTTCCACCTGTTTGTTTCTGCTATTTTGAGCAGGTTTTTAACAACCCCTACAATGATATGTTTCTGTTGCAGGTTTTCATCTTTTGGTAGATTTAAGTAGGTCCGAAATTCTATTACTTTAATTTCTGACAATAGGTCTCGCAAAATTTGATCAGTGGTTTTTTTTCCGCTGAAAGCACTAACCTTTTCTGCTGTTAGTTTAAATTCTTTAAGAGGTGCACCCTGATTTTGATCATTCAGATAATTTTCCTCTTTCATAAATTACTTTCTCCTTTTTTAATAGATTGAAGTAATTCAAGTTTATTAAATAATCTTCTTGATCGACGTGACGTCCCCATTTGGGAAGATTCTATCTTTCCTTCCCCCATTAACTTATATAATGTTGGTTTGGAAATGCGAAGGAGCTTACATGCTTCATCAACTGTAAGAAACTCTTCCTCAAAATTTTGAACGCTTTTTTCTTTTGCTTCTTTATTTAAAGCAAGGTCGATTGATTTCTGGATCATGTCCAAAAGCTCATCTTTGGTAAGTGATGTAAATATTTGACTCATCTTGTTAAGTTTGAGTCACAAAGTAAGTTATAAAAAAAAGATAAGTAAAGTACCGAATGTAGGATAAATTACTTGTTAAATGAATTTATTTCCCCTAGGGGAAAAACACAAAGCAATAATAAAAATTTCCCCTAACCTTTAGTAATTATCCCTTTAACCCTATCCCGCAAAAAATAGGATAGTGTTTTGTATACTGAAGTAGCTGGTTTCCAATCGGATTCGTTTATAATTCCAAAATTCATTGCAATAAACCCTGTAATGATATATAGTCTATGTTTAGATAGCTCTCCAAATGTTTTTTCAACTTGCTCGTAAATTAACCTAATATATCTAGATTCCAATTTCTTATTGTCTAGCTCGGTATCATCCTCAAATACCTTAAAGACAGAAAGTCCGTTGAATAATTGGTTGCTATTTAATTCTCTATTTTCTTCCGGCTTTAATTTAAAATAATGCATCATTAAATCCATGCCCTCATCGGTGATTTCAGAATTAACCTTTGCTATTGCCTTTTCAGCCGCAAAATCATCATCGATTTGTAATTGTTTGTAAATAGTTTTTATTTGCTCAAGTGCTTCTATATTTTCCTCAGGATTATCACTCACGCTCTGCTTTTCGGAAAGAGATTTAATTTCATCCTCAAATTGTGTTTGAATTAATTTCATTTGGGTATTGCTATCATTAATCTTTTGCTCCAATCGTTTTTGCTCATTTCGCATTAAGTCAAATAAATTTATCCCTAATGTTATTATGTAAATTACAGATAAAAAAATGTAGGCTGATCTGTCATCCTTTGTCGCCCTAAATTGGTTATAAAATGGAATTAAACTAAATTCTGTTTCTGAATAAAATTGTTCAAGTCCATTTATGATGGACTCTTTTTCTAAAGGGGTCAATTTATTATTCGGGATATCTAAATATCTACTCTTTATATCAGCAATTGATTTTTCAGTAATCTCATTATATTGACCCCTAGATAAAATTTTTGAAAATTTGTATTCAGGTATTATAATAGCTAGAGAAAGATTAGCCTTTAAATTTTCTATATCCTTCCAAATATTTTCAAACCTGTTGAAAAAGGGAAGCAACTCAATTGCACGTTTAAACTCTGGGCTTTGCTTGCTTAATTGTTCTAGATAGCAAAGTGGCAGGAGCAGAAATTCTATATCAGGATTAATTTTAGCTTTCATAATTACGCACATTAGTTAATTACCCCAATTATATAGTTCGCTATGATCCCAAAGCAGTATTTCCTTTTCTGGTAATTTAATATTATTATGATAATCATAAATCGTATAAACAACAGGTTTTTCAAGCAATTGCTTATTTGAAAGTTTTTGCAATGTTTTCATAAACAAATCAATTTCACCTAAATAATCATCTGTATTAAAACTTGCGCTGTGGTTTCCAAATACAATTTTTCTACCCCAATGAGAAGAAATTCCAAAAACAAATTTATTAAATGTTTTGTCAAATACAGAAATTCTGACAATGTTTAATAATTCTAATTCATAATTTGTTAATTCATTAATATGTTTTAGAATGACTATGTGATTATTCTTATCGTGAAAGTTCAAAACATTGAATCTTATTTCCCCTTCTATTTTTTTAGCAATAGCCCATTCTTTCTGCATTCCATTTTTTTTGATTTTTTCTTTTTCAACAAAACCGCTTGTATAAGCAGATTCCTGCCATAAAGGCTTATTAAATTTTGGGTGAAACAGAATGTTATTTATAATAAAATAGCCATCTGGAGATTGTGGACATATTAGTTGAAGTCTAACACCCCACGTGTCATCACCACCACGCTTACCAATTGAAAAGGCAACTGGTATAACTTTTATTTCATCTGTAAATTTCAATATTTTAAATGAAGACATATAACTGATAAGATTAGCCACCTTCGTTATTTTAAAATACATAAATTAAAATGTTTTTAGGTCTTTATATAATTTTTTAATTAAGTGAAATTAATACCTTATGCTATTAACTTTATTTACAGTCCAAGCATTTCCGGGTCAATATCACGCCCATTCCCATCATCATCGTAATAATTACCATATTGCCCATCGGTATAGGCATCAAAATTAGCTTCATCATAGTATTGGTCTTCATAGCCGTTATAGTAATCTTCACGTTCATCATAAAGTAAATTCTCATGAATTTTATCAGGAAATCTTTTATTCTCCAATATAAATAAATAGTGTTCTAAGTTGTGCTTCTGCGAATCATAAAGTAAATTGCTAATTGAATTATGGTCTGGGATTCCATATCGTTGTTCATAAATTTCACGAATAAAATTATGGCAAATTAATACATTAACATTGTTTTTCAAATTTATATCTAATGTTAGAGGATCTAAAAGTAAATTTACTAAACATAAATTTTTAATATTATTAATAAAGGTAGTTATACATGAACTTATTTGTTGATTTACATATAGGTCAAAAATATCCATTTCGGACATATCTTCTTTTCGTTTTTCTAAATTAGTGAATTTATACAATCTTGAAATAATTATAGATTCTAACTTAGGTAATTGTCCGACAAATTCAGCACCTTCGCATAACATATCAAGATCAGTATTGCTAAGTGCAATTTTCGTAGTTTGACTATAATCAATTCTTATTTCCGAGGTTATATGATTTTCAAGAAAAACAGATTGCAAACCTCTTACGTAAATATCCTCTGGTGAATTATCTTTTGAATTTATCACATTTGTTAAGAAATAAAATTCATGAATATCCTTAAAGGAATAAACGAAATTTAGATTATCTATTATGCATTTTGAGATATATAAGCAATAAATTGCTTTAAATTCGTAACTTTTTGAATCTTCAATAGAGCAATCTGTAAGTAATAAATATTTCAAATTATCAAATTCATCAATAAATTCTAAATTTAATATTTTGGCGTCTTTAATGCTAATAATCTCAGCCCTTAAAAACTCTTTTATACTTTGTTCGATAATAAAAAAATCAGTAAATATTGGTGGTATTTGGTCTTTTTTAAAAGCTGATACTATTTCGGGGTGAAATCTACTTATTGGAGCGATTATTGAATCTAAACGATTAAATCTTGTTGCATTTGAATACTCAGAACAATAAAATTGAGCAAACCTTGGAAGTTTATACCATGATTTTACTTCTTTTGAGCAATTCTGTAATATTAGTTTGATCTGATTGGTTGTCAAAGTACTGGATATTAAACTACCAACCTTTTTACTTAATTTAGTAATTAATGATTTATTCAAATATTTAAGCTTATCCAGGTCTGAAAGAATTACTTCCATTTCTATTTCCAAATTACTATCAATATAATTTTTGAATAATAAAGGATAATAATAAATAATTACATCTTGGGACATATTTCCTAAATTTAAATCAATATATATATCATCCCATCTACTTCCTCTTTCATAATCATAATCAAGACTTCTAATCTCAAATTGCCTGTAAAATATATCTTCCCATCCCATAGAAAATATAACCGGCATAGTCCAATTAAATTTCTCAAATAATTTCTGTGTTAAGTTAATTCTATTAGAATATTTAATTAGGAAATCACTTGTTAGAAAATTACCCTTTAATTCATCAACATATAGCCATGGGTTTAGGTCGCTCAATTCTTCAAACAAGGATACATCCCAAACTAAATATTTATTACATTTGAAAAAAATGAAAAATATTTCATTTAGGTTAATCAATGCAATAAATAATTCATTATCTAGTGGAAGATTATTTAGATATTCAGTCTCAGCTTTATTTAAATCAGAATTCGAATATCTAAAGTGCATATTATAAATACTCGGGGTTTTTGCTAAAATGTTATATAACTCAATTGTGTTTTCGCATTTGATTGAATCAATATCATTTACATCTTTAAAAATATTCTTAATCTTATTAAGGATAATCGAATTTATCGAATAGTTTGAGGGTGCGCTTTCGCTATTTGAGGTTTCTATTACTTGCTTCGACAAATCTTGATCGTATGATTTTAAGCTTATTTTGTTTTCATCTGAATCTATGTATTTATTTATAAACCGAACTAATCTAGGTGATTGAATTATATCGTAATTATATTTTATTAGATTATGATCAATATGGTTTTTGTTTGCAACAAACTCCTTAAAAAAGGGTTTAAAATTTGTGACCCCAATGTTTTTTAGAATTATATTTAAATCGAAATAGTTTGGGTTTTCCTGTAATATTTCGATTAAATCTGAAGAATCCAAAAACCCTTTATTCTTACAAAGTTGGTCGACTTCCAGCTTGCTTTTATGATTTCTAAAATTCCACTTGTCCCAATTAATTTTTTCATTACTTGAAATTTTTTGCCAATTCAATGCAGGATATTCTCCTAGCGATGACATATTTAATGGATAATATTCGCTGATAATATCAATTAAGGCTGTTGGATAAGTGCTATAAAATCGCTCTATTTGATTAAAGGCTGAACTTTCAAATTTAGTGTGGTTCATATATTCAACTAATTGATTAAGCAAAAAAATTAAATAAGGAGACTTTCTTGTAAACAAGTTTTGAATAGTGATGTTCCTTCTACTTCAAAAGTTTTAAAAACATGTCCCGTATGCTTAACAGAATAAACGCTAAATTAAAATAAATAATATTGTATTAAGGTAAGTAAAGGTAAATGGAATTTAAGTCATCCGCTCGACAATAGCTCGACCAAAAAAACAAAAACCCTTGCACAGCAAGGGTTTTGAAGGAATTTAGTAGCCCGTAGGGGAATAGAACCCCGTAAACACTGCAATACATTATCAAACATTACAAAGCGTATGAACCTATTATTTAAAGGGGTTTCAATGAATTGGTTGTGCAACGGCGTAAAATAA
>Ga0075152_10002539_pt1 | contig 12964 bp, 10 predicted proteins | sample JI61114C2DNA_FD_70964 | JGI IMG/M metagenome (GOLD analysis project Ga0075152, IMG submission 70964) | Wastewater effluent complex algal communities from Wisconsin, to seasonally profile nutrient transformation and Carbon sequestration -... | ecosystem: Engineered > WWTP > Effluent > Algae...
ACGACGCCAGCCTGCCAAGCACGGTGGCTGCTCTCGATAAATATGTCGTCATGCTCGACGCCCAGGCCAATACGCCCGTCGATCCCGCCGTCGCCAAAGCCACCTCCAATGGGGGCAAGCCCGTCGCGCCGCCCTCCGCGAAAAAAATCATCACCAAGCCCGTGCAGAGCCGCATTGATTTCTCACCCTTCCTCGAAGGCACCGCCAGTGGTGATGGCGAAGCACAGCAGAAGCTCCGTCAGCTCGAAGACAAGATGCTTCTCAGCAAATCCGAGCTCGCCGTGGCCAAACAGAAGGTCGAGTCCTCCGAGCGCCTCGCCGCCCGCAGCTTTATCTCGAAGACCCAGCTCGAAAACGATCAGGTGACCTATGAGAAAGTCACCCTCGCCGTAAAGACTGCCACCACCGAGCTCGACCTCTTCAAAAAATACGAGTTCTCCAAGCAGTGCGCGCTTCTCCTCTCCGCCTACCGCGAGAGCCTCACCCGTCTGGAGCGCACCGTCCGTGCGAACCGTTCCAAGATGGCCACAGCCGAGACCCGCTTCACCACCTCGAAGCGCCGCTACGAGATGGAACTCGCCCAGCGTGAAGATTTGGACCGCCAGCTCAAGGCCTGCAACATCAAGGCCATGCAGCCCGGCCTCGTCGCCTATGGCGATCTCGATGCCGGTGCCTCCTACAACTACAGCAACAGCATCGAAGAAGGTGCCACCGTCCGCCTCCGCCAGACTCTGCTCACCATTCCTGACATGTCCCAGATGGGCGTGAATGTGAAGGTCCACGAATCCCAGGTGAAGAAAGTCAAGATCGGCCAGACCGCCCTCATCCGCGTCGATGCAGAGCCCGGCATCGTCCTCGAAGGCCGCGTCGCCGAGTTGGCGCTCATGCCGGACTCCTCCAGCAGTCGCTACACGCCTAACCTCAAGGTCTATCCCTCGAACATCCACATCTCAGGCACCCACCCCTGGCTGCGCCCCGGCATGAACGCCAAGGTCGAGATCGTCGTCGATCAGCTCACCGATGTCGTCTTCGTCCCCGTGCAGTCCGTCGAGGTCGAGCAGGATCAGCATTACTGCTACATCCGCAGTGGGAGCAAACTGGAGCGCCGCTTCATCAAGACTGGTGTCTTCAATGACGAGTTCATCGAAGTCCGCGATGGCGTCACCGCCGGTGAGCAGGTCGCCCTTGCCCTGCCAAAGAAAGCCAACACCGAAGATGCCACCAAGCCTGCCCCCGGCACTCCTGACCAGCCCACCAAGCCCAAAGGCAAGGCCAAGGACAAAGCCAAAGACGTCGCCGCCGCCATCCCCGCTGCCAAGCCATCCGCCAACTGATTTCGCCGATGCCCGAGCCGCTGATCAGCTTGAGGGACATTCGCAAGTCCTACCAGATGGGAGACGTCGTCAGTCAGGTGCTTCAGGGCATCTCGTTTGACATCTTCCCCGGTGAATACGTCTGCATCATGGGCCCCTCCGGGTGTGGCAAGTCCACCCTGCTGAATCTCCTCGGCTGCCTCGATCAGCCCACCTCGGGCGACTACTTCCTCGGCGGGCAAAACGTCGCCACTCTCGACGACGACGACCTCTCCGCCGCCCGCAATCGCAACCTCGGCTTCATCTTCCAGAGCTACAACCTCATCCAGCAGCTCACCGTCCTCGAAAACATCGCCGTGCCCATGTACTACGGTGGAGCTGAGGATGCAAAGATGCGCGAAGTCGCCGAAAAGCTCGCCAATCAAGTCGGCCTCGGGCATCGTCTCGGGCACAAGCCCAACGAACTCTCCGGTGGCCAGCAGCAGCGTGTCGCCATTGCCCGCGCACTTTCAAACAACCCCATCGTCATTCTCGCCGACGAAGCCACCGGCAATCTCGACAGCAAGTCCGGCCAGGAAATCCTCGGCCTCTTCGACGATCTCAACGCCCAGGGCCGCACGCTCATCTTCGTGACCCACGACGAACGCATGGTCGAGCGCTGCACCCGCATCATCCGCCTCCGCGACGGCTTCCTCGACCGCGACGAGCCTGGAGCCCGAGCCGGAGCGCGGGCTTTCTAGCCCGCAGCGGGTCGCTTGCAGGTAGCGTGCGGAAATCAGAAAAGCCGCCTGGAGAGATTCGTAGATGCTGAGTGCTTTCAAACTGCTGCGGGCTGGAAAGCCCGCGCTCCGTGACGCGGATTTCCAGTCCGCAGCATTGGCAATAAGGCTCTGGGGCACTGTGGTCTTGACACGCCTCCCACTACTCCGCTTCACTCTCGGTCATGCCCACCGCACTCGCCGCCGTCCTTTATGAATCTGGCAAACCTCTCGTCCTCGAGGAGGTCGAAGTCGTCGAGCCACAGGCAGGTGAAGTGATGGTGCGGATGAAAGCCGCCGGTGTCTGCCACAGCGATCTGCATGTGATGAAGGGCGACCTGCCCATGCCCACGCCGATCATCCCCGGTCATGAAGGCGCAGGCATCGTCGAGGCCGTGGGCCCCGGCGTCACCAGCGTCTCAGTAGGCGATGCCGTCTGCCCCATCTGGCGCTCCTCCTGCGGGCGCTGCGACTACTGTCAGCAGGGCCGCCCCGCCCTTTGCGAACTGGGCACCGCCATGCGCTTCACCGGACTCATGCCCGATGGCAAGACCCGCTTCCGCAATGCGAAGGGCGATAGCATCCGCCACTACGCAGGCGTCTCCACTTTCAGCTCGCTCTCCACCATGCCCGAGGGCGCGGTGGTGAAGCTCGACCCCGCCTTCCCGCTTTGGAAAGCCGCGCTCATCAGTTGCGGCGTCATCACCGGTGTCGGCGCGGTGACTCATGCTGCGCAAGTGCGCCCAGGTGCCACAGTCGCTGTCTTTGGCTGCGGCGGCATTGGCTTAAACATCATCCAGGGAGCCCGCATGGTCAGTGCGCGGCAGATCATCGCCATCGATACCGTCGCCAGCAAAGAACGTTACGCCCGAGCGCTGGGTGCCACGCATTTCATCGACTCCAGCACCTGCGATCCGGTGAAAGCGGTGAAGGATCTCACCGTCGGACTCGGCGCCGACTACACTTTTGAGGCCATCGGCCTGCCAGAGCCCGTGGAGCAGGCCTTTGATTCGCTGCGCAAAGGCGGCACCTGCGTCGTCACCGGCATCTCGCGTGGTGACGCGCGCGCCCGCATCAATACCAACCAACTCCTCTACGCCGAGAAGACCCTCAAAGGCAGCCTCTACGGCTCCATGCGTCCACGCATCGACATCCCCCGTCTCATGGACCTGCATCAAACCGGTGCCCTGAAACTCGACGAACTCCTCACCCGCACCTGGAAGCTCGAAGAGATCAACGAAGCCTACGCCGCGCTGGAACGCGGCGAAGTAGCGCGGAGCCTGATCGTGTGGGACTGAGCAATTACAATGGCGACCACATCAGCCCCATCGCCTGCGCCAAACGACTCTGTTTGCCGTCGGTAGTGATGAACTCCGCCGCCTGGAGATCTGAGGCGATCGCGCAGTGAAGGATGTCGAGCGAACGACAACCAATCGACGGCGTGTGCGACATCGAAAGCTGCACCGCAGATTGGAAATGCGTCTGCCAGACCGAGGTCGGTGCCACGAGCACGCCTGAAGCAAGGTCCGCCTGAATCAGCCTCAGCGCAGCGGCCACCTGCTCCTCTGTAGCCTGACCGTGAAAGCGTTTCTGATTCAGCGCATTGGCCAGCTCCAGTTCATGCAGCGGCGTGTAAAACACCGGTCTGCCAGCGACTCGGCTGACAACCGCCGAGCTTTCCGACTCCGGGTAGTAGAGTTTGACCAGACAACCCGTGTCCAGATAGATCATCGCGTTCCGCGTCCCTCCTCCACGAGCGCGCTCAGCGGCGTCCCTTCGGGCTGTTCACCCCAGATCGCCTGGGCACGAGCCAGAAAGTCGGGTGCGGCAGGCGCAGGCGGCAGCACGCGGGCGACGGTCTTGTCGCTGTCGGTGAGTTGCACTTCTTCTCCGGCAGTGACCCAGCGAAGGATGTCAGTCCAGACTTTTGGAAGCTCGCTGATGGCGGCGGTTTTCATGGTGCCAAGAATACGTCCGATGTGTCGCCAAGCAATCTGCCATTTCCATCACGCCCGGAGGCGTTTATGCATAAGCACTCCCATGGCCCCACCACCGGCCCCGCCCTCCACGACCTCCAGCCCCGCGATGTCTTCCGCGAACTCCTCCAGGAAAAGCAGCTCCCCAGCGAAGAACTCAGCGCCGTGTTTGATGAGTTGCTGGCGATTCGCGAATCTAAAGTATTGATTTGATCCCCAACTAAAGACCAGCCATGCCGACTATGTATCTCATCACAACATTCCTATTCGCAGTCATTACTGGCTTCGCGATTTCTAGCCGTGGCAGCTTTTTCCTCAGCCAGATTGGGCAGTTGGTTCAAGGCGTTTTAAGCACCGTGTGCCTTGGCTTCATCGGTTGGTCATTTTGGAGCGACGGGTGGCGAACAGGATTTATAGAATTGATTGGGATCTTTGCAGGGTGCCGGTTGGGAATTGCTATTTTCAATATCATCAGCCGCAGGTAGCACGACCGTCACCCCATGCGCCTCCTCGCCGTCCGACTTCAGAACCTCAATTCGCTCAGCGGGACGCATGAGGTGCGGTTTGATGAGGGGGCGTTGAGCGCGGCAGGGGTGTTTCTCATCACGGGGCCGACGGGCGCGGGGAAATCGACGCTGCTGGATGCGATGACGCTGGCGCTGTATGGCCGCGCGGCGCGTTACGGCAATGACAAGGCGGATGAGATGATGAGCCGCCACACGGCCGAGTGCCTGGCGGAGGTGGACTTTGAAACGAAGGGCGAAAAACTCCGCGCCACGTGGCGGCTGCGTCGCGCCCGCGGCAAGGCGGATGGCAAGCTGCAGCCCGTGGAGCGCCGCCTGGCGAACGCGGTGACGGGCGAGATCCTCGCGGAGAAGTCGGCGGAGATGGATCGCCTCATCGAGGAGCGCACCGGGCTGGATGCGCAGCGCTTCCTGCGCTCCGTGCTGCTGGCGCAGGGGCAGTTCGCGGCGTTTTTGAAGGCGAAGCCGAATGAGCGTGCGGAGCTGCTGGAGAAGATCACCGGCACGGAGATCTACACGGAGCTGTCGAAGCTGGCCTTCGAGACCTACAAAGCCAAAGACGAGCAGGTGCAGCGGCTCAAAGCCGCGCTCGGTGCGGTGTCGGTGCTCGATGACGAGGCTCGGCAGCGGCTGGAAACCTCATTTGCCGAGGCACAGACCAGCGCCGCACGTTTGCAGCGCGAAAGCCAGGACGCGACACAGCAACTCCACGCCCAACGCGAGCACGCGACCATCGTCGCGGAGATCACGAAACTCGGCGAAGGCGTGAAGCAGCTCCAAAGCTCGCAATCAGCCGCTCTGGCGGACGTTTCGAAGGCGAAAGGCATCGCGGAAGAGGCGAAGACGCTGCGCACGAAGCGTGAGCCGGTGTGGGAGCAGGCGGCGGGGCTCGCAGCGCAGAGTGAGCAGCTCGAAAAGCAGCTCGCGGAGAGTCGTGCGACCTATCAAACCTGGGCGAAGGAGCAGAAGGAAGCCGTGACGAAGCGTGAAGCGGCTGAGAAAGCTCTCGTCGCGCATCAAGAGGCCGCGCAGTCGCTCGAAGCGTGGTTGAAGGAGCACGCAACCGATGCCGAGCTGGGTGAGCAATTGCCGAAACTCCGCGTCGCCGTGCGTGAGTGGCGTGTGGCTCATGAAAAGCTGGCTGACGGCCGGAAGCGTCATGCGGAAGCTGCGACGCTGAAACAACGTCTGACCGAGTCCGAAGCGCAGTCGTCTGCTCTAGCGAAGAAAGCCGCCGAAAGCACTGCGAAGGCGAAGACGGATCGCGCGGAGTTAGAGCGGCTTGCGAAGGCGCTCGAAGCGCAGCGCGAGGTGACACGTCAGGCGGAATTGGTGGCTGGCTTTGACGAGCATCGGCATGATTTGAAGGTTGGAGAGCCTTGTCCGCTATGCGGTGCGAAGGATCATCCGTTCGCGAGTGGTGAGACGAGTTTTGAATCCCAGCTCCAAACCGCGCGGAAGCTGCTCACGACCCTGGAAAAGCAGTGCGAGAAGTCGAATCGCGATCTGGCTGCGCTGGAGCGTGACCTGGCGAAGACAGAGGCGGAGGTGAGTGGAGAGAGGAAGCGGGTGGCGGAGATGCGGAAGGCGCTGGGTGAGATCGTGGTGCCCGATGTGAGTGCTCTGGAGGCCGTGGAGGTGCGGACGAGACGTAGCACGAGTTTTCTAACTCGTGATGAAGAGGCTGAACGAGTTGGAAAACTCGTTCTACATGCCGAGCGAGAACTCGATGCGCTGGAGAAGCGCTCGACCACCTTCACGAAGAAGCAGCAGGAAGGGACGCAGCAGCGCAGCGAGCGGCAGAAGCTCGAAGGCGAGCTCCAGCTCGCGAAGGCGGATGAAGCCGCGAAAACGAAGCGGCTGGATGAGCTGAAGGCTGAGGGCGTGTCGCTGCGAGCGAAGGCGGATGCGTTGAAGGCGCAGTTGAGCGAACTGCTCGGTGGCAAGACGCTGGCAGAGGATCGACAGGAGCATGAAGGCCGCGTTTCATCGGCGGAGAAGGCGCTGCGCGAGGCGGAGACGAAGCTGAACACGCTGCAAACGCAGCTCGCGGCCAACTTGGCGAAGCTGGAGCAGCTTGAGACGCGCCGGAAGCCTTTCGAAGGCCAGAGCGTGCTGAGCACGGCCGCCTTGAGCGAGATGGAAGCGACCACGAAGCAGCTCGGTGAGTCGTTTGCGACGAAGCGCACGGAACTCGGCTCGCTGGAGCAGCAGCTCAAAAATGATGATGAGGCGACGAAGCGGCGTGAGGCCGGTGGCGCGGAATTGCAGGCGGCGGAGACGGAGGCGCTGCGGTGGGGACGCTTGAAGGAACTGATCGGCTCGGCGGATGGCGCGAAGTTTTCGCGCTTCGCGCAGTCGCTTACGCTGCGACAGCTCATCGGGCTGGCGAACGAGCATCTCAAAGTGCTGGCGGAGCGTTATCGCCTGATGGCGGCGGAAGGGGATGAGCTGGATCTGCGCATCGTGGACCTTTACCAGGCGAATGTGGATCGACCGATGGAGAGCTTGTCAGGCGGCGAGAGCTTCTTGGCGAGCTTGGCGCTCGCTTTGGGGCTGAGCGAGCTGGCGAGTCGGCATCATCCGATTGACTCGCTCTTCATTGATGAAGGCTTTGGAACGCTCGACTCCGAGACGCTGGAGGTCGCCTTGAGTGCGTTAGAGAATCTGCGAGCGGGCGGGAAGACCATCGGACTCATCTCGCATGTCGATTTGCTCAAAGAGAGGCTGACGACGCAGGTGCGCGTGGTGCGTGGGTCAGGAGGCACGAGCCGGATCGAGGTGGTGTCGTAGTCACGGCAAATTGAGTATCAGAAATGGACGCTTCTTGAGAAATTGGATAACCATCACTGCCTGCTATTTTCCCACAGCATGTTTGAACCAGAAATAGTCTCTCGTGATGCCACTCATCACCATCCGGCATCACTCACTTACTTCGTACGCGTGCAGGCATCCAACAGGTGACCGCAGACTTGGTCCGCACGCACGGCTGAGGCCGTGGGGAGTGATGGCAGATCACCGATCAGCACGGGCCAGTCTTTTTTGTCTTCTGGCACGCGGCCATGACTGCCTTTCACGAGAGTGGCATCCAGCGGGATCACATCCATCAGGTAGCGAAAGCCGAGCTTCTTCTTCGCCAGTGTGAGTCCGAGCTTGAGCTTTGGAAATTTCAGTTTCGGGTCAATGAAAAGCTCCACAGGGTCGTAGCCGCACTTGCGGTGGATGTCCACACAGCGGGCGAAGTCGGGCGCTTTGGCATCATCAAGCCAGTAGTAATAGGTGAACCAACTATGGTCATCGGCGATGGCGATGAGATCACCACTGCGGGCGTGGTCCAGCCGTGCATAACTCTTCTCCATCTTCCCGAGCACCTGCTGCACGCCGGGCGTCTGCTCCAGCACCGCACGCACCTCATTCAGGATCGTCTGATCATTCACATACACATGCGCGAGCTGATGATCCGCGATGGCAAAGGCACGCGAGCCGCCGAGATCCAGAGTCTCCAGCCCCACTTCATCCTTGATGGAAAGCCAGCCCTTCTCACGGAAGACACGGTTCAGATGCACCGGACGGTCCACACCCGTGATTCCATATTCGGAGAGGATCACGACCTGGATCTGACGCTTCTCGTAAAAGTCGATCAGATCACCCACTACCTCATCGATCTGCTTCAGGTCATCGTGGATTAGATCCATCTGCAAACCGATCCGCTGGAGGTTGTAATCGAGATGCGGGAGATAGACGAGACTCAGCGTCGGCCAGTGCTTCTCCTCGATCCACTTCGCACTCGCCGCGATCCATTTTGAGGACTCGATGCCCGAGGCTGGGCCCCAAAAGTTCATGAAGGGAAACGGCCCCAGATCACGCTTCATGCGCTCACGCATCCCCATCGGCTGCGTGTGGATGTCAAAGACCTTGCTGCCATCGCTCAAATACAGCGGGCGCGGTGTCACCGCGTAGTCCGCCGTCGAGTGCATGTTGTACCACCAGAAGACCTTCGCGCAGGTGAACTCGCGGTCCTCTTTGCGCAGCATGTCCCAGAGCTTTTCCCCCTGCACGAGCTGCTCCGGCTGCTTCCAAAAACGATGCTCGGCGTAGTCGCGGTCATACCAGCCATTCGCCACAATCCCGTGCTCCCTCGGCATCCGGCCCGTCACATAGGTCGCCTGAGCCGTGCAGGTCACCGCCGGCACCACCGGCTCGATCAGCGTACTCCGGCTCCTCTCCATGAACGCCCGAATCTTCGGCGTGTGCTCCCCGATCAAGCGGGGCGTCAGGCCGACAACGTTCAGAATGGCAGTGCGATTCATGGGCACTGAGTCAAGAGGTCAAAGCCACATAGGTCAAGACGGGATCACGATTCGCTCATTGCTGCTCACGGCCTCCATGCGCAACCGTTTGATTCGCTCGCACCTTACCTCGGGCTTCACTATGCCATATGTCAGGATTCCCTGGGTGTGTGCCCCCGGTTATTGATATCTTGCTAAAAAAAGCGGAGCACCCGTCGAGGATGCTCCGCTTGATGAGTGGACCGAATGCCCAGATTACTTCGCCGCGACAGGTGCCACGGAGGCTCCGGCGGGGACTTTGCCAGTGGGGACGACCTTCCAGACGGCTCCGCGCTCGCTGGTGTAGGGATCGACGGGGCCGCCGTAGTTCGCGGTGGCGTGGGTCAGGTAGATGCTGCCGTCAGGGCCGATGCCGCTGCCGGTGGGGCGGATGCCGTCGGCGAGGTCGAGCATCTCCTGCATCTGCCATTTGCTGCCGTCGTGCTTCATGCCCCAGACCTTGCCACTGCCCCAGTCGGCGCAGAAATAGACGCCATCGAGTTCAGGGAATTCTTTGCCGCGATAGACGCCGAGGTTGATGACGCAGATGCCCTGGTTGACGTGGCTGTATTCGCCGATGGGCAGGACGCCGACCTTCGGAAAGTTCTCTGGGTCAGTCGATGTCTCAGTGCCGTCCGGGTTCTTTTTCAGGATCATGGGGAAGGGATGGCTGCCGCACATGAACTTCCAGCCATAGTTCTCGCCGCCTTTGCTGCTGGCGGGCTGGAAATTGATCTCCTCCCAATGGTTCTGGCCGATGTCGGCGATGTACATGTCACCGGTCTTCGAGTCGAAGCTGAAGGTCCAGGGATTGCGCAGGCCGTAGGCCCAGATCTCGGGTTTGGCCTTCGGATGCACTTTGGAGAAGGCTTCCTCGCTGACACCGAAGAGGGTCATCTGCTGTAGCGGGGTGATGAAGGGGTTGTCCTTCGGGATGTCGTAGGCGCGGTCACCGGAGGATTTGTTGACGTCGATGCGGAGCATCTTGCCCAGGTAGGTGTGCAGGTCCTGGCCGGCATTGATCACGTCGCCCTCCCAACCGCCGTCACCGACGCCGATGTAAAGATAACCATCAGGGCCGAAGGCGATCTGACCGCCGTGGTGATTGCAATACGGGAAGTCGATCTGCATGAGGATCTTCACGCTTTCAGGATCGAGCTTGTCGGGGTTGCTCTTGTCCACCTTGTATTCGGCGATCATCGTCGCTCCGTTGAACCAAAGGTCGGCGTAGGCGATGTACACCTTGCCGTTCTTCGTGAAGTCCGGGTGGAAGGCCATGCTGTACATGCCGAGTTCCAGGAAGGAGGAGATGGTCTTGTCCTTCAGATCGAGGAAGGCGCGCTTCAGTTTCTTGCCATCCTTGATGATCTGGATCACGCCGGGGCGCTCAATGACGAAGACGCGTCCGCTGCCATCGTTTGGAGCAGCGACGCTGACGGGATCGACGAGGTCATCGGCGACTTTGACAAGGCTGATGGCGACATTGCCGGGCAGTTTGCCACCGGGCTGGGCGACATCGGCACGAAGAGCAGCGCTGGAGAGCAGTGCGGTGAGCGTGAATAGGCTGAGGGTCAGTTTCATGGGTGGGTAGGGTTGACGAAAACGCGCGGAGGCTAGCGATTCGTGCGCCTCACTGACAAGCATGAAATTTCGTTCACCCCTCACAGCTACTTTCCGAGGACCATCTCCAGGGCCTTCGCAAGGCGCAAGCTGGCGATGGCAGCCCGGAGACGGGCGATGGAGCGCGCCGTCACGTCGTAGGCCTTGAAGCCATCCACGCCGAGGTCAATCGGGCCGACGGCGGTGTAGGTGAAGTCTCCCTTCTTATAAGTGTGCGTGTCGGTCTGGAGCACGAGCTTCACGAGTGCGGGAGGATAGACATCCTTCTCAGCCACGGCGGCTCCTTCTTGAATCCACACCTGCGGGTCGAGACTGAAATCACTCTGCGCGGCCTGCTGCATGAGGGCCTTGTCCGCCAGCATCTCGCGGCTGGCTTTTTCCGCATCGGCAAAGCGGGAGCCGGGATCGCCGAGGAGATTGTCCCAGTAGGCGTGGAGATTGTCGCCGGGGGCGTCTTTGAGCAGCACGCTGTTGCCGCCGCGGTCGCCTTTGGGGAATTGCTTCACGGAAAAGAGCGCGGAGCAGTGGCAGGGCTGGTGCAGGTCTCCCGCGACGTGGAAGAGCCAGCAGAGGAGGATGGCTTGCTCGGACTTCGACTGGGCGGCATCGGGGATGATCTGATAGGCCTTGTCGATGACCTGCGCGGCGGTGAGTCGCTGCTCGATGAACTCTGGCAGCCCAGGCTTCCATTTCCAAAACAGCTTCGGCAAGGTCAGCGTGGCCTTCGCCTCAGCATCGGCAAAGACGGGCAGATCGAGGTAATGCCAAACCGCATGGTGGTATTTCTCGTTGGGGTTCGCGCTGCCGTCCATCGGCGGACGGACGTAGTCTGGCCAGATGGCCGCCTGGGTGAAGTGCCAGCGCTGCTGCTGCTCCGAGCTGGCAGCGGCCCCGAGTTCCTTCACCATGATGTCGCGAAAGTGCGGCCCGGCCTCAGGATGCTGGGCCAGCAAGGCGGCCACCTTTTCCCGAGTGGCCGGGCTGAGCTGCGCCCAGGCCATGAGTGCGATGATCTTATGCCCGCCACTGGCCCAGCCAAAGGCGCTGGAGGTCAGGGTGGCAAGTGCAGCGAGGAACAGGAGCGGTCTCATAGCGACATCGTGACGAACTCAAGACCACATGGCAATGAAACAAAAGGGAGGTCCGACTGAAGGTGAACCCACACTGAACACCATCCCCGCATTTGACTCCCGCTTATCTTCCACTACCACAAAAGACACTTCACCGTCTCTCCTTCCAGCTTCGTCATTCGATCATTCGGATTTCGTCATTTTCACCTCCCACATGGCCACTCCTGCTCACAACTACACCGAAGACAGCATCAAGTCCCTCGACTGGCGCCAGCACATCCGCCTGCGCCCCGGCATGTACATCGGCAAGCTGGGCGACGGCTCGCAACCGGAGGACGGCATCTACGTCCTGCTCAAGGAAGTCGTGGATAACTGCATCGACGAGCACGTCATGGGCTTCGGCAAGCTGATCGAGATCGAGATCACGGAGGACAACCTCTGCACCATCCGCGACTACGGCCGCGGCGTGCCGCTCGGCAAGCTGCTGGAATGCTCCGCGCAGATCAACACGGGCGCGAAGTATGACAGCGAGGTCTTCAAGCGCTCCGTCGGCCTCAACGGCGTCGGCATCAAGGCGGTGAACGCCCTCTCCGAGTTCTTCGAGATCCAGGCCGTGCGTGAGAAGCAGACCCGCGCCATCGAGTTCTGCCGTGGCGAGGTGAGGTTCGAGATGGATAAACCCAAGCCGAGCGAGGAGGCGGATGGCACGCGCATCTCCTTCCGCCCTGATCCCGAGTCCTTCACCGCCAAAGTGAAGTACAATCTCGACTTCATCCGCGAGATGCTCCGCTACTACGCCTGGCTGAATCCTGGGCTCACGCTGAAGCTCAACGGCGAGTCCTTTAAATCCAAGGAAGGCCTGCGCGACCTGATCGCCGCGAAGCTCACCGAGTCGCCGCAGTATCCGGTGATCCATCTCGACGGCACGGATGTCGAGATCGCCTTCACGCATGGCACCGGTTACGGCGAAGAGTTCTACACCTTCGTCAACGGCCAGCACACCACCCAGGGAGGCACCCACCTCGCCGCCTTCCGCGAAGCCGTGGTGCAGGAGTGCCGTGAGTTCTACAAGAAGCAGTTCGAGCCCAGCGATGTCCGCACGGGCATCATCGCCGCCGTCTCGGTGAAGGTGCAGGAGCCGGTCTTCGAGTCGCAAACGAAGACGAAGCTCGGCTCCACCCATATGGAGCCCAATGGCCGCAACCTCCGCACCCACATCATCAACACGGTGGTGAAGGAGCTGGACAACTACCTGCACAAAAACGCCGAGGTCGCCAAGTCGCTCCAGGACAAGATCCTGGCTAACGAGAAGGAGCGGAAGGAGATCAGCGGCATCCAGAAAGCCGCCCGCGAAAACGCCCGCAAGGCCAAGGTC
>Ga0075152_10002540_pt1 | contig 12960 bp, 10 predicted proteins | sample JI61114C2DNA_FD_70964 | JGI IMG/M metagenome (GOLD analysis project Ga0075152, IMG submission 70964) | Wastewater effluent complex algal communities from Wisconsin, to seasonally profile nutrient transformation and Carbon sequestration -... | ecosystem: Engineered > WWTP > Effluent > Algae...
TGGACAGCCTCGCTACCGCTATCCATGTAACACCCGGCGAAGGCTACGCGGGGAGCGGTCCCACATACCTGCACCGCGACTGGAACGCGTGGGCCGACTACAAGGCGGGCAAGTACTTCCATTTCACCCTCGGCAGGGGCAAGAACTTCTTCGGCGATGGCGTGCGCTCCCTGTTCTTGAGCGACAATGCCTACAGCTATCCGTACCTGAAGATCACCACCTCGGCGTGGAAGATCCGCTACGTGAACCTCTTCGCCGCCATGAGCGACATCCGTGGCACGGACGGCCGCTGGAACGACTTCGACCTGAAGTTCACCAGCTTGCACTACCTCAGCTGGAACGCCCTGAAACGATTGAACATCGCCGTGTTCGAGGCCATCGTCTGGCAGGACAATGACCCGGCGTATCGGCGCGGCTTCGACATCAACTACCTCAATCCAGTGCTCTTTTACCGCCCGACGGAATTCAGCCTGGGTTCGCCGGACAATGCGCTCCTCGGCTTCGCGGTGAACGTGCGCGTGGGCAAACGGTCCCTCATCTACAGCCAGCTCATGTTCGATGAGTTCCTGCTCTCCAACGTGCGCGCTGGGGAAGGCTGGTACGGCAACAAGCAGGGCCTCCAGCTGGGCGTGGTCGGGCACGACGCGTTCAAACAGCCCGGGTTGACCCTGCGCACGGAGCTCAACTACGTGAGGCCCTTCATGTACGCGCACAGCGATACACGCCAGAACTACGCGCACTTCAACCAGCCGCTCGCCCATCCCTACGGCAGCAACTTCTGGGAGCTGCTGGTGAAGGGGGAGTGGCGCAAGGACCGCTGGGTGGTGTCGGACATCTTCAGCTACGCCGTGCTGGGGCAGGACACGAGCGCGGCGGCCAACAGCAGCTACGGCAGCAACCCCTTCCTTCCGGAAAGCGCCAGGCCCGTGCGCGACAGTGAAGGGAGACCGGAGAATTTCAACTACTACCTGGGGGATCCGGACCAAGTGGCCCTGTACCACAATGAGCTGCGTGCGGGCTGGCTTCTGGAACCCCGCAGCGGCTGGATGCTCGAAGCCGCGTGGACCCTGCGTGTACGCTCGCCGGAATACGGGGAGGGGATGACCACGAACTATTTCCGCGTGGGCATCTCCGCCAACCTGCGGGATCGGCATGCGTTCCAGGATGCGCGGTACGCGCTGGAGCGATGAACGCTGATGGCCGCCTTCGCCGGACACTGCCCGTTCACCACAGATGGACGGGATGGACACCGATGAACACGGATGAGGTCCGCCGATCCCGCCCATCACCACCGAGGTGATCGGTCGGTCGGTGGTTTCCTGACGTTCAATGGACTACAATTCTGCGCGTCTCAGCGCCTCTGCGTGAGACTTCCGGCCGCCCGTGTCCGCGTGTCTTCCGCATAGGTACTTTCGCCGCCGTTTTGGAACGGCAGGTCACCCTCGGAGCGTCCCTATCCCTTGGCGAGAAGCTGAAGGAAATCGCGGCGCTCTTCAAGTTGCGGCTCACGTCCCTGGTGGTCTTCAGCGCAGTGCTGGGTTACTGGATGGGTGTACCTTCAGGCGGCTTCAACCTGTTGAACGCTGTGTTGCTCTCCTTGGCCGGTGTGATGGTGACGGGCGCCAGCAACGCACTGAACCAGGTGTTGGAAGTGGAAGCCGATGGCCTGATGAAGCGCACAGCCGAACGCCCGCTGGTGAAAGGCACCGTGGGGATGACCGAGGCGATCGTCATTTCCCTGCTGGTCGGGGCTTCGGGTGTCCTGCTGTTATGGACGCGCTTCGGCCCGCTCACCGGCATTCTGGGCCTGCTCTCCCTCTTCATGTACGTGGCGCTGTACACCCCGATGAAGAAGCTCTCCGCGTGGAGCGTGTTCGTGGGGGCCTTCCCCGGTGCTTTCCCGCCGATGTTGGGCTATGTGGCCGCCACCGGCCAGTTCGGCCTGGGGCCCGGCCTGCTCTTCGCCATGCAGTTCATGTGGCAGTTCCCCCACTATTGGGCGATCGCCTGGGTGCTGCATGAGGACTACCAGCTCGCAGGCTACCATATGCTCCCGAGCAAGGGCGGCCGAGACGGTTACACGGCTTCGCTGATCCTTTTGTACACCTTGTTTGTTATACCCGTCGGAATGCTTCCTTGGGTCTTCGGTTTCACCGGTGCTTTGTCCGCTGTAACAGCAGTGGTCTGTGGTCTGGTCATGCTCGTACCGGCCATGCGCCTGCTCCGCACGCGCGACAAGAAGGACGCCCGCAAGCTGATGTTCGCGAGCTTCATTTACCTGCCCGTGGTGCAGATCGCTTACGTGCTCGATAAGGTATGACCGAAGTACTCGCTACAGAGACCACCGAACGGGACCTCCAGGTCCGCGCCCGAAAGAACGTCACGTACCTGCTCATCTTCGCGATCGTCATGTTCTTCGTGGCGCTCAGCAGTGCCTACGTGGTGAGCAAGAGCAGCACCGACTATTGGCTCAGCTTCCGGGTACCTGCCGCGTTCTACTACAGTACCGCCACCATTCTTGTGAGCAGCCTTACCGTGCAAATGGCCTTGTGGACCGTGCGCAAAGGCAATGGCCGCGGCGCCGCGCTCTGGTTGGTGGTCACCTTGCTGCTGGGCATCGCATTCTCATTCAGCCAGTTCAGCGGTTGGTCGGAGATGGCTTCGCGCCGGATGAGCCTGGTGACCGACAAGATCACCATGACCCAGGGCGTATATGGGGAAGACTACACCATTTCACGCAGGGACGTCACACTTGAGCAGGTGGACGGCCAGTTCTACCTGCCGGACGACCTGGCCCATGCCAAACCCCTGAACGCCGACATGGCCGATTTCTGGAACGCCTCCAGCGGTTATTTCTATGTGCTCACCGTGGGCCACTGGATCCACCTGCTCGGCGGGCTCATCATGCTGCTGGTGTTATCCATCAAGGCGTTGCTCGGGCGGTACAATGCCGCCTACCATACCGGCGTGTGGCAGGGAACGGTGTACTGGCATTTCCTGGGTGGCCTGTGGGTCTACCTCCTGCTGTTCATCGCGTCCGTCCACTGAAGGCGATGGCCTCCAACGGATCGAACGCTGGACGGGAGGCGGGGTCCGCAGGACAGAACGCGCTGAGCAGCAGCGGGGCAACATGTGCATGCGCGGTATGAAAACTCCCCAAAGGGTCATTTGATATATGATGCGGCTCTACTAACATTGCGGCCGCAATTCCGAACCATGTCAGGAGAAGCGACCAAAGCCATCCCAAACGACGTCCTCTGGGGCGGCGGCCGTTCCCCGTTCAGCGTGAGCTACGGGAAGATGATGATGTGGTTCTTTCTGGTGTCCGACGCCTTGACCTTCAGCGCCCTGCTGATCGGTTATGGTTTCGCCCGCCACAGCATGCCCCCCGGCGGCACTTGGCCCATGGGCGAGAGCGTGTTCCGCGCTTTGCCGTTCACCAACGGTGATTTCCCCTTGATCTACGTGGCCTTCATGACGGCCATCCTCATCATCAGCTCGGTAACCATGGTGCTCGCTGTGGAAGCCGGCCACCGGATGTACAAGCAAGGGGTGATCAAGTGGTTGTTCCTTACCGTGATCGGCGGGGCCATCTTCGTGGGCAGCCAGGTGTGGGAGTGGAGCCACTTCATCCATGGCAGCGGTGGTTACATCACCATGGTGAACGGTGACAAGTACTGGGTAAAGACGGGTGACCACGGCGGCGAAGAGCATGCCACGGCCGGAGACCACGCCGCAGCAGGACATGATGCGCCAGCGACCGGTGGCCACGACGCCCATGGTGTGGCAGCGGCCCATGATGCCCATGACCCCACCGCCAGCCCCGGCTTCCACCTGGAAAAGGCCGATCCCGGTGGACGCTACCTCGCCCGTGTCGGGGAACCGCTCGCCCATGAGGAATCCAAGGCGTTGTTCGCCCAGCGGGTGTCTTGGACACATGGTGCCAGCCCCATGTGGAGCAGCGAGGGCACCATCGACAATGAATACGGTCCGCCGCAGTACGCCAACTTCTTCTTCTTCATCACCGGGTTCCACGGTTTCCACGTGTTCAGCGGTGTGATCATCAACCTGATCATCCTCCTCATGGTCATGCGCGGGGTCTTCCACCGCCGCGGCCACTACGAAATGGTGGAGAAGGCCGGACTCTACTGGCACTTCGTTGATCTGGTCTGGGTGTTCGTGTTCACCTTCTTTTACCTCGTTTGACCATGGAGCGCGACGACATCATCGAATACAGCCTGGACGCCCACCACAGTGAGGAGGAAGGCAAGCGCATCCGCCGCAAGATCTGGATGGTTACCGGTTTCTTGGCCGTGGTTACCGCTTTCGAAGTGATCCTGGGAGCTTACTGGCGCTCGTTCCTCAGTGAGGACAAGTGGCAGTGGGTGAAGTGGAGCTTCATCGTGCTCACTTTGGTGAAGGCCACCTACATCGTCATGACCTTCATGCACTTGGGCGATGAACGGCGGAACATCCGCAGCATCATCCTGCTGCCGTACGCCTTGTTCATCATCTACCTGATCTTCATCGCGATCTGGGAGTCGAACTACGTGAACCGGATGCTGGAGATGTTCCAGTGAGCACGGAAACGGTTCCCGCCTCCACGCGCAGAAAGCGCATCGTACTCGGCTTTCTACTGGGCATCGTTCCGGTTGGCCTGTTGTTCTTCAAGCTCTTCGACAACCACTACACCACGCTGCCGCATTACGGACAGCACGAGGTGAACGCGCCCGGGGATACCACGTACTTCCAAGTGCCGGAATGGTCGTTCATCGATCAGGACGGCAACGTGGTGAGCAGCGAGACCACCAAGGACAAGATCGTGGTCGCGGATTTCTTCTTCACCACCTGCAAGAGCATCTGCCCGATCATGACCACACGCATGTCCGGCCTGCAGGTGAACATCCCCCTGCATGACAAAGCTTACAAGGATGTGCTCTTCCTGAGCTACACCGTGGATCCCGAGCATGACACGCAAGACGTGCTGAAGGCGTACGCGCGCGAACATCAGGCCGATACCGCCCGCTGGAAATTCCTCACCGGTGATGCCGCGACCATCTATCGGTTGGGGAACACCGGCTATCTGGTGAGCGCAGTGGAGGACACGCTCGATCCCGAGCGGTTCGTCCATTCGCCCAATTTCGTACTGGTGGACAAGCAGCGCCACATCCGTGGTTTCTACGACGGCACCACCTCCGCTGGTGTGAAGGACCTGGTGCAGGACATCAAATTGCTCATCGGCGAAGAGCGGAAGCGCAAGCGCGAAGCCGCGAAGTGAAACCGATGAAGCAGTCCTATCCGCCACGTACGCTCACCGTTCCGGAGAAACCAGCGAAGCGCTGGATCTGGATCGTGTCGAGCGTTGTCTTCCTGGCCGTTGTGGTGTTGAACCGCGTGCAGGTTCCCGCGCCCGACGGCTTCGATGTGCATGTGTTCGCGCGCGTCAATGCGGTGATCAACTCGTTGGTGAGCGTGTTGCTGCTGGCCGGGCTCTTCACGGCGAAGGCCGGCAATTGGAGCGCCCACCGCCGCGTGATGCTCACGGCCATGGTACTCTCCATCTGTTTCCTGGTCTCCTACATCCTGCACCACCTCTTCGCCGGGGAGACCACGTTCGGCGGTACCGGTGCCATCAAGGTGTTCTACTATGTGGTTCTGGCCACGCACATCCTGCTGGCGGGACTGTCCTTGCCCTTCATCCTGCTCACGGCCTACCGCGCGCTCAGCGGCGAGTACACGCACCACCGCAAGCTGGCCAAGCGCGTGTGGCCCGTATGGTTCTATGTGAGCGTGACCGGGGTGGTGGTCTACTTCCTCATCTCGCCCTACTACTGAACCCCAACCGACCCTCCCCGACGGGGAGGGCTTACTTTTGTTCCATGAAGCGCTGGCTCCCGCTGTTGTTGCTCCTGCTCCTGGTCCTGCCGCCTGACGCACTTGCGCAAGGTTGCGCCATGTGCAAGGCCACGGTGGAAAGCGGACAGGAGCAGACCGGGGTCTTCGGCGGGCAGCAGGCCGTGGGCCGTGGGTTGAACAAGGGCATCCTCATGCTCATGGTGGTGCCGTACATCCTGCTCTTCCTCTTCTTCCGCAAACGCATCATGGGCTTCTTCAAGGAGTTCGCCAGCGCGAAGGGGTAAGTGGTCTCGGCGCTCCTTGCTGCTGCGTTCTATATTTGCCATGCGTTCTTTGCATTCGCTTATCAAGAAAGGCTGAGGGATATGGCCCTGTGAAGCCTTGGCAACCACTTCCGCTCGCGCGGGAACAGGTGCTACTTCCAACCGACCGGCGCTGGTAAACACCCACCAGCGCCGACGGAGAGATGAGCTGCGATTAGGTCACACGGCATCCTGTTGAAGGATGTGCACCATGCAACCTCATCCAGCACAACGGGTGGGGTTTTTTTGTGGCCGCACGAGAATGAAGACCATTGATCAGATCGCTGAGGAGCGCATCCTCATTCTGGACGGTGCCATGGGCACCATGATCCAGCGGCTCGGACTGGAGGAAGCCGATTTCCATCCGAAGGGCATGGAGAACCACCCCATCCTGCTGAAGGGCAACAACGAACTCCTCTCGCTTTCCCGGCCGGAGGCCATCCGCACGATCCACGAACAATACCTGGAAGCCGGTGCGGACATCGTGGAGACGAACACCTTCAGCGCGACGAGCATCGCGCAGGGCGAACACCAGTGCGAGCCGCTCGTGCGTGAGATGAACGTGCGCAGCGCCCAGCTCGCCAAGGAAGCGTGCGCCAAGTACACGGCCATGGACCCGTCAAAGCCGCGCTTCGTGGCGGGCGCCATCGGGCCGATGAACAAGACGGCATCGCTCAGTCCCGATGTGAACGATCCCGGCTATCGCGCAGTGACCTTCGATCAGCTGGTGGCCGCGTACAGCGAACAGATCGACGCGCTGCTCGATGGCGGCGTGGACCTGCTGTTGGTGGAAACGATCTTCGACACGCTCAACGCGAAGGCCGCCTTCTACGCGATCGAAGAGGTCTTCGAGAAGCGCGGCGTACGCGTGCCTGTCATGTGCAGCGTGACCATCACCGACGCGAGCGGGCGGACACTGAGCGGCCAAACGATCGAAGCCTTCCTAATCAGCATGCAGCACGTGCCGCTCTTCAGCATGGGCCTGAACTGCGCACTGGGCGCGGCGCAGATGCGACCCTATCTGGAAGTGATCGCCGAGCAAGCGACCTCTCGCACGAGCGTGTATCCGAACGCTGGTCTTCCCGACCAGATGGGTGAGTACCGCGAATCGCCGGAAGTCACGGCCAAGCTCGTCGGTGAGTTCATGGCCAGCGGCTGGGTGAACGTGGTCGGTGGATGCTGCGGCACCACGCCCGAGCACATCGCCGCGCTAGCTGCTGAAGCGAAGAAGCACAAACCACGCCCTGTGCCAGTTCTCGCATGAACATACGCTTGTATTTCTCGGCGCCCTGTTGGGGCCAATACGCGGCTTTGACCGAGTGCTGTCATCTTTCCTCTGCGTTTCCTCTGCGCCCCTCAGCGGCTCTGCGTTTTCCCCTCACATGAGCATTCCCAACTACTCCGGCCTCGAACCCCTGCGCATTTTCAAGGGGGCCAACTTCGTCAACATCGGTGAGCGCACGAACGTCACCGGCAGCGCGGCCTTCCGCAAGCTGATCAAGAACGGCAACTACGACGAAGCCGTGAACGTGGCCCGCCAGCAGGTGGAGAACGGGGCGCAGGTCCTCGACGTGAACATGGACGAGGGATTGATCGATGGCGTACAGGCCATGACCAAGTTCCTCAACCTCATCGCCGCCGAGCCGGACATCGCACGTGTGCCGGTGATGGTGGACAGCTCCAAGTTCAGCGTGATCGAGGCGGGCTTGAAATGCTTGCAAGGAAAGGGTATCGCCAACAGCATCAGCCTGAAGGAAGGAGAGGCAGAGTTCCTGCGCCAGGCCAAGATCATCCGTCGGCTCGGTGCCGCTGCCGTGGTCATGTGCTTCGACGAGCAGGGACAGGCCGACAACTACGAACGGCGCATCGCCATCGCGCAGCGCATATACGACCTCCTCACGAAGAAGGCCGGCTTTCCGCCGCACGACATCATCATCGACCCGAACATCCTGACGGTGGCCACGGGGATGAGCGAGCACGATCGGTACGCGATCGACTACATCGAGGCGGTGCGTTGGATCAAGCGGAACCTGCCGGGCGTGCTGGTGAGCGGCGGTGTGAGCAACGTGAGCTTCAGTTTCCGCGGCAATGAACCCGTTCGTGAAGCGATCCATACCGCCTTCCTCTACCACGCCATCCAAGCGGGCATGGACATGGGCATCGTGAACGCCGGGCAGATCGGTGTGTACGACGATATCCCGAAGGACCTGCTTGAGCATGTGGAGGATGTGTTGCTCGCACGCCGTCCGGATGCTACCGAGCGCATGGTTTCTTTCGCGGAGCAGTTCAAGGGGGCGCCCTCGGCGGAAGTGATCGCGGCGCAGGCCGCATGGCGCGAAGGCACCGTAGAGGAGCGCTTGAAACACGCGCTGGTGCATGGCGTCACGGAATTCATCGAAGCGGATACGGAGGAGGCGCGTGCGAAATACGATGAGCCGGTGCTCGTGATCGAAGGTCCGCTGATGGCGGGCATGAACGTGGTCGGCGACCTGTTCGGTTCCGGCAAGATGTTCCTTCCGCAGGTGGTGAAGAGCGCCCGTGTCATGAAACGCGCCGTGGCCTACTTGGAGCCCTACTTGCAAGCGCGCAAGGACGCGGTGCAGGTGGTCGGCACGCAGAAGGAAGGTGCCAAGAAGGTGCTGCTCGCCACCGTGAAGGGCGACGTGCACGATATCGGCAAGAACATCGTGGGGGTGATCCTCGCCTGCAACGGTTGGCAGGTGATCGATCTCGGTGTGATGGTGCAGAGCGCGGTGATCCTGAAGACCGCGCGCGAGATGAAGGTGGATATCATCGGCCTCAGCGGATTGATCACGCCTTCGTTGGACGAAATGGTACACGTAGCAAAGGAGATGGAGCGCGAAGGCTTCGAGACGCCGCTCCTCATCGGCGGGGCGACGACCAGTCGCGTGCATACCGCCGTGCGCATCGCCCCGCACTACAGCAATCCGGTTGTCCATGTGATCGATGCTTCTCGCAGCGTTCCCGTGGTGAACAACCTGCTCAGCGACAACGAGCGCGTACGCTTCGAGGCGGAGATCAAGGAGGAATACGCCAAGGTGCGCACTCAGTACGAGGGCAGCCAGCGCGAGAAAGAATACCTGCCGATCGCGGAAGCCCGCGCGAAGAAGTTCGCCATCGACTGGAAGGCCGAGCCGCCGGTCGCGCCGAAGAGCACCGGCGTCTTCAGCTTCCGCAACTTCCCACTGGCCCAGCTGGTACCCTATATCGATTGGACGCCCTTCTTCATGGCGTGGGAACTGGCGGGCAAGTATCCGAACATCTTGAAGGACACCGTGGTGGGCCAGGAGGCCACGCGTTTGCACAACGACGCGCTGAAGATGCTGGACCACATCGTGAAGGAGCAATGGCTCCAAGCGCATGGCGTTGCCGCCATCTGGCCGGCGAACGCGGTGGACGAGGACGATATCGAAGTGTACACGGATGCCGGGCGGAGCACGATCGCAGGCCGTTTCCACTCACTGCGGCAACAGTCCAAAAAGGCTCCCGGAGTTCCGTACATCGCGCTCGCCGACTTCATCGCACCCAAGGGAACGCCCGACTTCATCGGGGGTTTCGCCGTGACCACCGGCCATGGGGTGGATGAGCGCGTGAAGCGTTTCGAGGAGAAGCACGACGATTACAGCGCGATCCTGTTGAAGGCGCTCGCCGACCGGTTGGCGGAAGCCTTCGCCGAGAAGCTGCACGAAACGGTGCGCAAGGAGATCTGGGGGTATGCATCCAATGAAGCCCTGGACAATGATGCGCTTATCAAAGAGGTGTACGACGGCATCCGTCCGGCGCCGGGCTACCCTGCTTGCCCGGACCACACGGAGAAGCCCGGTTTGTTCAAGCTCTTGGACGCCGAGAAGCACACGGGCATCAGCTTGACCGAGAGTCTCGCCATGTACCCGACAGCGGCCGTGAGCGGCTGGTACTTCGCCCACCCGAAGAGCAAATACTTCGGTGTGGGCCGCGTGGGGCGCGACCAGGTTTCAGCACTCGCACAGCGCAAGGGAATGCCGCTGCCGGAGATGGAGCGTTGGCTCAGCAGCAACCTCGCATACGATCCTGCGTAGAAGCGCGTCGGACGTTCTGTCCGCGTACTTCCGTGAGGCTCTACACTCGTGCATACATAGCGCTCGTTCCCGCACTCCTCTGCTGGAGGTCGGCATCGGCCCAGCGGCTCACCCAAGTGAACGCGGATTGCACCGGTGCGGTCCCCATCACCGATTCCGTGCACGTCTGCGATCAAGCTGTGCGAGGATTCGGGAATGTCCTGGAGATCAAGGAGAACCCGATCGACCAGAAGGAGTGGTTCGAGCGTGAGCACAACACCACGTGGTACACGTTCCGCGCGCCGGTGAAGACCATCATCACGATGGATATCATTCCCAAGAACATTGAGGACGATATCGATTTCCTGATCTTCGAAGGCGCGATCCCGGGCATCTGCGACAAGATCCAGAGCAAGCAGGTGGTGCCCATCCGCACCAACATCAGTCGCAACGACAAGGCGAACGGCAGCATCTGCGGGCTGCGTAAAGACGCCCCGGACGACTTCGTGCGCTCTGGGATCGGTTCCTCCTTTAGCCGTGGCCTGGAAGTGGAAGAAGGCGAACTCTTCTACCTGGTGATCGATTACCAGGACCGTCCGTTGGACGGCTACACCATCCGCTTCCACTACGACCCGCCGCCGCCACCGCCGCCCGTGAAGAAGGAGGACCAACAGGAGTTGGTCATACACGTGACCGATGCGAAGTCGGGCAAACCATTGGTGGCGGATATCACCATTGACGGGATGGTCTTCGATTCCATCGTGGAAGCGAAGGGCAAGAGCACCTACAACCTGCGCATGGCGACCTACCGCAACTTGAAGCTCGGCTGCGTGCGCACTGGATACATGTTCTATACGGCGAAGGTGAAAGGCAACATGGAACCCGTCGTGAACGTGGAGGTGAAGCTGGCCCCGATCGTGGCCGGGGAACATGTGGTGCTGGACGATATCCGCTTCGTGGGCAACGATACCAAGGTGATGCGCCAGAGCGAAGCGGCGCTGCTCCTGCTCACCCGCTTCATGCAGGCGAACCCGAAGGTGAAGGTGGAGATCCAAGGCCATGTGAACGGCCCGACCTACAAGAACACCAAGGAGTTCATCGAGCTCAGCACCGGTCGCGCGAAGACGGTCTATGACTTCCTCCTGATCAACGACGTGGAGCCTGCTCGTGTGAGTTTCGTGGGGCTCGGCAACTCCCAGATGCTCTATCCTGAACCCAAGACCAAGGAGCAGAGCGAAGCCAATCGGCGGGTGGAGGTCAGGATCATCTCGAATTAGTGAAAGTCGCCAGCAGCAGTGGCCGACGGCAGTGAGTTCCGCAACCGCCTGCTGCCCACCGGCCCTCGTCCCTCACATTCACCGTTCATCCAACCGGCCCTGCCCAACGCGTGCGCCCGGATAGTTTTGTCGGTGCCGCATTGCGGCCCAGAACTTCCTGCCCATGCGTTCTCCGATCATCCTCTTCGGCCTTCTGCTTTCCTTTTCGCTCGCAGCCCAGCAGAAATGGACCATCCAGCAATGCTTGCAGCGCGCTGAGGACAAGAACCTCAACGTGCGCGATGCCCAGTTGAACGCCGAACTGGCCGATCGCGCCCATGACCAGGCGTTCTGGTCCATGTTGCCCAGCCTGAACGCTGGCGGCACGCACGGGTACAACTGGGGTAAGACCATCGACCGGTTCACGAACACCTTCGCCACGGACCGTGTGCGGACCAACAACTTCTGGCTTGGCAGCGACCTGTCAATTTATGAAGGTGGTCGAAAGCGCAACACGCTCAAGCGGACCGACCTCGATGAGCAAGCTGCCCTCAAGGGGCTTGACGCGTCGCGCAATGACGTCCGTACCGAGGTGGTACGTGGATTCCTCAATGTGCTCGGGCTTCGCGAGCGCGTTACTGCGGCGGAAGCGCAGTTGGGCAACACGCGCGAGCAAGTGTCGCGCATGGAGGCGTTGGTGGATGCTGGCCGATCCGCCCGTGTCGAACTCCTCGACCTCAACGCGCAGTTGGCGAGCGACGAGTTCAACCTCATCAACCTGCGCAACCAGGAGGAGCAAGCGCTGCTCCAGTTGGGCCAATCGCTCCGGTTGGAACCCGCCGAGCAGAGCGGCTTCATGATCGAGGCCCCGCCGATCGGTACGTTGTCCATCACGGAACCCGTCGCGAAGGAGGAGGAGGTACTCGCCAATGTGCTGGCCAGCAACCCGGCCTACGCGCAGGCCGAGCTGAGCGTGCAGAGTGCGGACCGCGGAGTGTCCGTGGCCCGCGCGGGCGCGATGCCTTCCCTCGCTCTGAGCGCCTCCGCCGGCACCGGATACTCCGGCAGGAACATCGAAGCGGTAGGCGAACCGGTGATCTCCCAGACACCCATCGGGATCACCCAGGGCGGCGAGACGGTCTTCGCGCCGAGCTTCGACTACGACACGCAGACGCGCCCTTTCGGCAAGCAGCTCGATGACAACCTGAACGAGTCCGTCAGCATCACCCTGAGCGTCCCCATCTTCAACCAGAAGCAGAACAGCCTCGCAGCGGACCGGGCCCGGATCCAGCATGAGCAGGCCAAGAACCGTGTGGAGAGCCAGCGCCAATCACTGCAGCGCGATGTGCAGAACGCGTTGGTCGCGCAACGGAACGCGTACCGCCAATACGAGAGCGCGCGCAAGAGCGTGGAGGCCTCGGAAGCCTCGCTCCAGTTCGCACAAGAGCGCTTCACGCAAGGGGTGATCACCGCGATCGAGATGAACAC
>Ga0075152_10002542_pt1 | contig 12953 bp, 15 predicted proteins | sample JI61114C2DNA_FD_70964 | JGI IMG/M metagenome (GOLD analysis project Ga0075152, IMG submission 70964) | Wastewater effluent complex algal communities from Wisconsin, to seasonally profile nutrient transformation and Carbon sequestration -... | ecosystem: Engineered > WWTP > Effluent > Algae...
TAACACAGGACTGCTTGATCGCTGTCATCATGATCATTCTGCAACGAGACATCAAACGCGCTGAAGAGCTCAACTACGATTTGATGGGCCAGTAAAAGCAACATCCAACCTAGAGTATCAACATACGCATCATCATCTGACTGCGAATCTGCTTTTAACCTGTTCCAGCACTTCCGCGAAGGCAACAGTGAGAAATTCAAGAAGGAAACCACTCGGGCCTCGATCACAACAATATTTCCAGTGGTGGTACCACATTGCACTTATAAAGATCATCCGAAAGTTGCGTGAGTTGGCAATTGTTGCGCCAGTCAAGAAATAAGGCGAGGCCGCGTCCACACAAGAAAAGGAAATAATCAAGGACCTGTTCTACTGACCTCATGGTATTCGTAGGCAGCGACCCACCGTTTAAATCGTCGTTACCGGGTGGCATATAATTATTGAAGTCGAACACTGAAGAACACATGCAGGAAGCCAAACCCGTAGGCAAGAACATCCCGGCTCTTTACGAAGAGTACAAGGCTAACTTCAAGGGCTCCAGCGACTCGCAGATTGATATTTTGAAGTTTCTGGAGGTACACAAACGAGGAATCGATTACTACAATAGTTTTGGGCTGGGAGACTACAAAAAAGCGCCGCGAAACATGGAGAGAAGGAGCAGTCGAAGCCAAAACCGCGACCAAAATGAAAGGTCAGACGATCCCAACAGCGAATCTGCACGCAAGCGTCATAACTCGACATAGCTGAATAACTTCGATGTGGCACCACTGGCTGAGTAGTCAGAGCAGCAAGTGAAGGGGAACGAGAAAGTATTCAAAGGCACCTTCCACTACTACAAGGAAAAGCCGGTGAAGACGGAAGTCCGCGAGGGCGACTCCAAACCAGAATGATCTAATGAATTTGCGCTGAACCATCATTGAGCTGTCGTTGTTGGGCTAGCCAATATTTAATAACAACAATGGAAGCTGATATCGAGGAGCTCTACAATAGCGTTGCTGGTGAGCTTATCGCGCGATTCGAAACCAAGCTGTCGGCGAGGTTGCGGGTGGACTCGTCGAAGGTAACGATCTCCACGGAAATGGATCAAGCCACACTTCAACATGTACGGACGGTGTTATGCAGCTCATCAGAAATATGCTATCCGACAGGCTAGATGAATAAACCCTGGACAATCTGCACTTCGAGTTCCTCATTGGTGGAGAGCTACTTCGAGGCAAAATCAAATCTCATTTGGTGAGGCACAGCATTTCATCGGAAGGTGTTGTGGAAGTTTAGTACTTTTTGGCGGTGGGAACACCCAAGGAAACACATCAGATTCCTGACGAGGACTGGATTGCCAGCATTGCTGCCATTAATGACCTCGAGGAAAGCTCGTATATTGTCGCTCTGTACAATGGATCGGTGTCACTGTACACTGACCACCTTCTGAAGTTGAGAGACAGTGCATCGACGGAGCAATTGAAGGCAGTCAAGTCCCTACCGACTCCAGTCGACAACCTCCACTACGTTCTTTCTGGTGGCTATTCCGAGAAGATAGTTATCAGCAAATTATCGACTGTGGAACCTGCAGGTGGGTTGACCCAACTTGCGGAATGTGTAGGATCCAATGCAACAATCCAAGCGCTCGATGTATCACCGCTGCTAGATGGGCTGTTTTGTTCAGCTGCTTCAAATTCAATATCCGTATGGCGCATTCCCGAAGATATTCTGGATAGCCAGCCTCACATCAAGAAGAAGAAGAAGAAAGCACTTCTCAATACTCACACCATCCAACCGGAGGGCAGCGAGACCATTCACGAATCGGATATACTGAGTCTGATATGGAGCAACAACAACCAACTCTGTTCAAGCTCAATGGACCATACCATCTGCATTACTGATGTCGAGCGGCTTCAGAAGAACACATCGATTCGGACTGGAGACTCTGTTCCAACCAGTATTGACACCCGTTTCGATACTATCCTCTCCAGTCACGAGGACGGCTATGTGAGACTTTGGGATCAACGCCAACCCACAACCTGCGTTAAGAAATTCAAATCGCACACCAAGTATGCCAGCTGTGTTAAGTTTTCAGCCTCGCCTTTTGTGTTCTGCAGTGTAAGTTTAGTCTTATGCAGGCTTCCTACGACCATACAGTCAAGCTATGGGACACACGTTCAATCTTCCCGCTGTAGACGATGACGACACATCACGACAAAGTATTTAGCTTGCTGTGGAAACGTACTGAAATAGCCTAAACGTAGAGAAGAAGTAAATCGTATCAGGCGGTTCCGATAGTTTGTTGGCAGTACATTCCATCGATAGTCCTTCGTTCTGATTGTTCCTATATCTACCATGAACCATTTACAATTCGTCGCAGTTCTCTGGATAATACTACCATGTCCCTTTCTGCCATCAAATCGAATATCAATCAGAAATATGAGACGAAACAAACTGTCAGCCGAAGTCGGATTCGCTGCCGAACTATACATCCTCCTGCCCTAACTCAACACCAAGATGGTCGTTGTTGTTGATTGCATAGTTCGTAAGTTGGGGTGCCTTTCTATTACGCGGGTTTGCAAGTGTGACTTCAGGCTGGAGGTTCTTCAATTGCGGTGTCCCTTCTGTTCGAACTCTAATCGACTGCTTCTTCCTGAGGGTGCTGGCCTGATCTGCTGGCTATTTCGCTGTTCGATAGAAGCTGCTGTTATAATTAGTTGGTTTGGTGGGGACATGCCGAGAAGATGGTTGTTTGGCTGCGATGGTTGGGAGTGAAGACTTGTTTTGAACGCTGACGGGGATGAGCATTTCCGACATGTTCTTCTCCCGTGTGATCATTGAATGCGAAGCATTATCCTGGACATTCTTTTCGGTGCGCAGCGGCATGCATTCCCTCGGTATCGACGGCATGAAGCCGATCTTGTCGTATAAATCACTGTCGAGTGAGATGTTTATTTAGTGGTTTGTGCTGATGATCTTTGTGGATTTCATTGGAGACTATGGAGGACGATTCTCTGGGCTTGGCTTATAACGATCTCGCTATCTACTCACTTCCTCAACTTTCCTCGTCATCCGTTCGATGATGCTGCTCGAGTCCATGCTGTTGCCTGCCAACCTGCGTTTTGATAGGGAACGATCTTTCTACTCCATGTCGAACTTCACATGGAGATTCTTCATACGTCGCAACGCCTCTTCCAACTTCAGTCTGTAGCGGCAGTTGACTCGAGTCATATCTCCTAGAAGGTCGATAAGTTCGTGGGAGGTGCAGACAGGTTACATAACGCTGTCGAAAGTTTTTGTGGGTTCGCTAGCTTCTGACCCGAGAAGACTGGATTGTTGCTGACCATCCAACTTCTGCTTGGGATACAACCCACACACTATGTACATATAGTCCAGTTTATTCTTGGCCGAGATCAAGGGCTTGCCTAACAGCAGCTCACAGATGATGCAACCCAGAGCAAACACACTCGCCTCCTCAGGAACTTCCTCCACCTTGCTGTTTAATGTCATTTCCGGTGCGAAGTATTTATAGTCAGGGGGTTCGACCTCTGCTATGGTCTCATCGTGCGACACGATATAGGCAAGCTTCACTCGCTTTTTATTCACGAAGAAGAATTAGGGGCGAAGTTCGTAGAGCACCACCTGCTACTTTCTGAGCTGCATGACTATCTCGATCATCTGTTTGCCGATGTTACACGCCTCCGCGAGGGACAGCGACTTCTTCTTCAAGTCATCCACGCACTGGGTCAGCTACTCGTGCACGACGAAGAACTTGCCATTTTCTTTGATGATTTCCTTGATCCGCGCGAGGAATGGGTAGTGCGGTTGTTTCATCATACTGATTTCCTTCTTCTTGAGCAGCTCATCCCAGTTGTTGCTGCTCGACAGCTTCTTAATGGTAACGGCTTCGCCACTAATGAGGTTGATGGCGGTGTAGTATGAGCACTGGCGCGTCTTCTTGAGCTTGGCTGTTACCTTGTACTTTTACATCGATGATAAAATTAATCCCAGCAAATAAAGGGAAGTCAGACTTCTTGGAGTTCTTGGTCGAGTGCCTACTCGTAGAAGATTTGAGCCTAAGCGGTTGCATTGTTGGGTTGGAGGGTATCCGAATGGTGGAACGTCCCTGTGTCCTCGAACCCATAGGGTGCTGGGGGGTTGGATTCAGTGGTGTTTCGAATCTCTGATTTGTCTGCAGCGTTATCTGCACGGTCCTCCTTCAGTCTGAAGTTCTTGAGTTTGTTTTCGTTGAAGAGCGTGTTCGACTGTTTGAGCTGCTCTGCTTATCGCTTGAGTTCAGGCTAGATGCTGCGCTCTTGGGTCGGTTCCCGTGGGGTTGTGAGATCTAGCATGAGTTTGTTGCCTATTATGCGAAAGCAGCTGGCCAGATAGTTGTAGTCGTAGTCGCACTCGCTTAGAAGTTGATTTCCCTCCCTCTCCGACATAAAGAACTGGTATTCCTTCTTCGTCATTAGGTTGGTTAGCTTGAACTCGTATTACTTGTATAGCCTATTGACTTCGACTGTGCATAAGGTTTGGTTGATCTCCTTACGTTTCTTGTAAAGTGGAATGCGATGGTGGGATTCGTCGGGAAGCCGAGGTGCCCGAGTAAGCTGTTCTGACTATTCATGTGACTCCCTTGAGTCTCGAACATTCTGCTGCTGCTGAATTTAGCGACTCATGTTGTTCCGGGCCTAGCGTGTTACTGTGTTGCTGGCTGTCCGTGGTTTGGTTTATTTAGGCGAACTCTTTTAGCTGGGCTGTTCATCGTAAGCTTCGAGGTCATATTGTGAACTGCCCTTTTCATAGTATCCCTCAGGCAAGTCCTGGTTGGTTAGATAGTTCGTTCGGTACGGATACTTCCCCATAAACCTCAACAGTTTCTCTCGCTTCATCCTGTCTTCATATAATTTCTTGGTGCTGATCGTTGGTCGTTGGCTTCCAATTCGCTGCACAATGGCTATATGTTTGCAACGCTTACCCTTATTCTCCTCGTAGATACGGTCGTTTTGCTAACGCATCTTATTCTCCCGTTGGTTGCTGAGCGACCATCCAGTCTTGGTCTGCGAGCGATTCATGATGCGGTTCATCTTGTTAAACAGGATCACGTTGTTTTTTTCTATTTCGGTACGGCGTTCTGACTTAGCATCCAACTATCTACCTTCCTCTAACTGACTTCCCTTTGGATTTTCGACCTTGAATACTGAATGAGTCTGCCGTCTTGCTGGATGCAACTGATTCGCCTTCATGCTCTACCTTAATCTTTTGCAGTCGTTGATGGTGGAGGTCTAGGTGCTTGCGTTGCATCTTCTCAACGATGACACGGTTGAAAATGGGGATGCTCCTGTCCATACTGGGAAGTTATCGATTATTAAAGCCGCTGCGAGCATAATGTGGAGAACTCTTGTGGTTCGTCGTGGGCTCAGTATTCACAATTACATGAAAGGCTACCAGCAGGAAATGGTGGCGAGGAGGCACGGACGTATGCGCGTTGATGAATACTGTCAGTTGAAAGACTCGAAGCGACAGCTCAACCGATTGGAGAAGGAGTAGACCTTAAGATTCGAAAGGGTAAGGAAACAGTGGCAGCACCTGACCGATAGTTACTATTCGGTGGTACGCCAAAGGCAGGATGTGCAGCTGCAATCACCAGCCGAGCAATACGACCAATTCGAATACTTCACGAAGGTGGTATGGTTGGAGGAACGATAGTACACCACGCTGCACCGCAGAAAGTACAGCCAGCAAAGCGAGGAGTTGGTATTGGACATGATGCAGATCCCCAGTATTAAGAAGTACTACAAGACGGCAGAACTTGTGAAAGTATGTTTCAACGATTCCCAGACGATGGTGGGATTCGGTGTTGATCTGCACAACAACGAGACCATACGCTACATGTTTCGGGAGATAAGAACTGGGGCGACTCTTGCTGAGAGGTTTGAAGGTGCAAGAGTCAAGAGCGTCGTATTTCTCGACGATAGCTCAATTGTGTACGTAACTTAGGACTCCAACAGAAGGCCTTCAAAGGTATTTTGGAAGTAGCTTGGTAAGGAGTCTAGCACGTTGCTGTACGAGGAGGCTTCGGAGTAGTACTATCTGGATGTTCATCAAAGCAAGGACAAGCAATACATCTTTATTACTGGCAGCACCAAGATCAACAACGAGGTGCACTTGATAAAGAAGAGCAGCCGACCCTTGAAGGTCGACAAGCTATTCTGCAGGTCGCTTAGTGCTCGTTGTTCGGTGAATAGCTCGGACGGTGTGTTATATCTAATGACGGATACGGAGGGATGCCACGATTATAAAGTTGTGAAACAGGATCTAGCAAGTGGAAGACGTGAAGACTTCTATGTTCCAGAACACGGACAGTCGGTCTATGAAATTGACATCTTCAAAAAATTCATGCTGTTGTACCTGAAAAATGTGTCGAAGTCAATAGTCAAGATTATTGACCTCAAGACCAAATAAACAACTGAGCTCAATTTCGGACTCGAGGTTTGTACGATACTCCCAGGCGCAAATGAAGGCTACGACATCAACGAGGTGGTCTTGTTTGTCAATACTCCTTTCCAGTACAATGTAGCCTATCGCTACAACTTTCTCACCAAGATACTGACTAAAATACAGGAACCCAAACTTACTGGAGAAAAGTTTGACGAAAGTCAATACAAAGCACACATCGTTTAGGCCGAGTCCGCAACTGGCGACCTTATACCCATCACCATTGTCGAGAATAGGCACAGAAAAGGTCCAGCAAAGATGCTGCTGCATGCGTATGGTTTCTACGGAATGGGAAACGAGGTTCACTACAACAATGTCTACGTCAGAGCACTCGAGAAGGGTTGGGTGATAGCCTATGCTCATGTTCGTGGAGGCAACGAAAAAGGCAATGTCTGGTGGAAGGACGGAACTCTAGAGAAGAAGAGTAGAGCATGGAAAGATCTGCATGAGTGTGTTGCGTACCTAATAAAGGAAGAGTATACGCATCCTGCGTTACTAGTTCTATATGGAAGTTCGGCTGGTGCAGTGACAGTCTGGAACGAACTGAACAGACACCCGTCGCTGTATAAGGCAGCAGTCCTCGTATATCCCTTTCTAGACGTCTTAACAAGCCTGTTGGACGATAAACTACCCTTGAGCATCTCCGACTACGCTTAATTTGGCAATCCAAATTAAAGCCCAGTTGTTTACAATCGGATTGAAAGTTACTGTCCCTATGAGACCATCAAAGTTCAGGAATATCCAGCTCTGTACATACAAGCCGGCCGAAATGACTACCGCTGTCCACTCTATCAAGTATTCAAGTTTGCTTTACGCTTTCGCGATCGGGCTAATACTCCAAAGCGGTTCGTTCCCCCAACCGAAAAGGGCCTCATATTGAACGTCCAGCAACATGGGAGCCATTTAGGCATCACTGATCAGCAATAAAGCATTCGGCAGATCTGCGAAATGTTCGGCTACTTAGACTACGTGATCGACGAAGTCAACAAAGACGCAACCTACTCCTGACACTGTCCGTAGAATAAACGCTTGAGCAGGCAGAATGATCATTGTTGGGAGCAATTCCCTCAGATTTACAGCTCCCTAGCAAAAGTAAAGAGTAGCCCAGAATTTTATTTAAGGACTCGTGCCTTGCTATCCGCCGAAAAGATACGGCTGCGTTTTGCGAGCGATTCAGATCTGAACTTCAAGATCTTTGGGCTTAGCAGGCGAGTTTTAGTGTGTTTTTCAGGAGGTGGGATCAGCTATTCCGAGACTATGTGGCAGTCTCGCCTGCTCGTCATTGGTTTCTTAGTTGGGTGGGCATTCGGGTCGATAGCGGGGAGCTTATCCATTAGAGGACTGCGTTACCTGTGACTGTACTACTGCCGAAGTTATTCCTCCTTTTCGAGGTAGTCATCCAACATCATGGCGGGCTTAACAGGGAAGAACCTCCTCGTGCGGATGTTGGGCTTCGGTTGCAAGTAGAGTCTACCCACCCAAGCTGGTGGCTACTAGCAAACCGGTTTGGAGTGTTTACCCTGGCTGCGTCTCATCCACTATATATATTAATGCTGTTATGGCTTATAATGCCTTGATGGTGTTGCCAGGGCAACCCCTCTTCCTCCGACAAAAAATAAGCAGCAGGCATAGCAATTAAAGCCGAAGGGCAATCTGTAACTTCCCCATAATATTAATTTTATTGGAAGATGACCACCACCGACGAGCAAGCTCGACTCAGCCATACCGATGGACTGCTGGCTCACCCCAACCACTACGATTTCAAGCCTGAAAGGAAGAGCGACTATCGACAGAGCGCCATCAGCGCCGACAAGTTCTTTGACTGGACGAAAGATAATATGTACAAGAGCAGCTACAATACCAGCTATTGCAAGGTAAGTCCATTGGGAAAGTTTAGGGCCAAGTGGAAGCGAAGAATGTTGCGGTACCCAAATACCAAGGCTACATTCCCTACGTGCATTCCGAGAATATCCATGCTAAGGGCTACAGTTCGATTACCCGTGAGGCTTTTGGACATCAAAAGCTCGGAAAGAATCCATTCCAACTTTCGTCTACGGGATATAACCTCAATACCGGAGCGTTCGTAGATCCCTCCCAGAATGCTTCTACCAGCAAGTACGGTAAAACTGCTCTACAGCTTCCCCATCCGGCTTGGCAGGTATCCCTCACGGTTATATTTTAGATCGATCATCTGGTATCCACCACCCACGACACCTTCCGGAATCCAAAGACAAGGTTGAATCCGACTTTCCGTGAGACGGACACCCACTTGCAGACGCAGAAACAGGATACCAAGAACAGCGGTTTTGGCCAGAACCATAGCTATCTTGATGGCAAGGGTTGGGTTCCACACGAAATTCTAAACGGTAATTCCAATTGTTATGGCAGGCGATAGGGATCGTAGTGAATACCGGGACCGTTTCAACTTCCACAAGGATTTCCACAGGGATCACGTGGTGCACAAGAGCCGAACCCTTCCGAAGCCGGAGCACAACTACAAGTACAACCATTGATGATTGTTGATACGGCATTATAACTAAATCGTGCGTCCTCAGCAACTCAACTGTGTCCTCTCGTGACCCATATGATCTTTGGTAGAGGTTGATAACAAGAGAATTCGGTCAATTATAAACAATTTGAAACAGGCGCGCTTCAGTGGAGAAACAGCCCGTCTAAAGAATCGAACTCATGGGAGTGCAGAAGGGCGGCAGCAGGCTACATTGCTCAAAGGGCTTGCCAAAAGCATCATATCATCGCTTGAGGTTCAGCCAAACAAATGCATCACGTGCCTGTCTCAACGAACCTCTTCCAAATGCTGCATCGTTCTTCAACCGATTTCAAAGATGAATTGAATGCTTGGAGGAGCTCAAACTACCTGCTGAAGAACTGGGCAAGATAGAGACTCGATTAAGTGCAATCTCCTTGAGACTCCCACCAATTCATTGCTCTGGTTCTATACTCCCAGCTTCTACTTGTCAAATTCAAACAAACCAACTGGAGTCTGTCTCCTCATGCGCCTTCATAGCCTCGTCCTTTGCGCCTGTATAATTATTAACATGATTAGCGCATTCAGGACTTTGGAACAGCTCAGGAAGAACTTTGATCGTTCGAACTACATCAAATCGTCAAGCTACAACCCCGATAAACAAGCCTGCATCATCTGCATGGAACCAGTTTGCTTCCCACTACGCTGTAAGGGATGCAAGATCCTCGTCTGCACTGTATGTGCTCGCAAGTGGCTCTACAACAAAAAGAGGTGCCCACAGAAGTGTACTGAAACCCAATGGCATCTCATTCCAGAAGTGCCAACCGGGATTGAGTTCAAATGTCCTTACGACGGAAGATGCGTAGCGTACATCACAGCAGAATCCTACGACGATCATCTCGTAGACTGCATGTATGCGCCTCCGGAAGCCAAGAATTTACTGTCATAATAGGATCTCAAATCCAATTATTTGTGCACTGAGGCTCACAAACTCGAATTCATTGGTCGTTAGTGGCTCAATATGGTCCAAACCACGACCTGCCAGCTGTGTTCAAGTCGAAATCTTATTCGCTCCAAATGTACCACCTGCTCTCATAGTTTCTGTTCCCAGTGTAGGCCGTTGAAGAACTTAACCAACAGGCATTGCCCACAAGGCCATTCGTTTCTTATTAGAGATACCCGTCTCACCGATGTGTTCTGCGATATCTGTTCCAAGAGGATTCTTCAGATTGGCGGCGGGTTTTGCTATAACTAGCCAATCTGTGACTTCGCAGTTTGCATTCATTGCTTTCACAAACTGCCAAGGGACAACTCAGGAGGTGATGGTTACGAACGAGAAGATCCAAGAGCAGACTACCTCCAGATCAGACAGCAGCAATCGTGATTGAGTCAATATTTAGTTACCAAGGCTTAGATGGTATCGTCTTGCTTATTGTTTGTTGCACTGTAGTTGAGAGGAAGGCACAGAGGCGCAGAGGTATAAGCAGCTCGTGAACACCTAAGCTTCCTTAACCCCAATCAGCAACTTTCTCTTTTTTTGAACAAACTGATGAGATATTCCGGCAGGAATAAGCACACGCATCATTAAGTCAGTGAAGAGCTTTAAATCGTCATCAAACAGTCATCCAATTCTCCTTACGCAACTCCCATTTGATGCCTTTACCGATACCATATCGTAAGGACCTGTACCAGCCTATATTCCTATAATTCGAACCTCATTGTATGCACAAAAACACACCCGAGGATTACGAGCTGCTCAAGCTAATTGGTCGTGGAAGCTATGCGAAGGTCATGCTGGCACGTCGCAAGGGCGATGGAAAAGTGTGCGCACTCAAGGTAATGAAGAAGAAGCACATCGAGCTGAAGAAACAGACTGAGCATATCTTGGCCTAGCGAAACATAATGGCAGGCATCGAGCACCCGTTCATTGTCAAGATGAGCTGCAGTTTCCAAACGACGGATAAACTGTACCTAGCACTGGAGTACTGCCCGGGTGGCGAACTATTTGGTCTGCTCCGCAAGAAAAAGAAACTCAGCGAGGACCAGTAATGGTTTAGTCAACATAGGATAAAATTCTACGCGGCGCAAGTGATTCTGGCTCTGGAGTATCTGCACAGCAAGAATATCATTTACAGGGAGTAAGCTATTGGATGCAATGCAGTCTGAAACCCGAAAACGTACTGATAGACGAGCACGGGTACCTCAAGCTTACCGACTTCGGGCTTTCCAAGGAAGACTGCGAAAAGCAGGAATCTTACTCGATGTGTGGAACGCCCGATTATCTAGCTCCTTAAATCTTGTATAAGGAGGGACATGGCAAGCCTGTCGACTGGTGGTGTTTGGGTTGCTTCATGTTCGAGTTGCTGACCGGACTCCCACCTTTCTACTCGGAAAACCGTGACGGACAGTTCGACAAGATCAAGTTTTCACAACCCAACTATCCGCAGTATATATCGGCGAAGCTCAAGTCGTTGCTGGAAGGTTTATTCGACAAACGACAGCACTTTCGGCTGGGGTACGAAGGAGCCGCGGAAGTGAAAAATCACCCTTTCTTTGAAAAGATAGTATGGGAGGAACTCTTAAGAAAGAATATCAAACCTCCTTTCGTTCCAATGCTCAAATCTCAGGATGATGTGAGTTACTTCGACAGTGAATACACTGAAGCTGATGTTGACTCTTAAGGTGAACCACCTAAATCCCCTGGTTCTAATCCCTTCAAAGGTTGCTGACTGCCTTATTCAGACTTCTCTTTCGAAAAGGAAAGTCCATTGGAGAAGGCTGCACGCGAGCAATAGATAGACGAGTTCGAAATGCAAATTGAAGGCGAGGAAGAGTCGCCCACCAAGCCAGCCTGACTGCTACTCTTAGCGTATATTATTAAGAACCGGTTTGGTCATTCAAATGGATGCGGGGTTCGCCGAAATCGACCATCGGGAGTTCGCTGGCCGTTTTAAACTTATTCGCAAGGAGCGCGACTCGCACTTCGGCGAGCACCAACTGATGAAAGACACCCGTACCCGCCGTCGTGTGATAGTCAAGAACCAAAGTTTTGCTGACCAAACCTAACTCGACGAGGTTATGGATGGCATCAATAGTCTATCGCCTCTGAGAGAGTGCCAACATTTGGTGCTGCTACTGGGCTATAGTGTGAGCACTTCGAGCAAGATAGTCAGCCTGGTCTATGAATACCACGATAGCACCTTGGAGGAGTCAATGAAGAGTAGCAGCCTACACAGTAAACCACCAAGCGACAAATCAATGCTGGCGCTTACCGAAGGCATACTATCTGCTTTGAAGCATCTGTACAGCCTGGGACTCAACCACTTGGATATTCGTCCAGCCAACATACTCGAGCAGAACAAGGAGTCCCTCAACATGACGTATAAACTGCTGTTTACCAACTACACTGTCGATGCAGTGATACAACTTAAGAACCTTGACACCAGTCTTGAGAGCTACTACTTGTCGACCAGCCAGCTGTAGCAACTGCAGAGTAATTCAGTCGACAACTCAACGCAGGAAGACCGTTATAAATCAGACATGCAGAGCCTTGGGTTGGTAGTCCTTCACGTCGGTACCCTTGCGATCAAAGACAAGTATTACACGTATGGTGGAAAGGACGAAATTAGGCTCAACGAGGAGGTGGTGATGCGAAGACTCAAGGGTAACAGCAGCGGCTTATTTAGAATTTCGCAAACAATATTCCAAGAAAACTGTGAAAATGCTGGAAGCTCTTCTCGAAGGAAGATAGACAACAGCTCCAAACAACAATCATGAAGAGAACTCAGCTCCTAACCTCTTCTAACCGCAACCAAATACTGGAGGAAAATCTCATCTGGGAAGTTCACGTGTCTCCGAGGAGGACAAAGCCGATAAGACCAGAAAGATCCTTGTGAGGAACAGCCAGCATAATATCGAATAAAAAAGCTAAGGCCGACCAAGTGGAAAGAAAGACAAAGATCGGGAAAAGGAAAGAGATAAAACCGAGAGG
>Ga0075152_10002543_pt1 | contig 12948 bp, 4 predicted proteins | sample JI61114C2DNA_FD_70964 | JGI IMG/M metagenome (GOLD analysis project Ga0075152, IMG submission 70964) | Wastewater effluent complex algal communities from Wisconsin, to seasonally profile nutrient transformation and Carbon sequestration -... | ecosystem: Engineered > WWTP > Effluent > Algae...
GCCGGAGCAGATCACCGCGCTGACGACCGACCAGCTGGCCGCACTCGAGACCAGCGACGTGGCCTCGCTGTCCTCCGCGCAGGTGGCGGCGCTCACCACGACCCAGCTCACCTCGCTGGACACCGGGCGCCTGTCGGCCATCAGCACTGCCGCGCTGGCCGGCCTCAGCACCGCCCAGGTCGCGTCGCTCACCACCAGCCAGGTGGCGGGGCTGAACGAGCGGCAGTTCGCCGCGCTCAACTCCGACCAGATCACGGCGCTCACGACCGACCAGATGGCGGCCATGGAAACGCGCGACCTCGTCGCGTTGACCGCCGCGCAGTGGGCCACGGTGACCACCGCCCAGCTGCAGAGCCTGTCGACCGGCCAGATCCGCGCCATCGAGACGCTCGACTTCGTGGCGCTCTCCACCGAGCAGATTCAGGCGTTCAGCACCGACCAGCTCGACGCGCTCGGCTCGTCCCACTACGCGGCGATGCGCACCGACCAGCTGGCTGCCCTGACCACGGCGCAGGTGGAGTCGCTCAAGACCACGTCGCTCCGGGCCCTGTCGACCCGTCAGATCCAGGCGTTCGACAGCGCGCAGCTCGACGCGCTGACCTCGACGCAGCTGCAGGCGTTCACGACGGCGCAGGTCGTCGGCCTCACGTCTGACCAGCTCGGCTCCTTCTCGGCGGCCCAGCTCAACACGCTGACCACCGATCAGTTCAACGCGCTGACGAGCGACCAGATCGGCGGCCTGACCACGACGCAGGTGGCCGGCCTCGACACGGCGCAGGTCGCCGCGCTGACGACCACCACCCTCGGCAACCTGACCACCGAACAGGTGGCCGCGCTCACGACCGACGAGATCCAGGCGTTGACCACGGGGAACGTCGCGGCCCTCAGCCTCGACCAGGTCGGTGCCCTCGGTACCGCCCAGATGGCGGCACTCACCACCAGCCAGGTCGGCTCGCTCGACACGGCTGCCTTGCAGTCGCTGACGTCGTCGCAGCTCGGCGCGCTGACCAGCGACCAGATCGGGGCGCTCTCGACCGGTCAGGTGAATGCGTTCACCGCTGGACAGATGGCCTCGCTGGCGACCGGGCAGCTGAGCGGGCTGACCGACACCCAGCTCGGCGCCCTGTCGACCGCCAACCTGCAGGCGCTCACCACCGATCAACTGGTGGCATTCACGAGCGACCAGCTGCGGGCGCTGACGTCGGACCAGTACGGCGCACTCACGACCGACCAGATCGAGGCGCTGCCGGCCGGACAGATGGGCAACCTCGAATCGGGCGACCTCGCGGGCATCACCACCGCGCAGGTGCCGGCGTTGACGACCGCGCAGGTAGCCGCGCTGTCGACCGATGGCCTGCAGGCGCTGACCACCGACGCGTTCGCCGCCCTGTCGGCCACGCAGATTGGCGCGCTCACCACGACGCAGGTGTCCGCCCTGACCGGCGCGCAGCTGAACAACCTGACGCAGCCGCAGCTCGAGGCGTTGACCGCAAGCCAGGTCGGCGCCCTCAGCCAGAGCCAGATTGGCGCGCTGAGCACCGCCCAGGCCAACGCGCTGCCGACCACGCAGCTCACCGCGCTGACGACCGAGCAGATCACGTGGCTCACTACCGAGGACCTGGCCGCCCTGTCGACCGGGGCGATCTCCGCGCTGACGACCGACCAGATCGGCGCGTTCACCACCGCGCAGGCCGCCGCGTTGACCACCGATCAGCTCGCGGCCCTCGACACGACCCAGATTGCCACCCTCAGTACGGCGGCCATCGCGGCGTTCGATTCGACCCAGCTCCGCGCGCTCGGCACCGACCAGGTGGCCGCGCTGACGACCGATCAGCTCGGCGCACTCGCCACGACTGAACTCGGCAACCTGACGACCGCCCAGGTGGCGGCGCTCGACACGGCGCAGATTGCCGCGCTGTCGACCGCGCAGGTCGCGGGTCTCTCCACCGACCAGGTCGCGGCGCTCACGCCGACCCAGGTCTCCGCTCTCGACACCGCGGACATCGTCGCCATGTCGGGCAGCCAGCTGGGGGCGATGACGACGAGCCAGGTGACGGCACTCTCGCCGAGCCTGGTGTCGGCCATCGAGACCGGCGACCTGTCGTCGCTGACGACCACACAGCTCGCGGCGCTCTACACCGAGCAGGTGGAAGCGCTCGGGACCGCGCAGGTCGCCGCGCTGTCCACTACGCAGTTCGCCGCGTTCAGCGCGACGCAGCTCGGGTCCTTCACGACCGAGAGTGTCGCGGCGCTCACCACGGAGCAGGCGGCCTCGCTGACGACCGCGCAGGTGCAGGGCTTCACGGCCACGCAGATGGGCGCGCTCGAGACGCAGGATCTCAACGCCCTCGCGACGGCGACGCTGCAGGCGCTCGACGCCGACCAGATCACGGCGCTCTCCACCGCGCAGGTGGCGGCGCTCCAGACCGGACAGCTGGCCGCGCTGACGACAGGCCAGGTGCAGGCGCTCGACGTCGAGGACTTCACGGCGATGAGCAGCCAGCAGGTCGCGGCCTTCGACAACCAGCAGGTGGCGGCGATGACGCCGCAGCAGCTGGCCGGACTGCGGACGCAGGCCATCGCGGGGCTCGACACGACCGACATCCAGGCGATGTCGACCGAGCAGACGGCCGCGTTCTCGTCCGATCAGATCGCCGCGTTCTCGACCGCGCAGATCTCGGCGCTCGCGACCGACCAGGTCGCGTCGCTGGCCGAGGCGGCCATCGGCGCGCTCGACACGCCGCAGATGCTGGCGATGAGCGACAGCCAGGTGCAGGCGTTGACGACCGGACAGGTGGCGGCGATTTCGCTCGAGAACATCACGGCGATGCAGCCGTCGCAGATCGCGGCGATGAGCACCACCCAGCTGTCGGCGACGACTGCGCCGCAGCGCGCCGCGATGACGGCCGCGCAGCTGGCCGCGCTCAGGGCCGACCAGCTCACGGCGCTCGGACTCTAAGGAGAAGTTGGAACTCAGAAGTCAGAAGTCAGAACTTCGGACTGAGAACTTCGGACTCGGACTCAGGACTCGGACCTCGCAACGTCGAGTGTAGTGTCCGCCTTCAGGCGGACCAGGCACTCAATGCTCGCGGAGGATCGTCAGCAGCTGATCTTCCAGGCTCCGCACCAGGCGCGCAGGCGCCGTGCGCCACTCGTCGCTTCGTGCGTCGATCGTCGCGGCGATCGCGGCGCGGCGCGCCGGGTCGTCCACCAGCGTCGTCACGAGCTGCTCGTACCCCTCCAGGCTGGTCGCAATCAGATCATCGAGTCCTGCCGCCAGCAGGAGTCCGCCGGCCATGCGTGAGACTGGCGTGCGCCCCGACAGCGTGACCAGCGGTACCCGCGCATCGAGCACGTCACGCGCGGTAGAACCGGCGTTGTACGGGTAGGTGTCGAGGTAGATGTCGGCGAGCGTGAGCTTCTCCCGGTAGTCGGCGTGCGTCGAGCGTCCCGAGAAGATGAGGCGGCCGGCATCGATCCCCGCGGCCTGCGCGTGTGCCCGCAGTGCGGCGGTCGCCCATTCGTTGTCGTCGAGCAGCCACAGCACGGTGTGCTCGGTGCGCTGGAGGATGCGGAGCCAGGAGGCGAACAGCGCCGGGGTGATCTTGTAGATGTTGTTGAAGCAGGCGAGCACGACCGCGTCGTCGGGCAGGCCGACCGCGCTTCGCGTGAAGCGCCGGCTGACGACCCGCTCGTGAAACAGCGGAATCATCGAACCGTCGATGTAGAGCGGACGCTCCGTCACGTAGGGCGTGACCGTCTCCGGCATCGTGAACCGATCGGTGACGATGAAGTCGACCCAGGGGAGCGCCGTGGTGCCGATGAAGCCGAGGTAGCCGCCGATGAGCGGCGCCGGACGACGGGCGAGGATGCCCGGCCGTGCGCCGGAGCTCAGGCCGTGCATGTCGAGCAGCACGTCGATCTGCCGCTCGCGGATCGCCTCGGCCGCCGCTTCGTCGCTGAGGCTGTGGACGGAGACCATCTCGTCGCACGCCCGCTTCAGGCGTGCGCGGTGTGCCGTGCCGTCTTCGGGGCTGAAGTCGAATGCGGTCACATGCACCCGCGACCGGTCGTGCGCCTCGAGCAGTTCCGCCATGAGCAGGCCGACCGCATGCGTGCACAGATCCCCCGAGAGGTAGCCGATGCGGATCGGATCGTCAGGGCCGAGCGCGCGTGCCGCCGGGCGTGGCACGGACGGGAAAGCGTACTTGCGGCTCACGAACAGGTGCGCCGTGAGCCACTGCATGGCCGGGTCGTCGTGCAGCGCGAGCGTCGCCAGCGGTGACGTGCCGGCCATCAACCGGTTCACCGTGATGCCGGGCAGCGGCTGGTAGACCGGCCAGGCGCACTGCTTCTGCCGCAGGTGGACCCAGTGCTGGATGGCGTCCGGCTGCGCGGGGTCCAGTCGAAGGCTGTGCGCCAGGGCAGACTCGGCCGCGGAGAAGTGGCGCCGCGACTCCTGCAGCCGGCCGATGTGGTTGAGCGCGATCGTGGCGCACGACACCGCGTCGGCCTGCCCCTGCGAAGCCGCCTCGGCGACCGCCAGCCAGTGCCGGACCGCGTCGACGTCGCGCCGCTTGCGCTCGGCCACCAGTCCGGCATTGATGCGGGCCTGGTAGAAGCGCGGGTTCACCGCGATCGCCTCGGCGTAGGCGGCCTCGGCGCCGTCCAGATCGCCCATGTCCGACCGCAGCACGCCCAGGTTGAAGAGCGCGACGCAGCGCGTGGGCGCCTCATTGCCTGCCAGCCACGCTTCGTAGAGCCGAGCGGCGTCGAGCGGCTTGCCTGCCGCCCGCAGCCGGTCGACCTTCGCGATGACCCCTTCGAGAGGTCCCTTCGAGTCCGTCGCCATGTGCCCTCATGTTGCCACGGGGGCGTCCGTTTTCAGTCGCGAGGTCGCACGGCCAGCATCCCCATCAGCCCGAGGTCGGCGTGGTCGAGGATGTGGCAGTGATACATCCACATGCCTGGCCGGTTGTCGAACCGCACCGCCAGGCGCACGGTCTGGCCGAACGGTACGTCCACGGTGTCCTTCCATGCCAGCGGCCGCACGGGCGCGCCCGCAGCGTCGAGCACCTGGAAGAAGAAGCCGTGCAGGTGGAACGGGTGCGACCACTTCGTCTGGTTCGTCACCGTCCAGACCTGCGTCTCGCCCACATGGGCGGTCAGCATCAGGTCTTCGGCGAAGGCCACGCCGTTGACGCCGTAGCGGTTCAACCCGTCGGCATTCGAGAACGTCAGGTCCAGGCGAACCTGAGTGGCACCGGTGAGATCGAGCGGCTCGATTCGTCGTCCGGGAGGCGACGGTAGCGGTGCGGCATAGGCGGCGGTCGGCGCGAAGCGCAGCGTGAGGAGCTCTTCGACCCGCCTGAACTCCGTGCTGCCGAAGCCGCGATCGAAGAGACCGGACCGCAGCACCACGGGAGCCCCGTCCACTGGCCGGCGTGGCGCCACGATGACGTCGAGCCGCTCACCAGGCGCAATCACGAGACTGTCACGGCGCTCTGCCCGTTCCTGCAGGCCGCCGTCACCGCCGAGCAGAAGGAACGGTTCACCTTCGAGGTCGAGCAGGAAGTAGCGACTCTTCGCGGCGTTCACGACGCGCCAGCGCTGGGGCGCACCGTCGCGCACGGTGAAGGTCGCGTCGGTCCGGCCATTGACCAGCACGCGGGTCCCTTCCCGCCCGAACGTAGCGGCAAGGTCGCCGCCGCTCGTCGGCGATTCGAGCACACCGTCGTCCACCGACATGTCGCTGAGCACCAGCACGGCCTCATCGGTGACCTGCACCTGGTCATTGGGGTCTTCCACCAGGAGTGCTCCGTAGAGTCCGAAGCCGACCTGTGCCGCCGACAGCACGTGCGGGTGGTACCAGAACAGCCCTGCATCGGGCAGCTCGAAGTCGTAGGTGAACCCGCGTCCGTTCGCGACGGCTGGCTGCGTGTGCTCGGGCACGCCGTCCATCGCATTGGGCACCCGCACACCGTGCCAGTGCACGGTCGTATTCGTGTCCAGGTGGTTCGTGAAGTGCACGATCAGGCGGTCGCCGACTCGTGCCCGGATGAGCGGACCGGGGACCGTGCCGTTGTAGGTCCACGCACGCACGCGCTGACCAGGCCCGATCGTCACCTCCGCTTCGCGCGCGTCCAGGGTCACTTCCACGATCCGTGGGTCGGGGTTGGTGTCGACCAGCTCGGCCAGGGCGGCGCCGTCCCTCCAGCCCTGGGGTTGCGCGGTCTCGGCCGCATGCGCGCGCGGCATCCACAGCGTTCCGAGCAGCGTCAGCACGCAACCGGCGAGACAGGGCGCGAGTTTCATACCGACACCTCGGATCGCGAAGTCTACACGGACCGCTGTCCGGCGGTGCGTCGGATGAGGAGTAGAATCCCGGCTCCGTGCTGCGTAGGACTCTTGTCGTCGCCGGCGCGTTGCTACTCCTCTCCGGCGCTGCTGCGTCCGGAGCCGATGGTCCTGCGCTCCTGACCGGCTATACCCTCACCTCCTGGACGCAGAAGGACGGACTGTCGACCGCTCTCATCTGGGCGGTCGAGCAGGACCGGCTCGGCTACCTCTGGCTCGGCACCGATGCCGGCGCCTTGCGCTTCGACGGCGTCAGGTTCGTCCCCTGGCACTCGTTGGGGAACATCCCGGTCCCTTCCATCAGCGTGCGCGCCATCTGCGTCTCCCGCGACGGGACGGTGTGGTTCGGTCTCGGAGAGCCGGGCGGCATCCTGGCGCTGCAGAACGGCGTCGTGCGCGCCTACGGCGTTTCCGACGGCGTCCCGGAGGGCGTGGTGATGTCCATCGCCGAGGCGGACGACGGGACGCTCTGGGCCGGCGCCCGCTTCGGGGTTGCCAGGTTCGACGGGACAGCGTGGCATCGCGAGGACGCGGGACTTCCCGCTGGCGCGGTGAACGCCGTACTCCCGGAACGCGACGGACTGATCGTTGGTACCGCAGCGGGTGTGTTCAGGCGTGCTGCCGGAGTGGCGCAGTTCAGTCGGCTGGGTGGGTTCACTGACAACGCGCGCGCTGTCGCACGCGACCGCGACGGGCACCTCTGGGTGGCCGATCCGATTCTCGGGCTGCGCCGCGTGGACCAGGTGGCGGCTCAGCCGGCGACGCGTCTGCGGGGGCGTGGCACCTCGCTCACACGCGACGAGCGGGGCAACCTCTGGGTCGGCACCGGAGGGCAAGGGCTGTTCAGGGTCAGCGCCGCTGAAGGCGCGGCGACGGGGCCGCGGCTCGAGCGGACGTCAACAGCCACCGGGCTCTCGGACGATGGGGTGACCGACGTCGAGGAAGATCGGGAGGGCAACCTCTGGGTCGCGACACGGGACGGTCTCAACCGGCTGACGCCGCACAAGCTGACGCCCATCACCGACATCGGCATCGCCAACGCGGTGGAGGCTTCGCGCGACGGACGCGTCTGGGTCGGCACGGTCGACGACATCGTTTCGTTTGCGGACGGCCGCCCGACTCTGCGGAGTACGCCGATTCCGCTCGCGCATCCACCGCTCGCGGCGATGCACGCCGACGCCCTGGGCCGGCTGTGGGTTGCGACCGCGACGTCGCTGCAGCAGGTGGACGGCATGCGACTGCGGCAGGTTCCGCTGGTGGGAGCGACCGTGACGGAGATCACCGACATCACCGGCGATGGTCGAGGAGGACTCTGGCTCCACGACAGTCGGCTGGGTGTCGTCCACTGGCATGACGGTCGGCTGACACCGGGCCCGCTGCCGGCCGAGCTCCAGCGCATACCGTTGCAGGCCAGCTACACCGACCCCGACGGGCGCGCGTGGTTCGCATTCGAGGGGACGCGAGTCGCCGTTGTCGATCGCGCGTCAGAGGTCCGTGTGTTCGGCAGGGCCGACGGGCTGGCGGGCTCGTTCCGCGCGATTCACCAGGACCGCAGCGGCAGTCTCTGGTTCGGCGGCGATGGCGGGCTGACGAGATATGCGGACGGCCGGTTCACCACGCTGCGGGTGTCATCCGAGACCGCCATTCGACGCGTGACCGGCATCGTGGATGACGATGACGGCGCACTGTGGCTGGCGATCGACGCCGCCGGACTCCTGCGCCTTCCCCGAGACGAGATCGCCCGCGCACTGGCCGACCCGTCGTACGACGTGCACTTCAGCGCGTACGACAAGGTCGACGGCTCTGCGGGTACCTCGCGCTGGTTCGGCAGCCGCACAGCGGCGCGCTCGGCAGATGGCCAGCTGTGGTTCGTTGCCGGACGCGGTGTCACGGTGGTCGATCCGGCGGCGGTGGGCGAAGCGCGAGCGCTGGATGCGCCCGTCCGCATCGAGGGGGCCATCGCCGATGGGCAGACGCTGTCGGCCTCCGGTCCGCACGCCCTGCCGCCCGGGACGGCTCGCGTGCAGATCGACTACACCGTCCTGGATCTCACCTCGCCCCAGAAGCGCCGATTCCGTCACCGCCTCGAGGGCTTCGACCGGGACTGGGTCGACGCCGGCACCAGCCACTCGGCGTCCTACACGAACCTGCCGCCGCGCGCGTACACGTTCCGCGTGATGGCGACCCGCGAAGACGGCACGTTCTCGGGAGACGAGAGCCGGTGGGCGTTCACCATTCGTCCGGCGTTCTATCAGACGTGGTCGTTCGTCGCGGCGCTGCTCGTCGCGGCCACCATCCTCATTGGTGCGGCGTGGCGTCTGCATGTCTTGCGGATGCGACGGCAGTTCTCGATGCTGGTCGGCGAGCGCGCGCGTCTGAGCCGGGAAGTGCACGACACCCTGCTCCAGAGCATGTTCGGGTACGCCCTGCAGTTCGATGCCCTTGCCCAGAGTGTCCCACCCGCGGATGCGCAGCTGCGCTCGCGCCTGGGCCAGTTGCGGCACCAGGTGGAGGACGACATTCGCGAGGCGCGCCAGTCCATCTGGAACCTGCGATCGCCCCGGCTCGAGCAGCAGGACCTCGTCACGAGCCTCCGTGACGCGGTGGAGCTGGCGGCGGGCTCCAGGAACGTGCGGCTCACGTTCGACGTCACCGGCACGCCCCGTCGGGCCGCCTCCCATGTGGAAGAGCAGGTGCTGCGGATCGGCCGGGAAGCCGTCTCGAACGCGCTCCGGCACGCGCAGCCGAGCCGGGTCACGGTGACGCTCGGCTTCGCCGCCTCCGACATCACGCTCACGGTCGGCGATGACGGGCAGGGGTTCGACGTGGAGCACGGATCACCCGCGAGCGACCACTTCGGCCTGACGACGATGCGCGAACGCGCCGAGTCGGCCGGTGGCTCGTTTCGCATACACTCGGCACCCGGCCGCGGCACCACCGTGACGGCGAGCCTCCCAACGACATGACCATGGACTCCAGTCGCATTCGCGTGCTGCTCGTGGACGATCACCGTATCGTGCGGGAAGGGCTCACGATGGTGATCGACCGTGAGCCAGACATGTGCGTAGCCGCGACGGCGTCGACGGCGGACGAGGCCGTGACCAACTACTTCCTCCATCGCCCTGACCTGACGATCATGGACCTGCAGCTCGGCGGCGTCAGCGGCGTGTCGGCGATTCGCGGCATCCGCCAGAAGGACGCCAGCGCGCGCATTGTGGTGCTGACGATGATGCGCGGCGACGAGGACATCTACCGCGCGATGGAAGCCGGGGCGATCACCTACCTGCTGAAGGACACGGCGATCGAGGACCTGACGCGCATCATTCGCGACGTGCACGCGGGTCGGAGTCCGCGCGTGAGTCCCGAGATCAAGGCGCAGATGGCGGCTCGCGCCGAGCGTCCGTCACTCACGAGCCGTGAGACCGAGGTGCTCGAACTGGTGCGCCGGGGCCTGCGGAACCGCGAGGTCGGCAGCTCCCTCGGCATCTCGGAAGAGACGGTGCAGTCGCACGTGCGCAGCATCCTCAGCAAGCTCGACGTCCCCGATCGCACAGCCGCCGTCGATGTCGCGCTCCGCCGCGGCATCCTGCATCTCGATTAGTGCGCCGTCGGCGCGGGCCGGCCCACCTCATCGCAATGTTGTTGCGCACCAGCGAGCCAGGCTCGCGCGCGCCGAAGAACCGTTGCGTGACGAAATACCGGTGCGTCCCTGCTTCCAGTGATGCGGTGCGCTCCGCCCGTCGCTAGATTCCGTCCCTCTCGCCTCCGTCTCACATACGGCGCGTGCGTGTTCGCTCACCCTCGGCGACGCACGCGAGTTGGAACAAGGAGCACTCGATGATTCGACCGTGGAATGCGCGGACGTGGCTGGCACTGGCAACGTTCCTCTTCGTCGCGCCGTCGTCGGTGATGGCCCAGAGCGGCTTCGCGGGAGTCGCGAAGGACGCGACCGGAGGAGCCCTGCCTGGCGTGACGGTGGAAGCGACGAGCGACGTCCTCATCGAGCGGACACGTTCGGTGATCACGGACGGTGAAGGGCAGTACCGCTTCGTGGACCTTCGTCCGGGCACCTATGCGTTGACCTTCTCGCTGGCCGGCTTCTCCTCGGTCAAGCGCGAGGGGATCCAGCTGCCCGCCGACTTCGTCGCTGCCGTGAACGTCGAGATGCGTGTCGGGTCGCTCGAAGAGACACTCACGGTCACCGGGGACGCCCCCCTCGTCGACGTGCAGACGACGGGTCGTTCCCAGGTGCTGACGCGAGAGGTGCTCGACGCCATTCCGACCGGCCGCTCGTTCCAGTCGGTCGGCCAGCTCGTGGTCGGCGTGCAGTTGAGCCGGCCTGACGTCGGCGGCTCGCAGGCCATGCAGCAGACGTACTTCGCGTCACACGGCATGGCCGCCAGGAACACCACGGTCCAGGTGGACGGCATGATGATGAACTCCACCCGCAGCGACAACCAGGTGAATCCGTACTTCAACGATGCGATGAACCAGGAGGTGTCGTACGAGACGACCGGAACCGGTGCCGACGTCTCGGCTGGCGGCGTTCGCATCAACATGATTCCGCGTGAGGGCGGGAACCGCTTCAGCGGCGCGATGTTCACCGCGTGGTCCGACGGCGCGTGGCAGGCCGACAACCTGACGCAGCGCATCAAGGACAAGGGGCTCACGGCTGTCGATAGGGTCCAGAAGATCTACGACTTCAACTTCTCGCTCGGCGGACCGGTCCGGCAGGACAAGCTCTGGTTCTTCACGTCGGTCCGGAAGTGGGGCGTGAACTCGCCCGTGGCCGACGTGTTCTACACGCCGACCAACGTGCCGTTCCCGACCGGCTTCCAGCAGTGCAAGAGCGGTGTCGTCTCGTGCGAGCAGGCGATCGACGACCAGCAGATCACCAGCGCCATGCTGCGGCTGACCTGGCAGATCAGCCCGAAGAACAAGCTGGGCGTCTACTACGACCGTCTCTACAAGACTCGCGGGCACGACATGACGGCCGGCACCGACCCGCGGACGGCGTCGTTCACCTGGCGCTCGCCGGTGTACTACACCACCCAGGCGAAGTACACGTCGACCGTCACCAACAAGCTCCTCGTCGACGTCGGCTACGGCAGCAACGTCAACATCACGGTGCAGAACATGCAGCCCGGGCTCGAGCAGGAGCGCGGGACACCCGGCTGGTTCGCGAATGCGGCACGGCTCGACCGCGACCTCGGCACGGCCTGGGCGGCGACCAACAACATCCCGACGTTCGTCCCCACGAAGTACCTGTTCCAGACGTCGGCGTCGTACGTGACCGGCTCGCACGCCGTCAAGGTGGGCATGCAACTCCAGCGCGGCTGGTTCGAGACGCGCCAGGACGCCAACGCCGACCTCGAGCAGAACTACCGGAGCGGGGTTCCCGACTCGGTCGTGATCCGGAACACGCCGTTCCGCTTCCGCGACACGATGAACTACGACCTGGGGATCTACGTGCAGGACACCTGGACCATCAAGCGGCTGACGCTGAATGGCGGTCTGCGGTTCGAGAAGCTGAAGGCGGAGAACACGGCGCTGGCGTCGCCCGCGGGGCGCTTCGCTCCCGAGCGTTCGTTCCCCACGACGCCGAACCTGCCGAACTGGACCGACATCGCGCCGCGCTTCGGCGCGGCCTACGATCTGTTCGGGAACGGCAACACGGCCCTCAAGTTCTCCCTGAACCGCTACAACGACTCACGCACGACCGGCATCGCGGCGCAGTACAACCCGCTGGCGCTGGCGACGGCGCGCCTGACCTGGCGCGACGTGAACGGTGACGACATCGCGCAGGGAGCGCTCGGGTGCGTCTACCTGACGGCGGGATGCGAGATCAACTTCGCGCAGCTGCCGGCCAACTTCGGGGTGCGCTCGCTGCGCACCTACGATCCCGAGACCGAGCGTCCCTACAACGTGATGTCGAACGTGAGCGTGCAGCACCGGCTCATGAAGAACCTGTCGGTGACGGCCGCCGTGGTGAACAACCGCTTCTACAGCCAGGCGCTGCGCGACAACCTGCTCCGCACGCGGGCGGACTACACGCCGGTGACGATCTACAGCCCCATCGACGGGTCGCCGATCACGGCCTACAATCTGGCCCCGTCCAAGGTCACCCAGGTGCAGGAGCTCGACACGACGGCCACCACGAACCGCAAGCAGCTCTTCACCGGGTACGAGTTCACGATGAACTCGCGGCTCCCGGGAGGCGCCACGATCTTCGGAGGCACGTCGATCGACCGCAGCCTGCTGGTCCAGTGCGACGAGCCCGACAACCCGAATCTCGACCGGTTCTGCGATCAGCGGGAGACCGACGTTCCCTACCGCGCGCAGTTCAAGCTGGCCGGCAGCTACCCGCTGCCCGTGTTCGGCATCCTCATCGGCGGGACGTTCCAGAGCTACCCTGGCGCGGTGATCGGGACCACGTCGCAGCTCTCCGGCACCACGTGGCTCATCACGCCGACCACGCGGTACGCGGCGAACTGCACCGGAGGCTGCACCCCCGGGGGGCTGGTATTCCCCAACCTGAGCGAGGCGTCGCTGACCATCCCGTTGCGTCCCTACGGCACCGAGTTCCTCGAC
>Ga0075152_10002544_pt1 | contig 12946 bp, 15 predicted proteins | sample JI61114C2DNA_FD_70964 | JGI IMG/M metagenome (GOLD analysis project Ga0075152, IMG submission 70964) | Wastewater effluent complex algal communities from Wisconsin, to seasonally profile nutrient transformation and Carbon sequestration -... | ecosystem: Engineered > WWTP > Effluent > Algae...
CACCGCTCAGCAAGATCCTCCTGGGTCAATGAAGAAGTTGAAGACGTTGCTGCCAAGATCCACAATTCCTTAAGAGAAATAGAACGAGGACCCCGCTAGTCCTCAGCGTGCCTAGGAGGAAGAAACCAACACTAATGCTAACGAAGTTGAGGTGAATATAAAGACAATGCACGTGATTCTGAATGAGGACGAGCAGGGCGAATAGTACACTGTTTTGGAATAGAAGAAGAAGGAAAAGGAAAAGATCGACGTGCGGTGGGATGAATTTATCAAGCTGAAGCGAAAAAATGTGAAGGTCGACTACTAAACGATCCAGTAATTAGGTCACGGAGCCTTTGGAACTGTCTCGAAGATGCGTATGCGGGACTCAACAAAGCTGTTACGTGCAATGAAGAGCATTAAGAAGAGCTCCCTTATCAAGGAGGACGAGCAGCGCATATTCACGGAAATGGCCATTCTCAAACAACTAGACCACCCCAACATTCTCAAACTGCTGTAGATTTACGACTGGAAGAACTACTATTATCTGATTACAGAGCTGTGTGAGGGAGGCGAGCTATTTGACAAGATCCGACATCTAAAACACTTCACGGAGAAGGATGCCGCACAGGTGATGAAGAGCATCCTGAGTGCTGTGGTTTACATGCATAAACTGGGAATTGTTCATCGTGATCTGAAGCCCGAGAATATGCTGTACGTGGATAAAGAGCCCAACTCCAATCTAAAGCTTATCGATTTTGGCACGGCGAGGAAGATCATTCCTGGGAAGAAGCTCACCAAGCAGATAGGTACAGCTTATTACATTGCTCCCGAGGTGCTTGCCAAAAGCTATGATGAAAAATGCGATGTCTGGTCATGCGGCATCATTCTGTATATTCTGCTGAGCGGCTATCCACCGTTCCGAGGTCAAACCGAAAAAGAAATCATTGAGCAGGTCAAATTTGGCAACGTCAGCTTCGAAGGTAGTGTGGATCATAACATTAGGCTCGGCTTGGATAGGGGTCTCAAAAGATGCTCTGGAGCTGATAAAACGCATGCTGGACAGAAATACAGTCAAACGCATCACTGCCTACGATGCTCTCAACTCCAAGTGGATCAATAACGCCAATTAAGAATACGTGATACCCACAACTACGCTGGACTCCCTGTGCAATTTCCATGTAAAGCTGATAAAAATTTAGTTTCAAAACCGACTGAAGGCAGTTGTGATGACCTACATCGCAAGTCAGCTAGTTTCTAACCAGGACAAAGTATAACTTGAGAAGGCCTTCAGATAACTCGATAGTGACGGCGACGGTGTCATCGAGAAGGATGAGCTCATCCACGCCTTTCAAAACTACTACACTGATCATGAGAGTCTCGACTACCAGAAAATCCTCGCCTTTGTGGACACAAATAACTCAGGAAAAATTGACTTTACAGAGTTCATCGTGGCAGCAACAAGCGAGGAGAAGCTGTTAAACATGAGTAGGCTGGAGAGTGCCTTCGGTTACTTTGACATCGATCGCAGTGGCTTCATCACTATCGAGTAAATTAAACAGTTCCTGACTGATAGCCAAGACACCACGGAATCCATCAAAAGGTTATTTGAAATGGTGGACAAAAACGGGGATGGCTGTATCTCCAAAGAAGAGTTCATCGAGCTGCTGATGCAGAATACTAAGTGACCTTTGTTCACTTTATAATTAATGAATTTCAAAGACAGGGAGCAGTGGCTGGGTATCACCTAACCCAGCTTTCGGAGGAAGTTTGTGTTTGAAGGGCAAGAGTCACCAGATGCTTTCTACTTCGACAGACTGCAACCTACACCCTCGGAGCTTGACGGCTTAAGCGAACTGGATGAAGACAGGGTTCGGAGCATCGCCTGCCAGATGATCACCGAGGCAGGAGTGTTTCTGAGACTACCAGTGACGACTGTGGTGGCAGCGCAGACCATCCTCCAGTTCTTCTACCAACGTTGCTCGTTGCTCAAACACGATTTCCGCGATATCGTCATGGGAGCTTTGTTCCTCGCGAGCAAGTCTGAGTAGACAATCAGAAGATCAGCTCACGTAGCTTTGGTGTTCGACCAAGTATTCAAAGTACACTTTAGCGGCACATAGATTCACGAAAAGGAAAGACGGCCGGTGCGCGTCGCAGATGTCAACAGTTACGAATTCAAGTGCATGCAAGCTAAGGTCCTTGAAAGCTAAAGGCTCATACTGTTCGAACTGGGGTTTGAGGTGTACCGTCTGCTGGAAACGCCTCATCGTTATATGAGTACCTTGTTTCTCGAATTCAACCGCCACAAGAGGATTAACTAGATAGTTAAGAAGGCTTGGGGCTACCTCAATGACAGTTTCCGAACAAGAGTGTGCGTACATTATCCCGGACAGATAATTGCAGCGGCATGTATGTACCTGAGTCTGCGGTCTCTCGGAATCCCAGCTCCATCTGTCCCATGGTGGTGCTTAATGGAAGCCAAGCAAGAGATGATTGAGGTTGTGGCGGCTGACATCCTCTCGTTGTATGAGCGGTGCGACACCTTTTCAGTGGTGCAAGAGGCGCTGACTCGAGCTGGTAGTGCTAAGAATATCCAGCACGTATTCCCAGTGACTTATTATAGAAGAATCATTCTGGCTAACCGTGAGGCGTAGAGACTCAAAGCTTAGGCAAAACAACTCGAATTCAAAGCAATGGTGGCTCAGCAAGTTCAGTCTCTGCCTCCAGTGATATAACAGAAAGCAGTTGGGAACATTGAAGTGCGACAACCAAAGCCGTCGGAAGAGCCTCCAGTACTGACGAAGAAATAGCCTGAGTTAAGCCGAACTAGAAGCCGTAGTAACAGAAAAGATAAGCACAAAAAGAGGAAACATAGACATCGCTCACGTAGCAGTGACAGCGAAAGGGATCGGAGCAGAGATAAGCGTCGAAGAAGCCGAAGTCGTTCGAGAAATTCCCGCAAACGCCGTGAAGACAGCCGGGATAGAAAGAAAAAGCACAAGAAAGAAAGGAAAAGCGATGGTGAAGATAGTAAGCAGAATATTACGAAGTCATCTGGTGAGCCTTTAGAGCAAGAAAACTTCGTCAATGACAGGAAGGTATCGGATCAACCTGATAAAGTTCAGGAAGAAATTTCAGGACAGCAGGAGGCGAATGTGAATAAGGCCGTGTTAGATAAAGAACAGATCAAAAAGCAGATCCAATAGCAAATGAAGGCAAGGCTTTTAAAGAGACCCGAAATAACCCAACCACCAGCCCCTACTCAGCCTCTTCCTCCTGCTCAGAATCCCAAACCAACAGTCGAAGAAGACTCTCCTGATGAACTCAGCATGATTGCAGAACTCAAAGCAAAGATCGTGCTGAAGAAGAAGCTGGGGCAGTCCACTTCAACTGGCCCGGCATGATAATGAGATCCCATATTGATGAAATTTCTAATTTCGAACAGTAATGTCACAACAGTGGAAGGAACGCACAGCAGAGATATTCCAACGCTATGATCAGTAGCAACAGCAACTACAGTATGAGGAGCGACTGCAGCGTCTTGCCAAGAAGCTAGAAACGACGACGCACCCTCAACCTAACATGCACCAATTCAGAGAGCAGGAAAACCATCGTGATGAGCTGGAGCAGCGCTTAAACGATCTCAACGAACGGCTCAATACATTAAGCTACAAGCTCGACCGTGAATTGCAGAACATAGGCTAACAAGTATCCACTTGGAAATTATGCAGACGACGAGCGTTGAAGAATACCTGGAAAAGGCAAAGTTGCTCAACCGCAACGATTTACACGTGTCTTGCGAGTCAAACGAATTGCAGCAGTGCCAACAAAGATACATGTTGCTGTTTGAGAAGGAGATAGACGAAAGAAGGAATTCAGAAACTCAACTGGTAGGCACCATCGAAGGCTCAGTTGGTGATCTATCATTGGAGCTTATGAAGGAAAGTGAGAAGAGGGAGTGCTCTGTAAATCTACTTCAAAACAGCAAAGCATGTGGACAACTGGTGGCTATCCGAGAACTAATAGAATAGCTGACCCGTAATCGCACAGAATGTCAGGAATAGCAAATCACTCACCTTGCCTAGCAGTGCCGTAATGCTGAGGAGCGTATCGGAGATCTCTCCACAGAGCAGTCAGCATTTGAGGAAGAGTCATTTGACATGCTGAAGGAAGTGGCTTCGAAGGTTGCTCAAGAACTACAAATGGAAGCATTGGATCGCAAAAGGACAGAATAGCAAATCCTAATGCTTATCGAGGCCATGTGCGATCGTCTTGGGCCTTGTCGCTGATAGTTGCTGTATAATAATATCGGCTCGGTTACTCCGGATGAGCAAGGACGCAGACATTAAACAATCCTTGCTGGAAATGAGTGAGCACGAACCATAATAGGTTGTGCTCTACACCAGCTATTACAACAACATGCGGCCAAACAAACAGCAACCAGAGGAGCTGTCCGAATGGACAACGCGTGGTAATCAAGACTCGCCAGCCCGAACAACCCGCCTGAGAATGACAGAAGCATCCACCTTTCTCCCACGCTTAGACCTCAGAAACATCCTCCAGCCAAGCCGGCTGAGCAACCCCGAGCAATTTCAGAACTAAAACTGCAAGGAAGATGAAGAGTAGCGCGAGAGCCCAACTGAAATACCTTAGTAGCAGAGCACACCACGAGTGAGACGGCACAAGCGAGCAACATCGATTGGGCAGGTAGTCGAGCAGTCGAATGGCCCAGCAATGACATAACTCCCACCGAGGGTGAGCACGATCCTGTTGAGCCTGTCCCTACCCAAGATAATTCGGAGCAAACAACCTCCAAACGACAAGTACAGTAAATACCCCATAATGAGCACAAGTTTGGAGAATAGCCTTAAACGAGCAAAAAACAGAAAGGCCAATAAGTAAAAGTAAAAGTCAGAATTGGTGCAATTGGAGTGCAATGGTAGTAACCCGCAATTGGAAGGCTGTCGCAGCAGGGCTCGCTTGCTCAACGACTAACTGAGCCACTACCTATCGCAAGTTGTTCAGCGGTGTGTCGATAATAAGCACTCAAACGTCAGCGGGGGTATCAAGATCCCATCGATAAAGTACAGCTACCGCCGGCGTGTCAATCGATCGGATGCGATGGTCGACAAGCTCCAGCTTTCGCTGGAAGTCAGGAATGGCGCAGTCGGGAAGCTGCCCAACTGAAATTTAATAAACTATAATTTCTGGAGACAACACTAAGTAAGGATAATCATTGTGGCACGTCCCTCAACTTTAACCGGAGGTCGAGTTCGAATGTTGTTCCTGGCACATATTACGACAGTTTTCTGTGGTTCAGGAGTTCAACGGCTCCTTGTTTGAGGACTTGCAGCTTGACCGGGTAGTTGTGAAGCTCGAAGATCTTTTGTTTGAGAGCAGCAACCATATCGTTGTGGCCTACACTCATTTGCACGCATTGGCCGGTGAGGGTTCTGACCTTCCCTTGAATCGGTTCATTGAGCTTTTTTCTCTCAACCTCGAGTACCTCAAAGCTAGGAATATTTGAATCGAAGAATTTATCCTTGTAGTTGAGTTTCTTCCCTTCGAAGCTAATGAAGTACTCGTACTACCACGACAAGATGCCTTCTACCGACAGAATTAAATCGTAGATGAGCTGCTCTTTCATTGCTATCAGATTTTTAAGAACCTTTTGCGTACTTCTAATTGAGATCGGCCGATACTGGTTGAGGTCCAGCTTCAACTCGAAGGAGTCTCCAGACTTCACACCCAAGGCATCCATCGTGGCTAGCCTATCCGACAAAAGCCTACCGTTGAAATGCAGACTTTGCAGCCCCTGTGGTATACCCCAAGTTTACTCGATAATCTTCTTGAGGTTTTACAGTGTTGATGTTTGATTGATGCTAATCTCCAGACAGTTCATGATCTCTCCAACACCGGCCAGTGCTATAACTGAAAGCTAGACTTTTTAAACCATCTTAAGAGTAAGTGTGACTCCAGACTCCAGCTTGTAGTCCTTCAGTAACTTTTATCCAACAAGCTCCAATCCATCTGCTGTTAGGAGCTGCTGCTAACTTCGTTTCAGGTTCTTTAGAATTTCTATCGACTTTTTCAAAGAATCGACATTCTCGGTGAGTTGGGCCAACACCCGAAATGGTTCCCCATCTTTGTACTTGATGAAGAATACATGGAACCTTTCGCTGGAGACCTAAAAATTATACTTTGGTCGTTCATCTCTGTCGGTTTTTCGAAGGGGTAGTTGCGCCAACGGAACCATCTTTTTTAGGAAGCCTGGTTGTTTGTTCAGAGACTCGACAGAGTGTTCTGGGTTGACAGCCTCTCTACTTGCTTCTTTGCTCTCCATTATTGCCTCGAGCTTCTTCGGTGATCGATGTGCGGCTGGAAGCTCCTTTACTTACTCGTCTTGCCGGGGATGGTATCGACGGCGTAACTTCAAGGCCATCCTCTTGTACTTGTCCGCGCTATTTGGTAGAATTGGCGAGGATGGTTCTTATGCCTTATTGATCATGAGAGTTGGCGATTATAAGCGTGGTTAATAGCTTAACACCCTACAGAGATGTCTGCTGCAGTCTGATCATTCCCGAACCCCTTCCGATAATATTTCGCTATAAATTTTAATTCGTTGAAAATGTCCAGCTCCAAGGAACACCATCAACCTCCAGATCGGCATAGTCAGACGCCCCGTACCATCACCCTTCAACTCTTTCAGGAAGACGTTCAGGAATTCCTCACTGTACACTGGTGGTCTCATGAAGGAACCAGCTGAAAGCAAGTTCGACCGTTCTCCGTTACGACAGTCCCTAGAAACCGCAATATCGAAGATGGTTCAAAAGGTGAAACATTCATCAAAGAGCCGAGACCGTAGCCCCCACCGACTCCCAACATTAAAGACCCAGTCGACTCCCAAAAGCAGAAAGTCGATTCGGTATAGGCCTCGATCGCCCCGTCGTTAGCAATCGAGTATCCAGCAGGACAGATAGATCCTGGGGGCAATGCATCCGGAAGCTCTTGACTTTCTGAAGAGATACTTCAGTGGATGCAACTCTCGCTGTGTCGCAATAGAATTGTTTTTGGAACGACTTCTGAATGACTTCCATAATCTTTGGGATGAGGAACAGGCCTTAAGTAAAAGTTGAGTTAATGTAGCGATCCTACCTGAAATCGTTGTTCGGTTACGCAGCAAGCTTGGTTATGAGTATGTAGATCTCGCTGCATTGGATCGCGAGACCAGAGAAGGTGGGCTTATAGGCATGATACATAAAACGTTGCAGCAGCTCGAAGGGAGGCAGTAGTCTGAATAGGCTGTGGAATAGTAGCCTATACTGCAGTAGTCGTCGCAGCAACCATAGCTTCAGAATATCCTCAACGTCATCCAAGAGTTTACGGAGGGGCTATACAGAGAAACTGAGAAGCAGCTTTACTCCAAACTACACAGTCTTATGCGGAAACTTGTGTTGAAGTATCGTGATGTGTAGACAATGCTTGCTCGACTCAATGAGAAGATCACTGAGAACGCTGACATTCTCGACCAAGATAGACTGCTATGCAAGACTCGCAAACACTATGAGGAGACAATCTCAGATTTAAAACGAAAGCTTGCATCAATGGAGGCGTCAGCTACCAAAGATTCCTTGCTCAAAGAAAACCTTCGAACTGAGAACGACCGTTTGGAGTCAGAAAATCAGAGGCTCACTGAAACTGTGGAAAAATTCCAAAACTACCTGCTGAACAATTCGCCAGCTGAGCATCCACATCCATCGGGCCACGATAAGGCTCAAAAGTCTCCGATTCAACTCCGGCCATATCAAAAGGAACAACCACAGGACTGTTACAGTGTACAGCACCAGCCTCAAAACGGCGCCCCTAAAAGTCACTAACTTGCTGCAACTCGATTCCGATTGAATACCTGTGTCTTTACAACTCAAACCCAACCTTATTGTAATGAAATTCGCACAGAATATCATGATAATGAAGGTCAACAAAAAACTCCACATCGAATGCGCCGAAACTTTGACGCCTATGAGCTCAAAAAGGGAATTTCGTCTATACTCACTGAAAAAGAAATACTCAGAGGCTCCGAAGAAGTAAAACAAGCAACCCCCTCGCGTTGTGCACATCAACATCCAGCCCCACCTCCAAAACTCTGCGAACACTACTGTCGGAAGGCATGATAGATCTGAGCATATGCACCTTGCTCCTTTTTTATCAATATCAAGGTTCCTTGGAGTGATCCATTGTCAACTTTGTCCCAAAAATGACGTCCCAAAGTCCACTGGAAACTCCGTACCCTGCATTTTCTCCAGAAAAATGATGCCAGTTGTGGTAGCGTTGAAGCCTCTTGAAGTAGCTTCCTGCTGTGCTTTTGACGTGATGAAGGGAATAGTGAGTCATGTCGTAGATTAGGTACCCGAGACCAATTCCTGCCATCAGCAACAGCACATACTCCCTTTGATAGAAGTAGGTCAGAGGCGTATAGAGTAGTACATAACCTATGCAGCCGACGATCAGAGCTAGTACTGGAGGAAACACTAACCGGTCTCTGAATTAAGTAAATGTCTACGGGTCGAATGGGATCGTGTGATGAATTCCGTGAAGTATGAAGTGCAGATATCTCAGTGGTCTCCCAAGAAAGTTGTCGGGCAGGTACTTCTAACTGTGAAATAAAAACCGGTGCATGAGGTATTCTATCAGTGAAAAGAAAAATATTCCTGCCAGAAGCAGTGGAACTACGAGCATCGGCCTCGCTACTTTCTGAAAGTCGAAGGCAGTGACCAGCACGTAGAGGTAAAAGGCCAGATGAATACTGAGTACGTGGTACCACTGGCTGTGGCTGAATGCTTCCATGAAGTTAGTTTGAAACATTCGAGGAGATTCCACGAATAGCCAGTGAGGCAGGTTGATGATTCGGAGGTATTGCTAATGATCCATCCGCCAGATCTGCGGCATGAGTGGCTGATCGTAATCGAGCTCTCTCTTGATCTCTCGGCGCAGACTTCCAATGGCAGTTGTGTCGGCAAGTTGGTAGGATAGAGGCTTGTGTCCTTTGAATTGTTCTGTGATGTCCCGACCGTTCATTGTTGATAGCATGCCCTCACCTCCTGACATAGATCATTTTTTACCTGGATGGTGTTTGGCGAAGGTGGTGACATCTAACACATCGCCATCTCGAATAACGATAGTTCGTTTCTGCTCTCGGGCAAACTCTTGAACCTCTGCGACGCTGTAGAACTTCCGTAGACTCATATTAATATTAATTTCATAGCTCTTCACCAATGAGTGGATCGTTCTATGCGACAGTTGATGATGGTGGTACCACTAAAAAATAAAGGGTACCACCGTTCATTTGTTTTGATCAGTCTTGAATGGAATCCTTTACGACAATAATAAATTTGAATCATGATTTAGGCCCCGCCCAGCAATTTCTTTGGCAAGGCTACTGGGCTACCTCCTAACTATAACTGGGTGGGAGTGCTGGAGTTCCTTCAGGTATGCGTGGGTTTGACACAGAACGAATACCAAAAGTCTAATGATAGGGAGAACACATGGCTGCTTGAGAAAAAGAATATGCAGAGTCGCATCAACGAGTTGGAAGGAGAGCTGAAGGCAGCTGATCTAATTGCTAAGGACCTCATGAAGCGCAACAAGATGCTTGAGTTCAGTTTGAGGCAGGAGAGGTACTTTTTATCCAGACAAAGGATGAAAACCCAGCAGGGATCAGGAGTCAAAGCGTAATTCGAGGAAATCAACCCATAGCTTCAAAACATCCCCAAACGCAAGCCAAAGAGCAACAAAGCTACGCTGTCAAAGTACTATAGGTACAATACAGAATCCTTACGTCCCTTGGGGTTCGGGATATTTTCGAAGAGATAGAAAGGGAGGTTGCTGTCTCCGTTCCTGACAAGTCAGTGCCAAAACAGCTAAACTTCGAGTAGCAGTAGCAATGACTGTAGGAAAGAAATTAAGATGATGTCAAATGAGCAAAGAAAACCCGTCATTGAGACTTCAGTTCTGTACAAAAACAATGTTACTCTGACTGGCCATAACGATGGAATCAGAGACCTGCATTTCCATCCAACCAAACCCATCCTCACATCAGTTTCAGAGGACGGGCTTGTTAAGGTATGGGATGTTTCTCAACCCAACAACCCACCTTCATCAAGTTATTTGACTCTCAGGGAGCATCCTGGCCCAGTATTTTCTGTCGCAGGAGGCGAAGATTACACCTTCACTGGAGGGATGGAGGGAACGATAAGATGTTGGAGTTTCCCCACAAAATAAGAAGCCGAGTCCTCACCGAATTCAAATTACATAAAAGGAATTTGGGAGAACTCTGAGGATGAAAAGCAAGAGCCTGTTTGGCACCTTGTTTACAACAAGGAAGACGTATCTCACATGCTACTCAGAAATCTCTGTTTTCAACCTCAAGTGATTCTATCATTCGAATGTGGTCAATCGTGGAAAAGGGATAGTCATCCCGCATTACAGTCTCAGGCAAACTCAAGCAACTGTACTCCTACCGGTATGAGACAGCTCAAGGGTTCACGGAAGAGGATATCCCAACCACCATCTGCCTCGTTGATGGAAATCCAAAGATTATCGTGACTGGATTCTTTAACACCCACGGCTTGGTTATCTTCGATAAGGAGACTGCAGCTGCTTCAAGCGTCCTGAAGTACAACTCTGTTGGGCAGGTCTCCACCAACAAGTAAACTCATGCTTCAACTCAGGATCATCAGCTACCCGAACTTCTTCGTTTCTGCTCATGAGGACAAAATGATTCGAGTCTTCGACAACAATCGGATGACCCATAGCTTTATCGCCCACGATGACTCTGTTATGGGACTCGCTATGCTCTCTAACCGTAACGAGTTCTTCTCGTGTAGCCATGACGCTACAGTCAAGCTTTGGGATATTCGTAAATTCGAAGCGCTGCAGACCTTAAGGGTGCACAGCAAGAAGTACGATGAAGCCATCCACTGCATCGTTAGCCATCCACAAATGAGCATAGCTGCTTCAGGAGGAGCCGATGCGACAATTAAGCTCTTCGTTCCCCAATGATATCTCTTTACACCTCTGATAGCATGGTAATTAAAGAAACATCCTTGGCTCATTTGGTAGTGTTGCCTGCAATTTGGTCTGTCAGCCAATCCAGCCCTTCTGTGACCCCTTTGCCCTAGAGCGCTGAACAAAGCTAAGTTCCTCTCAGACGGTACCTGCAGATGCCATTTGTGGTTCTTTATCTCCCCCAAGCTGTAGCTCAGCATGACCTACTCCTCCGTCATCGATCCCTTGATATCCTGCTTGTTGGCCAACACCAGAAAAGCGGCATGCTTTAGTTTCTCCATCGACGGCAAGAGGTACTTCGTGGATGATGAGTTTGAACAGTTAACCCTTGCATGTCACATCATTCTTGCGGTCGGTGCTGTCAATAACGTAAATGACCGCCTAGCTGGATCCAAATTTTACGTCTGTATCGGTGAAGAAAGACGGCCAGACACTTCTTAGCTTTTATTGACCTATATGACAGCGCTTGCTACCTCCGAGATCCCACATCTGAAACTTTACATTCTTGTTCGTAACTTCCTCAATATTGCTGCCGATGGTTGGTTGGGTTGTGATCGTCTTGCCAAGGTTGCTAAGCTTGCATTGGCAAGTACAAGTGGTACAGAATTGTGGTCTTGCCGGCATTGGCCAACCCGAGGATCAGGATCTTAAAGTTCTTTTTGGAGCTGAATAGACGATTCCACAGACCGCTGAGAAGGCCGCCCATCCGATAATAATATTGAGCGAAGGCAAATAAAGGAAGCACTTACCTCTGATCAAGCTCAAGATTGGAGTGTTCAGCTGGTGATATTACTCAGGGTTTCGCTGCTTGTCAGCACATGGCCTCCCTGCTGGAATCTCTTGAATGAAAGTTTCATAAAAGTAGAGGAGCGAGGGGTCTTCAACTTATCAATGTAAAACTCAAGGACGCGTTATTCAGATCAAACGTTAAACATCATTGAAAAGCATTTTTCAGTTCTATATTTTCTGATCACATTGGATTAGAAACGTTAGAAATTGGAGGGAATGGGACGGCATCAAAGGTCATTTGGGACGAAGCGAACTCCCAAAAAGGTGGCGAGTAGTGCCCTGCCCAGCCCTGTTCTAATTGCGCCGAAGTATAAACCGAATGGACAGAACCTATCGAGCAAATGGTTTCGGCTTGTCGCTTTCAATTCTTAGATTCGGAAAGAGCCCGGGAGTTAACGAGCATGCTTCAGCCGAGGTTGCTAGATTCGATGTGTACTCTTATGAAGTCTCCGCGGCTGGAATTTTGCAGTTACTTAATCCCATTCTTCCAATGAGTGTATTATAATCAGCAGAAATGCTTGCCTCCTGTTATTGGCGTCTTTTGATTTCGGCTAATGTCGCCTCCGACTGCCATATCTGGCCATTAGGGATCTTCAGAGGTCAAAGGGAACCCGTATCAAACGACAAAGCAATTCTGACCGTCTGAGTACGCCGGTAAATCATTACTAATAGTCGTACAAGTCGGCCTGTTTTAGGTATTGGCTGAAGCTGCCGTCCGGTCTGTAGCAACAATGGAAGGCTCCACATGCTCTGCTGTTCAGTCGCATTGTCAATACTTACTCAATTAGAACTCGTGCTGAAAATCGTCTTTCAGAAGCGATCGACAACAGTTTTCCAGCCTAGCACGTGGCTCTCTTTGGTGACTCCAAAACACCCTCCCTTCTTTTCGTTCCGCATTTCTTCGATAAAGGAATAGGTTGTTTAATTTCCAATTTTTTTTATACATTGGTGTACCTTTCCGGAACCGAGGCACCTTTCAATGATACACCTCATTGAGAAACTCAGGAGAGAAAGTGCAAGCATAGCGGTGATCCGCTTTGGGGTGGGCAGTCCGCTCCTCAAGATTTCCTTTCAATTAAATGGGTCGGTTCCAGCTTCCATATTTTATGCG
>Ga0075152_10002545_pt1 | contig 12946 bp, 7 predicted proteins | sample JI61114C2DNA_FD_70964 | JGI IMG/M metagenome (GOLD analysis project Ga0075152, IMG submission 70964) | Wastewater effluent complex algal communities from Wisconsin, to seasonally profile nutrient transformation and Carbon sequestration -... | ecosystem: Engineered > WWTP > Effluent > Algae...
CATCCTTGGCGCAACGCCTCTGCCACCGCCACTTCGGTATCGGCAGCGACGGTCTGATCCTACTCCAAAAGCCGCGTGAAGAAGGCACCAGCTACCACATGGAATTCTTCAATCCCGACGGCAGTCAAAGCTTCTGCGGTAATGGAAGCCGTTGTGCTTATGCATTCTACAGCCAGCTCACAGGAACCATGGAGTCAGCACGTTTTTCCGCCATCGATGGCGTACACCAAGCACGCTGGATCGAAGGCGAAGTAGAAATTTCCATGCGCGACACGTCAGCGGGCGAAGCCTTGGATGCGACCATGGAACTGCTTAACACAGGCTCACCACATCTGGTGCTGTGGGTGGAAGATCCGGAAAAGATCGACATTATTCCAGAAGCCCGGATCCATCGCAATAGCCCGCGTTTCAAGGAAAAAGGCGTGAACGTAAATTTCGTGAACTGGAGCAACGGCGCACTGGACATGCGCACTTACGAACGAGGCGTGGAGAATGAAACATTAAGCTGTGGTACCGGCGTAACGGCCGCAGCGCTAAGCGCCATGGCACGCGGCTACGGAGAAGAAGGATGCACCGTGCGCACGCGAGGCGGTATTCTGCACATTACGGCGAAGAAAAAGGGCAATGACTTCACCGACATTTGGCTGCGCGGCCCGGTTGCCGAAGTATTCCGGGGGGAAATAGAAATGAAGGGATGAAGAAGTTCCTGCTCGTGTTGTTCCTATTGCTGCTGGCGATCGGCGGCTTTTTCGCGTGGAAGCTCTGGAAGGAGGTCTTCGGCCCCGGCGTGAAGTTCGAAACGGAGCAGAAAGTGCTGCTCGTCCCGACCGGAGCCAACTTTCAGCAAGTGCTGGACAGCTTGAAGGCGGACGGCATCGTAGAAGATGAACGCGCATTCACTTGGGTCGCCGAGCGGAAAAAGTATGCCGACAAAGTGCGCCCCGGGCGTTACGTGGTGGCCAGCGGCACCAGCATGAACGCCTTGGTGGACAAGCTACGCAGTGGCGAACAAGATCCCGTGCGCATCACTTTCAACAACATCAAGAACATTCCTCAGCTGGCCGGCCAGCTCGCCAAGTATGTCGAAGCCGATTCCACCGCCATGCTGGACGCGATGCTGTCACCATCCACGGCCCAGCGCTACGGCTTCACACGGGAAACCATGATCTCGCTCTTCCTGCCTAACACTTACGAAGTGTGGTGGACAGTAAAACCCGATGAACTCATCGACCGTTTCGCCAAAGAATACAAGCGCTTTTGGACCGAAGAAAGAAAATCTGCTGCAAAAACATTAGGGCTGTCGCAAAGTGAAGTAAGCACCTTGGCCAGTATCGTACAAGCCGAAACCGGCAAAGCCGCAGATGCCCCTGCCATCGCGGGCGTATACCTCAACCGCCTGCGCATCGGTATGCCATTGCAAGCCGACCCCACGCTAAAATTCGCATTGGGCATGGACACCATCAGCCGCCTTTTGACCGCGGACATGAAAGTGGAATCACCTTACAACACATACACGCACACGGGACTTCCGCCGGGCCCCATCAACTTGCCCGAGCCGCGCTACATCGATGCCGTGCTGCACCCCGCCAAGAGCAACTACCTCTACTTCTGCGCCCGCGAAGACCTCAGCGGCTACAGCAATTTCAGCACCACCTACCAGCAGCATATGGTGAATGCGCGCCGCTACCAGCAGGCCTTGAACCAGCGCGGGATTTATCGTTGAGTTGGTTCTTAGTTGTCAAGTTCCCACGCCTAAGCACTTTGCGACGGCGGGTTGTCAGGTCCGCACCGTCGAAGCGCTTTGGAAATAGCATGCGGCATGGATGCTTGAGGCTTCCAGCAAATGGCACAACCATAGCAAGCCCCACTACACTAACAGAACGAGTCACCTCTTCTACTTGGGAGAAGGGGCAGGGTGATGAGGGGCTGCCCTGCGCCCTCAACTGACGAAGGCAGTTCTTCTCTTCTTCGTGCCCTTCGCGTGCTTCGTGGACACCTTGGATTTCTCCGCGTTCTCCGCGCCCTCTGCGGTTAAACTCTTCGTTTCGTCTTCACTTCTTTGTGTTCTTCGTGTACTTCGTGGTACAATCCGCATTTCTCCGTGCCTTTGTGCCGCTGTGGTGAAAGCCCTTCCCACCTGTGGTTCTTCCCTTCCGCCCCCAAATCCCCTATTTTCGCGCCCTACTGAAAAAAACATGAGCAAAATTAAATTCGGTACCGACGGTTGGCGCGCCATCATTGCGCAGGAATTCACCGTGGACAATGTGGCACGCGTAACCGTGGGTTTGGCCCTTTGGTTAAAGAAAAACCACCCCAAAGACGCCGCCGTGGTTGTAGGGCATGATTGCCGCTTCGCCGGAGAGCTGTTTGCCTCCACCACCACTAAAGTTTTGGTGAAACACGGCATCAAAGTGCATCTCGCGAAGAATTTCGTTAGCACGCCGATGGTCTCCTTGGGAACCCTGCGCCAAAAGGCCGCCATGGGCGTCATTATCACCGCCAGCCACAATCCGCCAACTTACAACGGCTACAAACTGAAAGGCCCACACGGTGGACCCTTGATCCCGGAGGAAGTACAAGAAGTGGAAGACCTCATTCCGGATGTTCACGGCATTGATCTGGCCAACGTGGACCTCGCCAAAGCCAAGGCAGACGGCCTGTTGGTGGACATCGATCTGGAAACCATGTACGTGGACCACGTGAAGAAGAGCTTCGACCTCGAGGCCATCCGCAAGAGCGGTTTGAAGCTGGGCTACGACGCTATGTATGGTGCAGGCCAACGAGTGGTACCCATGGTACTTCCGGAGACCCGCTTGCTCCATTGCGATCTCAATCCGTCGTTCATGGGTCAAGCACCGGAGCCCATCCATAAGAACTTGTTGGAGTTCAGTGCGCTCATTAAAAAGGAAAAGCTGGACTGTGGCCTGGCCACGGACGGCGACGCGGACCGCATCGGCCTGTACAACAGCCGCGGCGAGTTCGTGGATTCGCACCACATCATCCTGCTGCTCATCCACTACTTGGTGAAGTACAAAAAGTACACCGGCAAAGTGGTGGTAGCCACCAGCACCACGCCGAAAGTGGAAAAGCTGTGCAAGCACTACGGCCTGGAATACCAAGTCACCAAAATCGGCTTCAAGTGGATCTGCGGCATCATGATCACCGACGACGTGTTGCTGGGCGGCGAAGAGAGCGGCGGCATCGCCATCAAGGGCCACATCCCTGAGCGGGACGGCATCTGGATGGGTTTGACCATTTGGGAATTCATGGCCAAGAGCGGCAAGAGCCTCGATGATCTGGTGCAGGAAGTTTACGCCATCACGGGTTCCATGGCGTACGAGCGCAACGACCTGCACATCACCGAAGCGAAGAAGCAGGAAGTGCTAAAGGCTTGCGAGGCCGATGCATTCAAGTCCTTCGGCTCCTACGAAGTGCGCAAACGCGACACGCTGGACGGCTACAAGTACTTCTTCGACAACGAGCAATGGCTCATGATCCGCGCCAGCGGAACCGAGCCTGTATTGCGCCTGTATGCCGAAGGGGCCGACATGGCCAAAGCGCAGGCCATCCTGGATGCTTGCCGGAAGACAATCGGGGCGTAAGCGGTTAAACGGGGCAGCATTTGCGGGGAAGAACGGCATGCATCACGCATCCGCTTCTTCCCCGTTTCTGCTCGTGTTGGCTTTGGTCTCATCGGGCGTGAACATGCGCGCTGTTGCTCAAGAAGTGCACTCTGAACAAACCGACAGCATCCGTCCCGGCCGCGCCTGGGCTGTGGCAGGTGGCACGGCAGTATTTGCGACCGGCTCGCTCATCGCGCTGGACCAAACATGGTATGTTGGGTACGAACGCACCGCGTTCCATGGCTTTGATGACGGCAATGAATGGTTCCAAGTGGACAAACTGGGCCATGCGAACAGCACTTATCAGCTAGGCCGTGCGGGAAATGCCGCATTCCGCTGGGCGGGCTTTAATAAGCGCACCTCCACTTGGCTTGGTGGATCGGTTGGGCTGCTCTATCTCACAGGCGTTGAATACCTCGATGGCCACTCCAGCGCATGGGGCTTCAGCGGCTGGGACATGTTGGCCAATGGTGCGGGCACGGGCCTATTCATCGGTCAGCAGCTCGGCTGGAACGAGCAGCGCATCCTACTGAAATGGTCCGCACAACCTACGGATTTCGCTGCGCAACGGCCCGATGTTTTGGGTTCAACAATTCCGGAGCGTTTGCTGAAAGACTACAACGGCAGCACGGTATGGCTTAGTGGCAACCCGAATTCCTTCGGCTGGAAAGGCATGCCTACATGGCTGAATTTCGCCGTGGGCTTGGGCGCGGACGGCATGCTCCACGCCGACGGCGACCCCGGCGCCTACCGCCAATGGTACCTGGCACCGGACATCGCCTTCTCGCGCATCCCCACAAAAAGCAAGTTCCTGCGTACGGCGTTCTTCCTGCTAGACGCCTTGAAAATGCCCGCACCAACTTTGGAATTGCGCGGCAATGGCGGACTTCGCGGCCACTGGCTATATTTTTGATCCGGCCGTTATCAGGGCATATGCCCGGTTCTAGGGGGCCACGCTCGCGTTTGGCCAACTCAGCGTTGAATGACCAATTGTTGGGATGAGATGCCGCGGTCTTCAGCTACAACAAGCACATAGACACCGGCGGCCAGGCTATGCACATCCAAGGTGGTGCTGGTTCCGCTTGTGGAGCCAGTAAGCATCCGTTCGCCCAAGGCATTGAAGACGGTGATCTGCGCATTAATGCTGATGCCGCTGATGCGAACAGCATCTTGAGCAGGGTTTGGTGAGAGTACTGCCGTGCCCAGTTCATGATCGGGAACGGCAGCGGACATGTTTGCGGTGAAGTATGCCTGATCGAAAAAGGACGTGCCTCCGGGTAATGAGTGTTCACATTCATTTTCCGTAATGAAGATGTCCCCATTGCTGCGAAGTCTGAAATACCCCGGCGCCGCTATTTCACCGGTTACTTGGCTGTTGATCACGAAGCGGTAGCAAGTTCCGTCTTCAAGGTCGTATGTATGTGTGTATGTTGTGTTGTTCGCGTAATCACCCGGGTCGCGGCGATCTACTAGAGCGCCGGCGTTTCGTTCCAGCCTCCAAGCAAGATCTTGTCCATGGTCATCGGTTTGAACCTCAATTGTAACGGTGTTTCCTAGTGCGGGCGGCGATGCGCGATAGAAAAACTCATCCGCAGTGCTGTCATTCGCGGCATCGTCATCGGGTGTGGTCAGCCGGAAATAATTCGATACAGTGCCCAGCGGACTGTCCCATTGGGGAAAGATTACATCTGCCGTACCGTAAGTAGGTATCGATCCCGTCCATTGTGCCGTCGCCATAACCTCATGTGTGTCGGAGTTCACGGCCTCTACAGCGGCCGAGGTAAGCGGCGCGGTGCCGATGTTGTAAATTATGGTATGTAGCGGAGCATCTTCAGGGAATCTACAGTCGGGTTCAACGGTATGCTGTCCCAGCAAAGTGGCATCATGTGTGGAAACCACCTCATGGTGGGCACATACCTGCGCCTGCTGCCACATGAATGCCACGTCGGCTATATAACCAAAGGTGCTGATCATGCGGCTTGGGCAAATGGTGTAAACGGTGGGATAGCCATACACGCCATAAAGGAGGGCCACGCTTGCATCGTCAATAATGGGGTAGGGCGTACCGGTAACCCAATCAAGCGTGCCTTGGCCGCCATTTCCGTATAAGTCAGCGAGGTCTGTCGTGGCGTCCGATTCGATCAGGAAGACCATCACTTTGTTCTCTGCTGTTCCCGGCCCGTACATGTCGTAGAGGTCAGCCAGCGTGTGCGAGTAATGGAATACCTGACAAGGCTGACACCATGTGGTGCTGAAATCGATGATCACCGTATAGCCTTGGTCCAAATAGTCGAAGAGGGTGTGTTGGTTGCCCTGAATGTCTGTCGCTGTCCAGTTTGGGCTTAGGTCGTAGGACAAAAGCATTTGGGCATTTACCTGCATTTGAGCGGCAAGCAGGGCAAGCACGGAGGCGCGGCGCAGGTTGAACATTTGGGGTGGTTTGGACTGAAGACGTATGGCGGATTAAAGGGTTGCTTTTTGCGTTTTGTACTTATCGCCACGGCATTGTTCAATCCAATTCAGTTACTGAAGAAGGATTGAATTGCGCCAGAAATGATGGATGTATCCTGGAGTGCCGTGAGCCCCGATTGGTCCAGCGTTGTTGAAAAACCACACGGGCTGCTTGCGCTTCAGCCACCCCCACCAATAGTTTTGGGCCATGAAGAAGGCCATCCGCGTGGTAGAGCTGTTTGCGGGCGTGGGGGGCTTCCGGATCGGGCTGGAGCGGGCTTCGCCGAAGTTTAAAACGGTATGGAGCAACCAGTGGGAACCAGCCAGTAAAAAGCAACAGGCTTCCGATATCTACGTGGCCCGTTTCGGAGGGAAAGGTCACGTCAATGCTGATATTTCCACCGTTACAGCTTCCGCCGTTCCGGACCATGACCTACTGGTAGGCGGCTTTCCCTGCCAGGATTATTCCGTGGCTAGAACGTTGAACAGTGCCGGCGGCTTGCAAGGCAAAAAAGGCGTGTTGTGGTGGGAGATCCACCGGCTGTTGAAAGAAAAGAGGCCGCCGCACCTGTTGCTGGAGAACGTGGACCGCTTGTTGAAATCGCCTGCGAAGCAGCGTGGCCGTGATTTCGCGGTGATGCTGGCATCCTTGGCGGATCTGGGCTATGTGGTGGAATGGCGCGTGGTGAACGCGGCGGACTATGGCATGCCGCAGCGCAGGAAGCGCATCTTCTTCATTGGCCATTTGGCGGGCACGGAGGGAGCAAATGCGCTATCCGATGCGCCATCAGCGAAGGAATGGTTATTGAATGCCGGCACGTTTGCGCGGGCTTTCCCCGTGGTGCAAAAGCCGGGTTCGCAGCCTTCCGAATTCACCATCAACGGCGATCTGGTGGAGATCACGAACACGTTCAACGCATCGGGTTCATCCAAAACACTCAGCCCGTTTTTTGATGCAGGGCTCTTGGTGGGCCGGAGGGCGTTCACTTTGGCGGTAAAGTGCGACTATCACGGAGGCCGTACCGTTTTAGGCGATCTGTTGGTTCCGGAAAAAGAGGTGCCCTTGAGTTATTTCATTCCGCCGGAACAGGAGGCGGTGTGGGCATATTTAAAGGGCGGAAAGCGCGAAGACCGCACCAATCGCACAACGGGTTTCAAGTACCGCTATGCGGAAGGGGCCATGGCGTTCCCGGACGACCCGGCCAAGGCCGCCCGCACGGTGATAACGGCGGAAGGCGGCCCCACACCCTCGCGGTTTAAACACTTGGTACGCTGCGCAGATGGTCGATTGCGCCGATTGCTGCCCGTGGAGCTGGAGCGGCTGAACATGTTTCCGGACGGCCATACACAGGACGCCAGCGACACCAAACGGGCTTTTTTGATGGGGAACGCCTTGGTAACGGGCGTTGTGGAGCGGGTGGGGCAGGAGCTTGTCAAACTGATAGGGTCCCGTCGATGAAGCAGGGATACTCAACGATCGATCGTGGGTATCGGGCCGGGCAACTTGATAAGCCTAGGGCCAGTCACTTAACTTGGACCGCCGATTGAAGGCCATGGTGAATTTGTACGCTCCCCGGAAATTGTTGATCGCTGTGGCTTTGGCCGGGCTGATGAACAATGCCAGCGCCTGCCTGAATAGTTACACCTTCACCGCCAGTCCCCTGCCCACCAACGGTAGCTATGCCTGCGGCGAAGTGGTTACGTTTTGCTTTACCGTCACCTCATGGACACAACAAAACAGCAATTGGTTCCATGGCCTCTCCGTTACCTTGGGACCGGGCTGGGATGCAGCAACATTGACGCCTGGCACCCCACCTGCGGCTTGTAGCCCACCCGGCACTTGGGATTGGTACACAAGCGTTACGGGTACTGCAGGAACGAACATAGGCCCACAAGGCCCCGGCTTTTTTTTCAATAGCGGCCCGCCGGGTATTCCCGGCAACAATTTCGGCGACAATTGCGCCGGTGCAGTGAATTGGCAATTCTGCTGGACGGTTACGGCAGGTTGTGTCAGCGGTGCGGATCTCAGCGTAACGGTGGATACCTTCGGGGACAGCGAAACGGGTTCCTGGAGCAGCCAAGGTTGCCACAACGATCCCATACCTGTAAGTCCGCCTGCCATTGTGGAGAATTGCCCTGTTGCGGGCATCGGGACGAGCATCGATCTCTGTTCTTCCCAAGTACCGGTGGATCTTTTCACGCAGTTGCTGGGCGTGCCGAGCACGGGCGGTGTTTGGACCGGTCCCGGTGGAACCCCGGTACCGGCCTTGTTGGATCCCGCCACGGCTGCCAACGGTAGCTACACGTACACCGTTTCAAGCGTAGTGCCTCCTTGTTCGGATGCGGCCACACTGAGCATCACCATTCACCAACAGCCCTTCGCCGGCGTTGATTCGTCCATCGTCATTTGCAGCAGCGATGCAGCCTTCCCGCTTGTTGATGCCTTAGGAGGAACCCCGGATCCCGGTGGAAACTGGACCACCGCAGGCGGCGCTTCCATGCCTGCCACCTTCAACCCTGCAACAGGTACAACGGGCACGTATGGTTATCATCTCACAGCCCCTGCGCCTTGCGCCTGGGTGGACGCTTATGCCACAATTACGGTGAACCCGGCACCGTCAGCGGGAACCAACGGTGTGATCAATGTCTGCACTACGGGGTCCAGCGCAGTCCCCTTGTTTTCCGGCCTGGGTGGATCGCCCACCGGTGGAGGCAGTTGGACGGATGCCAACGGGAACCCCGTTGCCGTTGCATTCGATCCCACGGGTGAGCCGCTCGGCGCGCAAGTCTTCACCTACACGGTGAGCGGCCTGCCCCCCTGCGGAACTGTTACTTCCACGGTAACGGTGAATGTGATCGACCAGCCCAATGCCGGAACCGGGGGCAGCATTACCTTATGCAGCACTGACGCACCCGTGGACCTCTTTCCGCTATTGGGTGCAAGCGCCCAGCCCGGCGGAATTTGGACCGCGCCCGGTGGAGGCAGTGCAACGAACATCTTCACTCCGGTTACATCCGCTGCAGGCAATTATGCTTACACCGTGGCGGGTGCTGCGCCGTGCATCAGCTCGGTAGCGGTGGTGCATGTCGGTGTGCATGCCGCGCCCAATGCGGGCACTAACGCTGTGTTGAACTATTGCGAATCCTCCACTACGCCGACAGCTTTATTGCCATTGCTCGGAGGAGCGGATGTCGGCGGTACTTGGACGGATCCCAACAATGCGTTGAGCAACGGCACTTTCAATCCTGCACTTTCTGAGCCGGGCGTATTCACATACACGGTGTCCGGCACGTCTCCTTGCGCCTCGGCCAGCGCCACTGTAACCGTGAATCTGGTTCCGCAGCCGAACGCGGGTACCAGTTCCTCGCTGCAAGTGTGCAACTCTTCCGGTCCCGTTAACCTCTTCACGTCCTTGGGTTCGAACGCACAGGCGGGTGGAAGTTGGTCCGGCCCCGGTGGTGCCGCGAGTGATGGGACGTATACGCCAGGCACTTCGCCTGTTGGCAATTACTCATACAGCGTTTCGGGAACGGCACCGTGCGTCCTGGCCACGGCGGTGGTGACGGTTTCCGCCTTCGTACCGCCCAATGCAGGCACCGATGGTGCTTTGCTGCTTTGCTCCAGTGACGGGGCTACCAACCTTTACCCGGCACTGGGCGGGTCAACTGCGGGTGGCACTTGGAGTGCACCCGGCGGCGGTGCCTCCACGGGTTCCATCAACCCGGCCACTGCGGCAAGCGGCGCATACAGTTACACGGTTCCCGCCAACGGCCCATGCCCGGCGGACGTTGCCCAGGTGCAGGTTACCATTACAACAGCGCCGGTTGCCGGCACAAATGGCACACAAAGCCTGTGCAGTTCCAGCAGCGGTTCGTTCGCTCTGGTGAATGCGTTGGGCGGATCTCCTGATGCCGCTGGCGCTTGGACCTTCGGCGGAATTGCGCATGGCCCCAATTACGTGCCCGGAACGGATGCTCCCGGCGTATTCACCTATACCGTACAAGGCGGAGCGCCGTGCGGGTCAGCGAGCGCGACCGTTACAATGTCCGTGGTGCAGGCCGCCGATGCAGGCACGGGCGGCATGGCACAGATCTGCGCCGGATCGCCCAGCTTCGATCCGCAGGCTTGGCTCACCGGAAACCCGCAACTGGGCGGGGTTTGGACCGGTCCTTCGGGAAACACGATCACTTCGGTGAATCCGGCCGCAGCGCTTTCAGGACTTTACACCTACACGGTGCAGGGAACGGCACCATGCCCGGCGGACCAAGCGGTAATGTCCATTACGGTGAACCAATTGCCCAACGCGGGAAGTGATGCATCGATCTCGCTTTGCATGGACGCCAACAGCCTTCCGTTGATGGGATCGCTGGGTGGCACTCCGAATCAAGGTGGTACCTGGAACGGCCCGTCCACGTTGGCCGGAAGCCAGTTTACGCCTGGTACGGACACCCCAGGGGTGTATACGTACACCGTACCCGGAAGTGGTGCATGTGCCGGATTAACGTCAACGGCTTCGGTAACGGTAGCGGTTACGCCATTGCCTGTTCCCGTGGTTTCCTTCGGCCCGGCCCAAGGCTGCGCGCCGTTCTATTTGGAATGCCATGTGGACGGTCCTGCCGGGCTTTCCGGAGCAACTTGGAATTTCGGCGACGGAAACACCGGTGTGGGTTACCCGAACGCAAGTCACGTTTACACGGCGGGGGGCACGTATTCCATACACGGCACTGTCACGGATGCCGCCGGTTGTTCCGGCACGTTCAACTTCCCGGAGCTGGTATTCGCATCGGAAGGCCCAGTGGCGGATTTCCAATTATCGGCACCCTCAGTTGGGGTACAGAAGCCCGAAGTCCAGGTGTTCCACAGCGAAGAACCGAACGTGCAATACGGCTGGACCTTGGATGGCCAGGCGATCACGGGTTCGGGCAATTTCACGTTGACCGTAGATCCCGCTGTTATCGGCGACCACTTGATCTGCCTGACCGCAACGGACAGCATGGGCTGCCCGAATGAATTCTGTCGCAATTTGCTCGTCGACGACAACCTGGGCGTATACGTCCCGAATGCTTTCTCCCCGGACGGTGATGGCCATAACGAGGTGTTTAAACCGGTCATCATCGGCTACGCGAAGGAGACTTACGAATTGAACATCTTCGACCGTTGGGGCACCACGGTGTTCAGCAGTACGGATGCGAGCATAGCTTGGAACGGGGCAAAGAACAACAGCGGGGCCGTGTTGCCGCAGGCCGTTTACGTGTGGCGCGTAACCGCGCGTGACCAGTTCACCACCGACCAACGGGAGTGGTTCGGTACGGTTACGTTGGTGAAGTAATACGAATTCCCAATTCCTGATTCCTAATTCCGATAGCCACTTCGGCAGTCGGAATTAGGAATTAGCAATTAACGAATTAGGAATTTCGAGAGCTACTGAAGTCCCGTGAACGCAATTGTTTCTAAAAAGCTAATTGGTCTAAAGCCCCGCTGCCGCAACATATTTCGCAACGTACTCGTCCATCCGTTTGAAACGGTACTGCATCACGAACCGCGGATGCTCCAGCGGAACGATTTGCTCAAAGAAACCGTGTTCGGCGTTGAGCTTCTTCAAGTAGGAAAGATTCTTCCCCGTGCCGATGCAGGCCATTACGTCCGTGCGCAATCCAGTTGCGATGAGGTCCCGTAACCATTGCACCACCACGGGTGTGATCGCCTTTTGAAGGACGATATCGTCGTAGTAGTTCAGGTTCAATGGCGCGCCCTTAGGCCCCATGTGGGTGAAGCCGAGCGGGCAGAGGGCCTGCACATATACGCGACTGTAGAAAGCATTCGGTCCGCCAGCCGCACGCACCGCCCGGTAGAAGAAATCGCTGCTCGGCTCGTGGGTGCGCATGCCGGGTACGGGAATGCCGAGATCGCCTTCGCAGCGCTTGGTGTCCGTGAAACAAATGCCCGTGCTGCCCGCGCCCAGCCTGCCCGGATTGATGCCCAACATCAGCATGCGTGGCCTTTCGTCGGAATAGTATTGCCGGTGGAACAGCTCCACGATATGCCTCACTTGGTCTGCATGCTCGCCGTTGAACGGGTCCAGTACATCAATGCCAACAGGCAACTTCGCTTTTTTCAAATTGAACGCGAAAACTTCTTTCAATAAACGATCGGCAAGCATGGTGCAAAGTTGGGACGCTTGAGTAAAGAGTTTTGTTCTCCCATTTTGCGGCTTCCGCGAAAAAGCCATCCATCACTAAATCGCAGACCGTCATTCCGACCGAAGGTCGCATCAGTGTAATCTGCGACAATCCCCGTCGGAGGCCGGCATTCATCTGTGTAATCTGTGGTTTTCCCTTGTCGGAGGCCGGCATTCATCTGTGAAGTCTGTGTAATCTGTGGTTTGAATTGAGACCGGCATTCCTCCGAGTTTCCTTCAGGCCGAAACTGCGTTAAATCAGGTTTTGCATCTGCGGATCATCTTCCTTTGTCCCATGCCCAGCTTCGAGCAGTTCCGCGACCGGGTGCATGCTTTCCGCAAAGAGGGCAAAAAGCTCTTCGCCAGCACCAGCTTCCAAAGCCATAGTGTGCCCATGCTGCACATGCTCATGCGCATCGACCCCACCGTCCCCGTGTACTACGTGAACACCGGCTATCTTTTTCCAGAAACGTTGCGCTTCCGTGATACACTGAAAGAGCTGCTGGGCTTGAATTTCATCGGACTGCGACCGCTGGTTCCCAAGAGCCAACAACTCAACGCGGAAGGTGCCTTGATGTACAGTTGGGACCCCGACCGTTGTTCCTACCTGAACAAGGTGCAACCCATGGAGCGCGTGCTGGCGGAGCATGATGTGTGGATCAACGGCGTGCGTGCCGACCAAAGCGCAGCGCG
>Ga0075152_10002546_pt1 | contig 12943 bp, 9 predicted proteins | sample JI61114C2DNA_FD_70964 | JGI IMG/M metagenome (GOLD analysis project Ga0075152, IMG submission 70964) | Wastewater effluent complex algal communities from Wisconsin, to seasonally profile nutrient transformation and Carbon sequestration -... | ecosystem: Engineered > WWTP > Effluent > Algae...
GTCATTTCGTAGCGTAAATTCGGAGCGGCTGTTTGAACAGCCTCCCCGTTGCCAATGAACGCCGCCCGGAAGAGGCGTATGGCGCTCTCCTCCCGCAATGGTCCCGAAGGGGGCAGCGGCCGAACACCCTGCCAGAAGTCCCGACAGTGCTGAATGTTCTCGTCTGGGTGTGCGTGCATCAGGTGACCGTGGCAGGGTGTACTAACCTCCGCCCAAAGACTGCGACCTGAGGAGGAGCAACGCCATGGGACGAAAACGCTGGCTGGTGAGCTGGATCGGCAACGCCGATCACGAAGCCGCCGAAGGCACCCGCCCTGAGCACCCGGGACCGATCGCGACAGCTCTAAAGGCCGCCGACCGATTCGACCGAGTCGTGCTGCTGACAAACTATCCCAAGCCACGCAGCAGCAAATTCTGCAAGTGGCTGGCGGCAACTGCGCGGTATCCAGAGTCTTCGGTGGTGCTGTCGGCCGTGCGCTTGGACAGTCCCATCGACTACGCCGAAATCTACCGATGCGTGAGCGAACAACTGATCGGGTTGTCGTTGCCCAGTGACGATGTCAATGTGACCTTCCACCTCAGTCCAGGCACGCCAGCCATGGCGGCAATCTGGATCATCTTGTCGAAGACGAGATTCCCAGCTGGCCTGATCCAGACTTCGACGCAGCGTGGCCTTGAGGCCGTCGATTTTCCATTCGACCTGGCTGGCGACTTCCTGCCCGAGTACCTCAAGCGGAACAGCGACCGAATGTCTCGCCTGGTAGAACGGGCAGACCCACTTGCTCCAGAGTTCGACCGCATCATTCACGCCTGCGACGCCATGCGAGAGCAGGTGAGGATGGCTCGGCGCATGGCGGCTCACGACGTACCCGTGCTGATACTCGGCGAGACCGGAACGGGCAAGGAACTCTTCGCCGAAGCCATCCACGCAGCAAGCTCTCGGGCTGCCGGGCCATTCATCGCGGTGAACTGTGGCGCCATTCCGCCAGAGCTCGCTAGCTCGGAGCTGTTCGGGCACAAGCGTGGCGCCTTCACCGGCGCTTCGTCGGACAGAAAGGGGCACTTTCAGGAAGCGCAAGGAGGCACGCTCTTCCTAGACGAAGTGGGTGAGTTGCCCTTGGACAGTCAGGTGAGGCTTCTGCGCGCACTCCAGGCTCGCGAAGTTACCCCTTTGGGCGCCTCGAAGCCCATCAAGACTGATGTTCGAATTCTGGCTGCGACGCACCGGGACTTACCCGCTGATGTCCAGACTGGGCGCTTCCGTGAGGATCTCTTTCATCGATTGGCGGTCGGGATCCTGAGGCTGCCGCCCTTGAGAGATCGCGGGCCAGACGTCCCGCTGCTGATGAGGCACTTCCTCGATGTGATCAATCGAGACGCGCAGGGCAGGCCAGAGGCGCAGACCAAGGAACTTGCTGACGACGCGCTGCAGTTGCTCTGCACCCTCTCCTGGCCGGGAAATGTCAGAGAGGCATATCACACCCTCTTGCGCGCGACTCTTTGGTCGAATGGCGAAGTGGTCACCGGCGAAGACGTACGTGCATCCATAGTGATCGCCAGCAGCGTGGATCGGCCTGAGGCGGCACAGCTGACGATGGATGGCGGATTCAGCCTGAGGGCCTACTTGGACGACGTTGCGCGGGATCACATAACTCGTGCCATGGCGATCTCAGGTAACAGGAAGACCCAGGCGGCAGAACTGCTGGGATTCCCCAGTCACCAGACTTTGAACAACTGGATGCGGAGGCTGGAGCACAGCGACCAAGACCCTGTGAACTCAGCGACCAGAGCTCGACCGCGGACGCTGTCCAAAGGTAAGTAGTCTTACATGAACCGAAAGACTTCTTACTTCTCGCCCCTCCGGCGTGACGCTAAGCCATTGATTTATATGGAGGGCGTCGACTGCGACAGCCTGGCACGGGTCTCGCGAAGCACTGGGTATCAAAACACCGGAGTTCGCGATGCACAGACCCTCCAGTCCCAACAACCAAGACGCCATTTCCAAGGTCGTCTCCCGCCACGCGGCAGTCCGCATGCAGCAACGCGCCATTCCAGTTCGTGCGGTCGACGCGGCGCTGACCTACGGCAGGCAGATCCAAGCCAAGGGTGTCACCTTCTGCGTGATTGGTCGGAAAGAGGTGAAGCGCTATGCGGCACTTGGGGTCGATCTATCGGAGATCGAAGGCCTGCAGGTCCTGGTCGGCTCTGATGGTGCGGTCGTCACCGCGTACCGCAACCGGGATCTCCATGCCATCCGAGCGACCTCGCGGCGGACCCGCCGCCGTCATCAAAACCATTAAACAGGGAGCAACGCCATGGGTTGGGCGAGTTTCAATGAAGACAACGAGAGCCGCTATCACAATGCAACGATCATTCGGAAAAGGGAGCACGACGCAATGAAGCCTGAATCGTCAAACGGTGCGCAAGCGCCCTCGAAGCCCCTGACGAAGCTCAAATCCTTCGCTGTTCCCCAAGCCCGGCCGCTGCCTGTGATCGTGCTCGCCGATGTCAGCGGGAGCATGGCCGAGAACGGGAAGATCGACGCACTGAACGTAGCCCTTCGCGACATGGTCGCAAGCTTTGCCAAGGAAGGGCGGCTTCGTGCAGAGATCCAAGTGGGCTTGATCACGTTCGGCGGTAAGACGGCCAAGGAGCACCTGCCTCTGGTCGCTGCGCATTCGATCGCGATCATCGACAGGTTCACTGCCGATGGTGGAACCCCGATGGGGGCGGCGTTTGATGTTGCCCGCGAGTTGCTCGAAGACAGGGAACGTATCCCGTCGCGTGCCTACCGGCCGGTCCTGGTATTGGTGTCCGACGGGGCTCCCACAGATGACTGGGAAGACGCACTGGCCCGGCTGCAGAGCAGTGAACGCGGCAAGAAGGTAACCCGGTTCGCGATGGCGATCGGAGCCGATGCTGACAAGGACATGCTCGCCAACTTCGCCAACGACCGCGAGGCGCCGGTTTTCGAGGCCCATGAGTCCAGGGACATCATGAGGTTCTTCCGCGCCGTCACCATGAGTGTTGTCGCGCGATCTGCAAGCGCGACGCCGGATGAACCTGCCGCGCTCACGTTGAGCGAGATTCCCGACGACGACCTCGACATTGGTGCCCTGTAGTGCTCGGGGCGGCCGGAGTGTCCGTCACCGGGCCTGGTCATGTGTCCCTGGGGCAAGCGAACCAGGATGCGATCGCACTTCGTGGTTGGCGCGGGGGGTGGATCGCCGCCGTAGCAGATGGGCTTGGATCGCGTCCCCTTAGTGGGTTGGGCTCTCGGCTGGCCGTCCAGGCCGCGCAGCAAACCATCCGATCGATGCCGACGGAAGAGCCCTTGCGGGCATCGGAGCCGCGACAGACCGCAACCGAGTTCTATCGGCGGTGGCTTCGGGCGGTGCCCTACGCCGACAAGTCCTGCGTGGCCAGCACCATCCTGATGGCCGCTTGTGGTCGCGACGGTATCGGAAGGGTCTGGCAGCTTGGCGACGGGCTGGTTGTGTGCCGCTCGAAGGGCAGCTTCAGCGTGGTCACCCCTGAACGCTTGGGCTTCGGCAATGAGACCCGGGCCCTAGGGATTCACCGAGCGTGGTCAGACTGGTGCACCGCAGATGTGGCGCTACAGGAGCGTGGTGACGCCGTGATCCTCATGACCGACGGAATCTCCGATGATGTCCGGATTGAGGCGCTAGAGATGTTCACTGATGCGCTCGTCCGCGGTGTCATGGCGAGGACTCGAAGGGGCGCACGGGGTTGGCTGCGAAATGAGTTGGTCAACTGGTCGACGCCGAACCATACCGACGACAAGACTGTGGCAGTGATCTTCAAGGGATAACGATGCAGACCGAGACTGGGGCGGGCGAAGCGAAGGCGGGCGGCAAAAAGCAGCGCGTGCAGGACGAGTTCGGCGGCATTTACGAGTTGAAGAGCAAGCTCGCAGAGGGCGGCCAGGGCATCGTACTGAGCACAGACTTCCAGAATCTGCTGGTGAAGGTAAGCCGCTGGCCCGATGGAGACCCACGCACACAAGCGTGGCGCAAGCAGGTCGAAGCACTGCAGCGCATGCCGGTTGTCGACGAAGGGCTCCCGGTGGTCATGCCCAAGGCTCGGATCGTGAAGCCAAGGGCGGGCTACGTGATGGAACTTGTTGATGGCCTGATCCCCCTTGAGTTGCTCCTCAAGGAGTCGATCGAGTCCTTCGCCAGCGGGATGGGGCTTCAGGGCTTTGTCTCATCCGGCGGTCTGGCGCGGCGCCTGCGAGTCCTGGCACGTCTTGCGCGCGTTCTGGCCCAACTCCACGGGCTCGGCCTCGCGCACGGTGACATCTCACCGAAGAACGTGTTCGTGTCCACATCGCATGACCAGGGCGAGGTCTGGTTGATCGACTGCGACAACCTGACCTATGCCGTGCGCGACAGTTCGCTGCAGGTCTATACGCCGGACTACGGTGCCCCTGAGATCCTCCGCGGAGATGCGGGCATCAGCACCTACACCGATGTCTGGAGCTTCGCGGTCATCGCATTCCAACTCCTTGTTCAACTGCACCCTTTCAAGGGCGGCGAACTGGTTGACCAGGATTCCGATCTTGAGGTCGCGGCGCTCCGAGGTGAGTTGCCCTGGATTGACCATCGTGACGATGCTCGCAACCGGAGCGCGATGGGCATCGACCGCGAATACGTCCTCACCCCGTTGCTTGTCGAACTGTTCGACCGGTGCTTTCGGCTGGGCGTCGTTGACCCGGAACTGCGGCCCACGATGGGTGAGTGGGCGGAGGCCTTTGAGGCCGCGACTGCGGTTCAGGTCCTTTGCCTCGACTCCATCGGCTGCGGAAGTACGTTCTATTGGAACAAGGCCATCCAGTGCCCCTTCTGCGACACAAGGCACGACCCAAGCTCTGTGCTGCGCCTCAGTCATGCGGTGTACGCGTCGCCTGCGGAGCTCGGAGAGGATGCCGCCCCGGCACACTCCTGGATAGCCACCGACATCGTCGCGGTACTCAGCGCCAACGAACTGGTGCTAAGAGCTGCGCCTCCTGGAACTTCCGCATATCTCGATAGCGCCGTCGCCGCAGCGCTTCAGATCGATGGGGATGAACTGGTGATCCGAGCCGGGAAGTCGAAGCCACTTCATCTTCAGGTGTCTGGCGCAAAGAGTGGTCCGGCTCTGCGGGGAACTTCACGCATCCCCAGGGATGGCCGCGTTCGTGCGCTGCACGTGGGACCCCTTGATGCAACGCACGACGTCTGGCGGTTCAAGTGGTGAGGCAGTATGTTCATCCATGAGTCGCCGTTGTTGCTTCCGGGCCTGCTTGCAGCGCAGCCGGAAGACAAGCCAATCGATCCGTCGCCGTGGCGGGTAAACGAAGAAGTGCTCGTCCGCGAGGCGGGGGGAGAACTCCTCCTCCGCCAGGACAGCCGCACGCTCCGGCTTCGCTTGACTCCGCTGTCGGGTCCGCTGGAGGGATACGCACAGGATCAGACATCCATTTGGGTTCTTGCGCGGGTGAAGCCCAACCTGATCTCCCTGAGGTGCGCGCGTCCTTCACAGAGCAACTCTTTGGAACGGCCGCTGGAGATCGGTGTCGACCAGCGCGTGGCCGACGATCTCCATCAGCAGAGAAAGACCTCCGCGCCGACTGTTGCGGCAGCCATGCAGTGGTTGACCGATGAATTTGTCTGCGAGAGGCAAGGCTTTGGCGGTGACCTGGTTTTCGCGGCGATCCTGCCGCGTGCGAAGAGCGGCCAACTGCAGTTGGTCGGGCGCGCGTGGCTCGTGGACATCAGGCGAGCCAACGACGGGACGCTTCTGGTCGAGCGGGTTCGCCGACGCAATCAGAAGTCCCTGGACGCCTATGCGGTCCTGGTGGGAGAGATCCGTTTTGTCGACCTTGCGGCCGGGATCCGCGTCCAGGACGGTGACGAGCGAGCCATGCTTGAGGCATCGGTCAGCAGCTATGGCACGTACCTGGAACTGTGGCAGCTCTACAGCGACATGGAATGGCGCCGTGAGGTTCAAACGGCTGCGGAACTGGGCGCACTAAGGTACACACGTTGCGAGCCAGCAAGCGCTGAGGGAGGTGCCTGGAGGTTCTTTGCTGATCCGGCAGAGCTCGGCGGCTTCCAAGCGCGATGGCGCTCACTTGCCCAGCAGGACGACGCCTCAGTGGAGGCTGAAGAAGCGGCGCCGGACTGGGGTGATGACCGCTACACCGACCTGTCCACGAGCGACACTCACCGGCGCTTTCGAGGTGCCCCCGAGTTCCGTGAAGGGACTCTGCTCGCCTTCGGGCGCAGTCCTATCGACCCTCCATCTGCTGGGTTTCTGTTCCTCTCGCTCGGGGGAGATCGGAAGCAGCACGAACGGCGGCTTCACGCACGGCGTGCGATCGAGGCTGGGATGGGCGTGCCAAGGCTTCGCAGCTTGCTCCAGGACCTACCAATCCCTGGGCAGCGGCCATCTCGGTTGCCAGCCCTGACGCCCTACGCAAGGCAGAGCTTCAAGTCAGGGAAGCCGACAGCAAAGCAAGAACTCGCCATCCAGGTCGCGCTCAACACACCAGATGTTGCGTTGATCATCGGGCCGCCCGGAACAGGAAAGACTCAGGTCATCGCGGCGCTGGAGAGGCGCCTGGCGGAGATCAACGAAGGGCAAGTCATCGCGCATGAGGTTCTGATCTCAAGCTTCCAGCATGACGCAGTAGAGAACGCCCTTGAGCGGACCAGCGTCTACGGTCTACCTGCCATCAAGGTTGGCAATCGAAGCGGTGCGTCCGATGCCGTAGACCACTGGTGCGCCGCTCGGCATGAGTCCGTCAGTCAGCGATTGGATCAACTGGCAATCGAGGAGCCGCACGTTCCGCTGCTGCAGCGTCTGAATCGGATGGTAATGGGCCTCAGACTGACCAGCATGCCATCGCACCAACGCGAAGGCGCCTTTCAGAAGCTCAATGAGCTGATTGAGGAGTTGGCGCAGAAGGCTCGCCTTCGCCTGTCATCTCGCTGGGTACAAGACTGGGAAGAGTACCTGGCGCGTCGTCACTGCGACGATCTTGATGTTGTCAGCCAACTGCCCGTTGGTCGCCGCCGTCGCATTACACGGCTAGCTCGATCTCTTCGAGTCCTATCCGAGTCGTTTGCCGACGATGGTGCCTTTCGCGCAGGTTCACTGCTGAGTGAAGCTGGGGCTCAGCCAGGTCTGTTGACCCAGGAGCAAATTGATCTCCTGACCCTTGCCCAGAGCGAAGACCTGATCACGGACCGGCACTTGTCCGATCTCGCTGAACTTCGTGACCAAGTCCTTGACCTGTTGCGACCCGACAATCGGCCGGCGGCGGTTCGACATCAACTCGACGAAGAAGGAGTGCGCCTTCTCGACAGACTGCAGACAGAGCTCGCGAGCAAGGTGGCCGCCACGCGATTCGGGCGCTACGACGTTCTACAACGGTACCGCGATGCCTTCGACTCGAGTCGCGATCGTGTTCGGCGTGCTGTTGAAGCCTACAGCAGCATCGTCGGGGCTACCTGCCAGCAGGCTGCCAGTCATCACATGAGCCGACTCAAGTCCGCTTCGGCCGACGAAGCCGGGACCATACGTTTTAACACGGTGATCATCGACGAGGCTGCGCGCGCCAACCCGCTTGACCTCTTCATCCCGATGTCGATGGCGAAGCGGCGGATCGTTCTCGTCGGTGATCATCGGCAACTCCCCCACCTTCTGGACGCGGCCATTGAGGACGATGTCGTGCGGGCGTATGGCGAAGAGGATCGCAGGCAGGTCTACCAGCAGAGCCTGTTCGAGCGCCTGTGGCGCCAGTTGAAGGCCCGCGAGACGGCTGATGGATTCTCACGCGTGGTCATGCTGGACACGCAGTTCCGCATGCATCCGACCCTCGGGGACTTCGTAAGCAAGAACTTCTACGAGTCCGTGGGCTTGGGCAAGATTGAGTCGGGTCGCAAGGCCGAGGACTTCGTGCCGACGGTTCCGGGGTTCGGTGCGGTTGCCTGCGCATGGATTGATGTTCCCGCCCGCTTGGGCCGAGAGGAGAAGGCGAGCAGCAGCCGGCAGCGCATCTGTGAGGCTTCGCGCATCGCAAAGGAGGTTCGAACGCTGCTCTCGCAGTTGCCGCCGGACATGAGCGTCGGCGTCATCACGTTCTACGCTGCTCAACGTGATCGAATCTTCGAAGCGTTGTGCGAACTGGGCATCGCGGAGACGGGGGAATCGGGTTGGCAGATCAAGGCGGAACACGCTGGCAACTCGACATGTCCGGAGCGGCTTCGCATCGGCACCGTCGATGCGTTCCAAGGCAAGGAGTTCGACATCGTCCTGCTGTCGGCTGTGCGTAGCAACGACTTGAGCATCAACGCAGGCGCTGATGACGATCCCGCGATGTATGAGAAGGCCGCCAGCCGAAGGTACGGCCACCTTCGTGTATCGAACCGCCTGAACGTCGCAATGAGCCGGCAGCGTCGCCTGCTGATCGCTGTGGGTGATCGCGAGATGTTTGCAGGAATCCAGGCGCAGCGCGCAGTGCCGGAGATGGCCGCCTTCGTTGATCTGTGCGACAGCGAGGCCCGGCATGTTCGCTGATCGGTTTCTGCGCTGGAACTCGGGCGTCGCCGGCGCCACGCGCGGCAATCGAAGGTCGGTCCTTTGGCCGGTTCACGTCTGGAGTGTGATGGCGCCTGATCGCAGTCCCAGTGAATTGAACGTGTTTCAAGAGGCCATTCTTGGCTTGCTACACACGGGACTGCGTGACCTCGATGAACTGGCCCGTTGCCTGGATCTGGACCGTGACTTGGCGGCCTTCATCATCGCGACCCAGCTTCAACCCAGAGGGTGGATCGACGCACGCCAGCAGGTTACCCCGTTGGGCGTCCAGGTGCTGTCGGGTTTGACTTCGGATGAGCCAAGCTTGGCTGTGCAGTATGCGTTTCAGGATGCGATCACTGGGCGGTGGCTCCCGAGGCTAGCGCGTGACCTGCCCGAGTTGGAGCCGCTACCGGAGACTGTCGGGACATCACCCGAGTTCGTGATTGACCGGGACTCAGGCCGACGCATTCGACCGTTTCTGCTGGCGCCACAGACGCGTGCTGGAGAACCTGACAAGGCTGGTGCGAAACAGGCGCTCAGGCACTTTCAACGTGATCTAAGGCGAGGGCGGTTGGAGGAGGATGCCTACATCCACGACGCCGTGAGCGATGACTTTGACTTCGTCGATGGGGCGCCAACAGCAGCCTATGTCTGGTGCGATGTGTTCGTCAGTCCGTCAGACCTGCAGCCATGGCTCGTCAGTGACCCATGGAGAGTCACCGAGGCTGCCGCTTGGCTTCGTGAGCCGCTGCTGGAGCGGCTGGGACAGTTCCCAGGACTGGCCAAGCGGATTGCCGAGGTGATTCCCGATGGGCCGCCCTCAGAAGCGTCCGTCGGCGATTGGCTTGGGCAACTCGAGCTGCGTGTTGACCTCGAACTGGCGGACTTGCCTCACCTTGAGAGTCAGCCGCTGATTCGGGAGCACCTCGCCAGGGTCTTGCGACAGCTTCGACGCATTGAAGGACAGAACCGCGTCCATCAGGAAGAGCTGGCGAGCTTGGCTCAGGAGAGCATGTCCGCCTTCGAAGCCATTCTGAAATGGATCCTCGAGAAGTGGCCTGTAGACGCGAATGGTTGGCCAGAAGGCAAGTGGAGTCGAAAGGACCTGGCCAGCCTGCTGCAGGGCTTGCCAGTCAAAGCGCCGCTTAGCCCAACGGTGATCGAGGCACTGTGTGGCCAGGACGCCCGCCAAGTGAGGTTGGCTGTCCTCCGGAGAGACCGCCCGCTCAAGGCTCTCCTGACTGGCGCGCTGCTGTCGACGTATGCCAGACCGGATCACCCGCTGATGGATTTGCCAGCTAGAACCCTGCAGTGGGATCGCTTGATGGCGTTCGTCGCGATGCGCAACGAAGGCTCGCACGCAAGTGGGCAGAAGCTCGATCCCTCAAGTGTCCTGGAGATGGCGCGGTTCGCCGTCGAGTGGCATGGCCAGTTCAAGCCGCACTACTGAAAAGAAAGATCTATGGGGAAGAAATCAAAGAACTACGGCAATGCACCCAAAGCGCAGGCTGGCGCCAATGTCGCGGCGCCGGCGCCGCCCGCATTGATCACTCGCTTCCTCGCTGCTGTCCAGCAAGCGCCCCTGGCTTCACAAGACGTTCCCGACTGGTCAGAGACTGAGATCTTGGGCTTTGTGGAACAGCTGGCACCCGAGTCGCGAGGCAAGCTTCAGGGCTTCCTGGAGCGTTTTGCATCGCTCGGCTCAGAGCTGAAGGATGCGTGTGGCCGGCAGGCGGAGGCTCAGCGGTCCGCGGAGGCTGCCAAGGCGAAGCACGACGAGGCGTTGGCGGCTCTGGAGACTGATAGGGGTTCGCTGGCCAGTGACCGAACTGCTCTCGAAGTGCGCGCAGCCGAGCTTGCGGCCGAGGCAGCTGCTCTGGCATCACGCACCGGGACCGTGCTTGCCCAAGAGCGCGAGGTGATGGCCAGAGAGGCCGCCGTCCGAGCCGGACTCTTCGATGAACAGCAAAGGGCTCTAGCCACTCTGCGAGCGCAGGTGGAAGCACTCGAGACACAGCGTCAACATCTTCCGTTCGCGATTGAGGAAGAGCGCCAGGCACTGCTTGCCGCAGCTCGTACCCTCGCCGAGGGTGTGCTTGCGCAAGCAAGGGATCGACTTGCCGAAGTGGAGCAGCACCAGATTGCCATCGGTGAACAGGAACTCGGGCTTGCCCGGCGTGAAGAGCGGCTTCGCCTGAACGAGGCGCTCCTCAAGGCTCGGCGCGAATCTCTTTCCAACGAGATCCGAGATCAGTTCGAGCACGAACTTCAGCAGAAGGTGGCTCGCATTGGGCAGTTGGAGAAGCAGCGGGAGGACTTGCACGGGCGCGTTGACAGGCTGCAGACGGAACTCGATGAGTTCAACGACCTGCGTGACCGTCTTGGAAGCAGCCCGCAAACGCTGCTCGACGAAATGGAGAGCCTGAAGCTGGCCAAGAGAGCGCTCGATCGTCAGGTTCAAGAACTTTTGGCCAGTCGATCGGAAGATGACGCCACCTTGCTTCGCGGGCAGCGAGACCGGCTGCAAGAACGTCTCCAGGACGCTGAGACCGAGCTCTTCAGCTTGCGTCATCGCGCGTCGGAGTGGCAACGGAGCGTGACCGAGCGGCAGGACTGGCAACTCGAGCGTGTCGCCATGCTCAAGCGTCGAGAACTTCTGGCCGAGGCTGTACAGCGTCTTCAGGCGGACGTCGACGGCCTCGTCAATCGGCAGAAGGAAAGCACGGCCTTCCCTGAGCTCACGCGAATGGACGTCGAGTTGACTGTACCCACGGTCACAGAGCGGGCTCCTCTGCTTAAGGACCTGATCCCTGATCTCCAGGCCCGCATTGCCTTTGCCGAAAGCGGGAAGGAGCTTCATTTCAGGCGCGAAGACCTCCAACTGTTCCTAGGTGGTCTTGCCATGAGCCAACTGCATATCCTGCAGGGGATCAGTGGCACCGGCAAGACGAGCTTGGCGACTGCCTTCGCCAAGGCTGTGGGAGGTGTTTGCACCACGATCCCGGTGCAAGCCGGCTGGCGAGATCGCGCCGATCTCCTGGGCCACTACAACGCCTTTGAGAAGCGCTACTACGAGCGCAACACGCTGCAGGCGATATATCGCGCCCAGACCGAGGCCGACAAGGACAGGTTCCACATAGTCCTGCTTGACGAGATGAACCTGTCTCGGCCTGAGCAGTACTTCGCTGAGTTCTTGTCCGCGCTCGAATTGGCTGAAGGCGATCGTTGGATCAACCTTATGGAGGCACGACCGGCGCATGGTGCTCCTTCAAAGCTTCGCAACGGGCGGGATATCTGGCTGCCTCCAAACCTCTGGTTCATCGGTACGGCAAATCACGATGAGACAACCAGCGCCTTTGCCGACAAAACCCACGACCGTTCCTTTGTGCTGGACCTGCCAAAGCACGAGCCGTCGGAAGGAAAGCTCAAGCGACCGACAGGTGAGGTCAAGTGGCGATACAGCAGCCTGCAGGAGCAGTTCGATAGTGCGAGCATTCGCTACCAAGAGCAGATCGTCGATCTCATGGCATTCGTAAACGCGAGCCGGTTGACGAAGGTCTTGCAAGACGACTTTGAGCTTGGATGGGGCAATCGCCTAGAGCGGCAGATGGGACGGTTCGTCCCGGTCGTGCTGGAAGCTGGCGGTACCGAAGCATTGGCGGTCGATCATCTGCTTTGCAGCAGGATGTTCAGGGATGGCAAGGTCATTGGTCGGCACGATGTTCGTACTGATGACTTGAAGAAGGTTGAAGGCGCCCTGTTCGAGATGTGGAAGGACTGCGAACTGGAGGGTGAGCCGTCTCGTTGCCTGAGACAACTGCGCAAGGACATCCAACGGTTGGAGCGCGGCGGGTGAAGGTGTTTGATCGGTACCAGGCGATTGAGGTCGACCTACCGAAGGTAGTCGAGCCCGGTCGCTACCGCCTGTTGCGGCGCACCGTATTGAACGGTTCGACCGAGCTACCAGCCGGAGATCTACTCTGGTCCGATGGTGGGAGCCTGTGCGACCTTGAAGGCGAAGCCTCGCGCACGTTCGTTGGTAAGGATGACGAACAGGAAGGGCACATTCCAGACTCCATTGTCGACGGTGCGGTGAGCGCTGTGGTTGATCAGCTAAGGACTGGCGGCGCTGATCTGCCTTCGCCGGTAATGCCGGCGAGATTGGGTGATCTCGCCTCAGCCACGACACTTGAGCTGGAGCTCGAAAGGGTCATGGGCCGAGGACACCTTCAGTCCATAGCGGCTCGTCCTCGGATGGCTATGCGCTACGAGAGTGAACTGCTGCCAGTGTCCCGAGCGAGGCGGCTGGCCAACGACGCAGTCACTCGGCTCGCTTCCCACTCAGAGGATTGGT
>Ga0075152_10002550_pt1 | contig 12936 bp, 13 predicted proteins | sample JI61114C2DNA_FD_70964 | JGI IMG/M metagenome (GOLD analysis project Ga0075152, IMG submission 70964) | Wastewater effluent complex algal communities from Wisconsin, to seasonally profile nutrient transformation and Carbon sequestration -... | ecosystem: Engineered > WWTP > Effluent > Algae...
CGCCCCGATGTTGATAAAATCTCAGGATTAAGTCCGGTAATTGCTATAGAACAAAAAACGACCAGCAAAAACCCCCGCTCAACAGTTGGAACCATTACCGAAATCTATGATTTCATGCGTTTACTATTTGCCAGAACAGGAGAAGCATATTCTTATGTGAGTGGTGAAAAAATGGAGCGCATGACTGAGGATCAGATTCTGAAAAGCATACTTGAGAAATTCGAAGGTCAGGCAGTAAGTATTCTTGCGCCAGTGGTAAAAGGCCGCAAGGGACATTACCGTGAACTTTTTGAACAAATACGCAAGCAGGGCTATCTGAAAGTCAGGGTTGATGGAGAAATCCTGGATATCAGCCCAAAAATGCAGCTGGATCGTTATAAGATCCATGATATTGAAATGGTGATCGACCGGCTTCTGGTCAGTGCAGATGATAGAAAAAGACTTTACGACTCCATTCAATCCGCTTTAAAAGTCTCAAAAGGAATCATAAAAATCATCGATAAGGAAAACAGGGAATTCTTTTACAGCAAATTCCTGATGGATCCTGTTTCTGGAATTTCTTATGATGAACCGCAACCCAATACCTTTTCCTTTAATTCGCCCTATGGGGCATGTGAGCGATGCAGCGGCCTGGGCTATATATTTGAAGTTGACCGGCATTCTGTTATCCCGAATCCGAAGCTGAGCATTATGCAGGGCGGACTTGCTCCTTTAGGCGAATACCGCGAGACCTGGGTCTTCCAGATATTAAAAGCACTTGCAAAAAAATACAATTTCTCACTCTCAACACCTCTTGAAAAATTTCCGGAAGAAATTCTGGATATTATTCTGAATGGCTCCCATGATATCATTACCGTTCCGGTTGAATACAATAAATGGAATGTTCAGAACTACCAGATCTCCTTTGATGGAATCATCAAAATGCTGGAGGAACAGACTGAGCGTCGCGGAGATGAGGTAGGCGAAGACCTGGAAAATTACCGGGTTCTTAAAACCTGTCCCGATTGTCATGGTGCGCGACTTAAAAAAGAGTCGCTTCACATCAAGGTAAACGAAAAAAATATTTATGAGCTGGCCTGTATGGATATTTCACAGCTCTTTGAATGGTTTGACAATCTTGAATCACGATTGAATGAACGTCAGAATACCATTGCCCGTGAAATATTAAAGGAAATTCGTTCAAGAATAGGTTTCCTGCTGGATGTAGGATTAAACTACCTGACTCTAGACCGCACAGCCAAAACATTATCTGGTGGTGAAGCCCAACGCATCCGTCTGGCTACCCAGATCGGATCCCAGTTGGTGAATGTTCTTTATATTCTTGATGAACCAAGTATTGGATTGCATCAGCGGGATAATGCACGACTGATATCGGCATTGAAAAACCTGAGGGATATAGGTAATACAGTGCTGGTAGTTGAACATGATAAAGATATGATCATGCATGCCGACCACGTAATTGATATGGGACCGGCAGCGGGAGAACATGGAGGTGAAGTTGTTGGTGAAGGTAGTCCGAAAGAGTTTTCTAAAGCCAAAACTCTAACAAATGACTATCTCAGCGGAAGAAAAGAGATCGCTATTCCGGCCGAACGAAGGAAGGGTAATGGGAAATCTCTGAACATAAAGAATGCCACTGGCAATAACCTGAAAGATGTATCTGTAGAATTTCCGCTTGGTAAACTGATTTGTGTGAGCGGAGTTTCGGGGAGTGGAAAGTCAACATTAATTGCAGAAACACTCTATCCAATCCTTAATCATCATTTTTTCAGGGCAAAGAAAAAACCAATGCCATATAAAAAGATTGAAGGCCTTGAGCATATTGATAAAGTAATTGAGATCGATCAAACACCTATCGGACGTACTCCAAGATCCAATCCATCAACGTATACCGGTGTATTTTCAGACATACGAAACCTGTTTGTTATGCTTCCGGAAGCAAAGATCAGAGGCTATAAACCCGGGCGTTTTTCTTTTAATGTAAAAGGCGGACGCTGCGAAACCTGTCAGGGTGCCGGCATGAAGCTGATTGAAATGAATTTTCTGCCTGATGTTCAGGTGCCTTGTGAGGAATGCAGCGGCAAACGTTATAATCGTGAAACTTTGGAAGTTCGTTACCGGGGTAAATCGATCAGCGATGTGCTGGATATGAGCATTGAGGACGCAGTTGCTTTTTTTGAACCAATTCCGGCTATCTACCGCAAGATCAAAACATTACAAGAAGTCGGACTTGGATATATCCGCCTTGGTCAATCTTCTACAACCTTATCAGGAGGAGAAGCACAGCGTGTTAAATTAGCAACTGAACTTTCCAAAAAAGATACAGGAAATACATTTTACATTCTGGATGAGCCTACAACAGGTCTCCATTTTGAAGACATCAATGTACTCCTGGGGGTATTGAACCGTCTGGTTGATCATGGAAATACTATTCTTGTAATTGAGCATAATCTGGATGTGATTAAAGTAGCCGACTGGGTAATCGACCTCGGACCTGAAGGTGGTTCAGGTGGAGGACAGATTCTGTTCGAAGGGAGTCCGGAAGAGTTGATTAAGGTAAAGAATAGCCATACCGGAAAATTTCTTGCATTAGAAATGGAAGCTGCTAAGTAAGCCGCCATTAACCACCCGTCATGAATTACCCGTCATTTCGATGAGCGACCTCAATTGTTGTCTTTAAAACATTTTAAATGCGAAGAGAAATCTCATGATCCAAAGCAGTGCCTAACATCAATAGATTTCTCCACAACGCGTATTCCCGGCTTGAGAAGAAAATAGTACTGCCGTGTTCGAAATGACGGAGAGTAAAATACCACCTCCTTTTCTTAAATTTATCCATGCTTCAGCTGCTCACATCTCCCCAAATCCGCGAAGCGGATGCCTACACCATAAAAAACAAGCCTATCAGCTCAATAGATCTGATGGAATCAGCTTCAGCAGCATTTGTTAAAGCCTTTATGAAAGAAGTTCCTGACCGGGATACCCTGATCAGTGTTTATTGCGGTACAGGAAATAATGGCGGGGATGGATTAGCAATTGCACGATTGTTAAAAGAGCAGGCTTACGATTCTATTTCCGTGAAAATCATGCGATTCAGTCCGAAAGAGAGCCCCGACTTTAAAATAAACCTGGATCGTCTGAAATTAACAGGGATTCCCCTTACCGAACTGCCTGAAACCAATCATCTACCCAAAGAAAATGCTTCTGTTATTATTGATGCATTGATTGGCTCCGGACTTAATAAAGCTTTAGAAGGTGATTTTCAATCCCTGATCAAGCATCTCAATAAATTAAAGAAAAAAGTAATCGCAGTCGATGTACCCAGCGGCTTCCCTACAGAGGGAATTATTGATTCAAACGCTACTATACTTAAAGCAAATTTGACCATCACTTTCCAGCGTCCAAAGATCAATTTCTTCTTTCCTGAATCAGCACAAGCTATCGAACGGTTTATCGTAGCTGATATAGGCCTGGATGAGGCTTATATTCAATTCCAGTCCGGTCCATGGAAACTCATTGAAGAAAAAGATCTGAAAGGTTTGATCAAAACCCGAAAGCCATTCAGTCATAAAGGCAGCTATGGTCATGCGCTAATAATTGCAGGTAATACCAGAACAATGGGAGCTGCACTGCTATGTGCCGATGCATGCCTGCATTCCGGGGCAGGGTTAACAACCGCATGCATCCCTGAACAGGGCATGCCTGCATTAAATGCCTATGCTCCCGAGGTGATGACACTGCCAAGATCAGAATTGGCATCTGAAGTAAACTCAGGTAAGTTTAACTCCATAGCTATCGGTCCCGGACTAGGAACGAATGCGAACGCAACAGAACTTGTAAAACAGGCATTGGACTTTAATATTCCCATGCTTATTGATGCCGATGCTTTGAATATTCTTGCTGCGAACCCTGCACTTCTGCATAAAATACCGGAACAGACTATTATTTGTCCGCATATGAAGGAATTTGATCGTCTGTTCGGCGCATCGGCAAACTGGTGGGATCGGGTAGCCTTAGCCCAAAGAAAAGCAAAGGAATTAAATCTGATCATCATTTTAAAAAACCAGTACACCTTTATTGCTTTGCCGGATGGCGAAATCCTGATCAATCCTACCGGCAACCCGGCTATGGCTGTTGGAGGGATGGGAGATGTATTAAGTGGGATGATCGCGGCATTTTTAGCTCAGGGATATCCCGCAAAAGAATCGGCATTGCTGGCCACTTATATTCATGGAAAAACCGGTGATGTATTAAATCAGGAGATGGGAATGTATAGCATCCCGCCCGGAGAGCTTACACTCTTGCTGCCGGAAATGATTCAGAGCTTTTGCGTTCCTTCTTAGGCTAATTGGATTGAACTCCAGCGATTGTCGTCCCTGCCGAAAGGCAAGGCTGAATGATTAAAGAACATTCATGAGACTAAACTCAAATTTGTGCCCTGAGATAACGAAGTTCCCTCCCGCGAAGGGCGGATCGGGATGACATACCTGTAAATGGCAAGAGCTGCTTACTACATAATTTTCATCCACTTTTAGACGATGTGCAGCCTGTCATCCTGAACGATTGAAGGAACTTCACTAGTCTAAACTTAAATTTTAACCTGGATCAACGATTCTCTCTCAACCTTGGGCTGTTCAGGATGACGGTACTTAAAATTCAAAAAGATGCTTTTCAGCATGGTATGAAGAGCGCACAAGCGGCCCGCTTTCAACATATTTGAAACCCATCTCAAGTCCGCGAACTTTGTATTTCGCAAATTGTTCTGGTGTGATCCAGTCCACAACAGGATGATGATTACGACTTGGTTGTAGGTACTGACCCAGGGTAAGAATATGTACTCCAACCTCCAGAAGATCGGCCATCGCTTCATAAACATCTTCTTCAGTTTCTCCTAAACCAAGCATAATGCCTGATTTAGTCCGTAAGCCTGCTGCATTGATTCTGCGAAGGCATTCTAAACTGCGATCATATTTAGCCTGAATTCTAACCTCTTTTGTTAAGCGGCGAACTGTTTCCAGATTATGAGAAACGACCTCAGGTCTTGTAGCAATTACCCTGTCCAGATTTTCCCAGATTCCTCTGAAATCAGGAAGAAGAGTTTCCAGTGTAGTTTCAGGGCTCTCCTTACGGATTGTATTAATGGTTTCGGCCCAGATCGTGGAACCTCCATCCTTAAGGTCATCACGGTCTACGGAAGTAATCACGCAATGCTTTACCTGCATCAAACGGACCGAATTGGCCACGCGATTAGGCTCATCTGTATCCACAGCAAGTGGTCTGCCAGTTGCAACTGCACAAAAAGAGCAGGAACGGGTACAGATATTTCCCAGGATCATAAAAGTAGCTGTGCCGGCGCCCCAACATTCACCCATATTCGGGCAATTGCCACTTTCACAAATAGTGTGAAGTTTATGGGTATCTACTAAACCTCTTACATGTGCATATTCCTTCCCAACAGGAAGTTTAACACGCAGCCAGTCGGGTTTGCGCTGCATTTGATTCACTGGAATAACCGGTAGTTCGATCATACTGCAAAAGTAAAGAATTTTAATAAGAATTGTCGTGGGATAGACTTAATCCAATATTTTGACAATAGAAGTATTTAAATCAGGAAGCTCTTCAATCTTTGACAGGGATAATCAACAATTTAATTATTTTTGGGCACAAGAATCCTCAAAATGGCAACTATAGAAACTATCTATCAGGGAGAACTGAGAACCCAGGCAAGACATGTTTATTCAGGTAACACAATCATAACTGATGCCCCCCTTGATAATCAAGGTAAAGCAGAAGCATTTTCACCAACCGACCTGATGTCGGCTTCTTTGGGAAGCTGTATGTTTACAATCATGGGAATTGCAGCAAGGGAACATGGAATTGACATAGATGGAAGTACTTGTTCAATTACCAAGATTATGGCAGCAGATCCGAGAAGGGTAAGTGAAATACAAATAACTTTCAATTTCCCTGAAATAATTTATACCGAGAAACAACGCGCCATACTGGAAAGATCAGCAAGAAATTGTCCTGTTGCCAAGAGTTTGCACCCGGATCTGATTCAGAATATTGTCTTTAATTTTAAGGATTAAAGGATTAACTGCATTCAGCTTTGAGCTAGCTTAAAGCATCTGTTCTGCTAAATCCTCTGCAGATATCTCGCTATGTGAGGTTTCATAGATACATTCACCGCCTTTGATCAGTAGGAGCTGCGGAGATTCATGATGTACATTGAATGTATTCGCAATAGTATTTGAAATATCCCTGTGACTAATCAGATCGAGATAATACAGTGGAGTTCCTTCAGGAATTTCAGCCCAATCATGTTCAAATCTTCTTTTCGCCATCATGCTGACCGAACAACGGGTACTATGCTTGAATATTACGCTGTAACCTTCGGCATTAACGATATTCTGTAATTGTTCCTGACTATTTAGATCTATCCAGTTCATGATTGAAAATACTATTTTGATTGGACTGCAAAAATACCACAAAATCGCGGACAAGCCGTCAGTGTCGGGTCAAATTGAAGAATTCAGGAAAAAGAAGGATTAGCGCCTTGATTTAGGATAGGTACCATAAGCCGGGCATAGTCTAGAAGAACATGCCTGTAATACAGTTGTGGCTATAAATAAGGCTATTACACCTATAATTACTCTTTTCATGCTTACAGTTTTTTAAAATTATTGATTTTAATTCAATAATCAAACAAAATATTTATTGAGCGGCATTAGTTTGAACCTGTGCCATCATAATTGCGGTAACTGCTGCTTCTTCACCCTTGTTACCATGCTTCCCTCCGGCTCTGTCCTTTGCTTGCTGCTGATTATCTGTCGTTAATACGCCAAATACCACAGGTTTGTTATGTTTAATTGAAACATTTACGAGTCCGTTTGCCACAGCATTACAAATAAAGGTAAAGTGAGGAGTTTCTCCCTGTATTACACAGCCTAAACATATTACCGCATCCAGCTTTTTAGAAGAAAGCATAATATCGGCTCCGCTCGTTAATTCGAAACTTCCCGGTACCTGAACTGTTAAAATATTTTCTTCAATCACTCCGTTCTTTAAAAGCGCTGAACAAGCTCCATTATATAAGGCACCGGTAATCTCAGCATTCCATTGTGCAACTACAATGCCGATTTTATAATCTTTACCTGACGGAATCTCTATATGGGAGAAATCTGACAGACTTTTTAATATGCTGGCCATGCTCTTAAAAAATAAATGGCTGTTACCTGTAATATACGGTAACAACCATTATAAATGTTTTTAATTATAATCTTGCTTCTGCCCTCGCAATATAGGCATCTACTGAGGCAGCTTCAACGCTTTCAGGAAAATCAGTTTTGATTTTCTTATAGGTATCAACTGCAGATTTAAATTCCTTTTGCTCCTCATAAACCAAACCTAGCTTTTTAAGGAAAAGAGGAGTGGTGAAGGTGTTTTTGTTCTTATCAGCAGCTTTCTTGTAGAATGTAATGGCTCTGCTGTAATCCTTCAATTCACTGTATGCATCTCCAAGCATTCCCAATACAAGCGGATCAATTACAGGACTACCTGTGCTGCTGTATTTTCCAAGTGCATCAACTGCTTTTTGATATTCACCTTTCTGAAGATAAAGACCACCAAGGTATGCGTTTGCAAGGTTCGCAGATTTAGTGCTCGAATATTCATCTGCTATTTTTTCAAATCCTGGATATGAACCATCTCCTTTTATTGCCCTGTCTTTCAGAGAGTCGATGGCCACATATTCTTCAGCCTTATACATTTCATTGGCTGCTTTTTCTGCCCTTGGGGCAAGGTAGAAATTTTGGTAACCGAAATATAATAGCACTAAAGCAATAATGGCAGCACCAATTACAGCTAAGCTTTTTGCATTTTCCTGAACAAATTTGCTTGTATTCCCAAGCTGATTGTCACTTTCTGTTACGTTATCTTTTTGATCTTTTGACATTTGTATATTAAAAGTTGTAAACCGTTTCACTAAATCCAATTCCGCAAAAATACATTTTTCGTACTAAGTATCAACTTTTAAATCAGAGAGATTGATTTTTTTTATTTGAAGAGTAAAACAAGCTGAAAAGACTAAATTTGTAAAAGCGCTTCCCAGCACAGGCATCAACTATGTGGCTTCAAAAATTATCTGTCATTAATTTTAAGAATTATTCTGAAGCCGAATTAATTTTTTCGGACACAGTCAATGCATTTACGGGGAATAACGGTGCCGGAAAAACCAATCTGCTTGACGCGATTCATTACCTTTCACTCTGCAAGAGCTATTTCAATCCTATTGATAGTCAGCAGATTAGGCAAGGTGAAGATCTTTTTATGATTCAGGGAACTTTCAGGAAAGATGATACCGATGAGGTGATCTATTGCGGATTAAAACGAAGTCAAAAAAAGAAATTCAAACGAAATAAAAAAGAATACCAGCGCCTTGCCGACCATATTGGTCTCTTCCCTTTGGTGATGATTTCTCCAAATGATATCAGCCTGATTATTGAAGGCAGCGAAGAACGCAGAAAATTCATAGATAATGTCATCTCTCAGACTGACAGCCTTTATCTGGATGAACTGATCAACTATAACCGGAATCTGATGAACAGAAATGCCCTCTTAAGACAAATTGCAGTCTCGGGTAATTATGATGCATCACTTATGGAGATCTATGATGATCAGCTTGTCATATCAGGGAATAAGATATTTGAAAAACGCAAAGCTTTTATGGAGGAATTTACGGCGATCTTCAATCAACACTATCAGTATCTGAGTGAGGATGCCGAACAGGTTGAACTGAATTATGACTCACCCCTGCTTCAGGAAGATTTCTCTACTATTTTAAGCAGAAATCTGGAACGCGACCGGATACTCGAGCGCACCTCCAGTGGAATCCATAAAGATGAGCTGAATTTTAGCATTCATGGAATGGCGCTGAAAAAGTTTGGTTCCCAGGGGCAACAAAAATCATTTCTTATTGCCTTAAAACTTGCACAATACAGCTTTCTGCATCAGCAAAAGGGATTTGAACCTTTACTTCTTCTGGACGATATTTTTGATAAGCTGGATGATGCCAGAACCACCAAGCTCATGAAAATGGTTTCCGATAAGGATTTTGGGCAGATATTTATTACCGACACCAGCAGGAACAGAATTGAGAATATTTTCGTTAAACTGGATGTTCCGGTAAATATCATTGATATCGAAAAAGGAAATATTGCCGGATAATAATCCCTCATTCATGCCAGATTTTCTTAAATTTAAAAACAGGGATTCAATAATCCCATGATTATGAGCCGTACAAACGACAAACCTCTTAAAGATGCGATAGAACAGATGCTTCAGGTTTACAAACTGAGAAGAAAGTTCGATGAAACATCGCTGCTTGTAGCCTGGCCGGAAATGATGGGAAAGGCGATCGCTAACCGGACGAAGGATATCTTTATTCGCGACAGAAAGTTATTTATCCGTCTGGAATCTGCAGTGATAAAAAACGAGCTGCTGATGATGCGCTCCAATATTATAGAAAAGTTGAATGAACGTGCGGGGAGCAGTATTATCGATGAAATTATCTTTCTTTAATTAATATGAGTTCGATTTCAGTCAGGGCAATAAAAATATGGTTAGAATTGGTCAGATAAGATTCTTTAACTATAATGATTTGATTTTGGAAATCAATACCTGTGTATTATAGGCTGGTTTAGCCCTTTCCTACGGAGTATTTCCGGCAAGAAATTGCATTCTAATTCAAATTACGAATAGCCGGAAGATACATCCTGCGGCAAGGTTTATTTTACCCGGGGCTGTTTTTCATCGGAACGGAAAGCCCGGCAAAAGGTCCATAAGCTATTTGAAATAAGGTGGGTGTCAGCTGTAGCCTTTTTGCGATACAGAAATTCATGATAAATACTAAATCTGCTGCAAAAAGCTAAGCAGAATACAGGACTTACACGACCGAAGAATCACAGACCTTGCTTTCTAAAACAAAAGAAAATCAGTCAATCTAATTAGTCCAGGAAGATTTTATATCGAAGTCAGGTTAACCCCTCTTTTTTTCGTTGTAGTTTTTTACCATCAGGTAATATAAAACTGTCATAAAAAAGGCAATCGAGAATGCCTTGAGAACAAATAAATAATCCACATTCTGATCCCATCCACCCAGATAAGAAACAGCGGCTGGCACAATCAGCATCACCAGGAAAAATATCAGGAAGCGGGTTTGAAAAATTTTCATTGTTTGAATTTAATACTGTCGCCCTGCAAAAAATTACAGGGCGACAGTATAATGAGCTTTAGAAGCGCTCAAATGCAGTAAAGAAGAAACGTCCTTCAATTTCGGCATTGTCATCTGAATCAGATCCATGAATTGCGTTTGCATCAATAGATTTTGCATACTTATTACGGATAGTTCCTGCTTCTGCTTTGCTTGGGTCTGTTGCACCTATCAGTTTACGGAAATCCTCAACTGCATTATCCTTTTCAAGAATTGCGGCTACAATTGGGCCGGATGACATGAAATCAACCAAATCCTTGTAGAAGGGACGCTCACTGTGTACTGCATAGAATTGCCCTGCAATATCCTTGCTCAAACGGGTATATTTTAAAGCAATCACTTTAAATCCCCCCTTGATAATATCATCTAAAATTGCTCCGGTGTGGCCATTGGCTACAGCATCGGGCTTAATCATTGTAAAAGTTCTGTTTGTTGCCATCTTAATTTATCAAAATTGCTGCAAAAGTACGGCTAATAAATTAAAGGATAAAGGATTTTAAAAAATGAGCGGTTTTGAAGCTTTATTTTAATAACTTTGCATTTCTTTTTAAATAGATGTTAGAACTAGCCTCCCTAAAAGAGTATTTAGCTGAACCAAAGCACATTGTCATTACTACACATCCGAAACCGGACGGTGATGCTATGGGATCTTCTTTAGGTTTGTACAATTATCTGATCCTCAATGGACATCTGGTTAATGTTATTACTCCTACAGACTATCCAACTTTTTTACAATGGCTGCCCAACGATTCAGATGTAATCATTTACACTGAAAAACCTGAGCAATCACAGCAATTGATCGCATCGGCTGACCTGGTTTTTTGCCTCGACTTTAACTCCCTGGTACGAATTAATGAGATGGGAAATTATGTGCGTGAATCGAAAGCAAAAAAAGTTTTGATTGACCACCATCTGGAGCCAGAAGGATTTGAGGACTATACACTCTGGACTACCAGCGCATGTGCTACTGCTCAATTGGTGTATGAGTTTATAGTGAATGTGATGGGCGACAGACATCTGTTAAACAAAGATATTGCGAGCTGCCTCTATACCGGAATCATGACCGATACAGGGTCTTTTCGCTTCAGATCAACTACCTCCAATGTACACAGGATTGTTGCCGATCTGATCGATTGCGGTGCCGATAACACATTAATTCATCAGCTTGTCTATGATGATTTCTCAGAAACCAGATTAAGATTTCTTGGACACTGCCTCCTGAACAAGCTGGAAGTATTAAATGAATTTAATACTGCAATTATTGTCATCACAAAACAGGAGCTTGAAGAATATAAAATTTCAACCGGTGACACTGAAGGCATTGTAAATTATGCGCTATCCATTACAGGAATCCGTCTCGCAATCCTTATTATTGAACGGCAGGATGTCGTAAAGTTGTCCATACGATCAACCGGCGATTTTCCGGCAAATGAAATATGTAAGAAATATTTTAATGGCGGTGGACATAGAAATGCAGCAGGTGGTTTCTCGAATGAGAAAATAGAAACTGTCAGAGAAAAATTTGATCTGATATTACCAGAATACAAATCACAACTGACACTTATTCAACATATTAATTAGAATCAATTTAATACCATTAAAAACAATAAATACAAAAGAAGCATTCAGGTACTTTTAAGAAAAAGAAGAAAATATTTCTTCTACTGATTGATTCAACTAAAAAACAATGTATATTTCAAAACAATAGAAAAAACAAATGAAAAAATTAGTAATCGTATTAGGGCTGGCAGTTACGGGATTAACGGCTTGCAACAATTTTGACAAAGGTGAAGGGGATATGTTGTACAAGATCCACACTGACAAATCTGGCGAAACAATTAAAGATGGTGATTTTGTAGCTTTTAAAGCAATTGAGAAAACTGAAGGTGATTCAGTTCTTTACAGTTCTTATGATTATGATCGTCCGTCTTTACTGGTTAAGGAAAAATCTGTGTTCAAAGGCGATCTTTTTGCAGCTCTTGGACTTTTAAGTGAAGGTGATAGTGCAACCTTTAAAATCAACATCGACTCAATGGTACAAAAGATGGGCCGTCCGCAACCATCTGATACCACTAAAAAATACCTGGTTTACACCATTAAGATTGACAAGGTGATTCCAAAAGGATCATTAAACGATAGTCTTTTCCGCGGCAAGATCGACGAATTCCTGAAAGCAGAAATGGAGCAGGCTAAAACTGCTGAAGTTGCAAAAGTTAAGGCTTACGTTTCTGCAAAAAGCCTTAAACCTCAAGTTACAGCTTCTGGTTTGAATTATGTTGTATCCAAAGAAGGTGCCGGAGCAAAAGCTAATCCTGGTGACACAGTTGTGGTAAACTATACAGGTATGTTCTTAAGTGGTAAAGTGTTTGACAGCAGCTTACCTGATGTTGCAAAGAAAAATGGAACTTTCAACCCACAACGTCCATACGAGCCATTGAAACTTCCTGTTGGAATGGGTGGTTCAATTCCAGGATTTGAGGAAGGCCTGATGCTTTTGAACAAAGGTGCTAAAGCTACTCTGATTCTGCCTTCGAAACTGGCTTACGGTGAGCAGGGAAATCAGGGTATTCCTCCATTCTCTCCACTTGTTTTTGAAGTGGATGTGGTAAACATCATTCCGGGAGCAGCACCTGTGGCAGCTGCAGCTCCGAAGCAATAATTAAGTC
>Ga0075152_10002554_pt1 | contig 12928 bp, 11 predicted proteins | sample JI61114C2DNA_FD_70964 | JGI IMG/M metagenome (GOLD analysis project Ga0075152, IMG submission 70964) | Wastewater effluent complex algal communities from Wisconsin, to seasonally profile nutrient transformation and Carbon sequestration -... | ecosystem: Engineered > WWTP > Effluent > Algae...
TTCTTCAACAATATTTTATTATTTGACTGCCTATTCAGTCGCTTCTATTACATCATTTGCAGTATTACTTCAGGTAGAAAAGCTGAATTCGGGAACGGATATTCTACAATTTAATGGATTGTTTAAACGAAGCCCTTTTTTGGCGGTAGCATTAACCATAGCACTTTTGTCCCTCGCTGGTATTCCGCCTTTGGCAGGATTCTTCGGTAAGTACATGGTTTTTGTTCAAGCATTGGATAAGGGAATGCTGTCGTTAACAATACTGGGCATTGTTACTTCGCTGATCGGGGCATACTACTACTTTAAGGTGATTATTGCCATGTTCCTTCAGGAACCTGCAGGAGACGCTGTTGCCGTTTCAATATCCCAAAAAGCGCTTATTGCCCTTCTTGTTGCACTTATGTTTGCATTGGCAATTTTCCCGGATTTCGTTCTTCGGCTGATTTAAGGCTAAAATCGCTTGAATCAGAACATTTTAATTTCTATTTTCATCTGTTAATAATTTTAATTTAAATGACATATGGAATCGCATGCCGGATTAACTGCCTAGTAGGTTAAAAAAGTGCATGACGATTTCATAAACCTGTTAAACTCTTGCCACTATGAAACACGTTCAGGATATTCTCAAAACGAAAGGTAGCGTTGTTTACGCTGTTGAACCTAATATCATGGTTTATGCAGCCATCGAACAAATGTGCGATAGAAATATCGGTGGTTTAATGATTGTGGAAGGCGGAAAGCTTGTCGGTATTTTTACGGAACGCGACTATGCCCGTAAACTCATTTTAAAAGGTAAATCCTCTAAGGATACACCGATTAAAGATTTGATGACCCCAAATCCATTTACGGTAACACCTAAAACAAGTATTGAAGACTGCATGAAACTTATGGCAGGAAAGCACATTCGGCACTTGCCTGTTGAAGAAAACGGTACGCTTATCGGAATGATTTCTATCGTGGATGTGGTTAAGCATATCATCGAAGATCAAAAGTCAACGATTGAGCACCTGGAGCAGTATATTGCCGGACAATAATTTTACTTTCCGCATACAATAATTCCTGAAAACCTGCGACTTCAGCAGGAGTGACGCTTATTAGGAAAATTTTAAAGGGATTGTTAATCGTGGCCGCATCCCTGGCCCTTATCGTTATTATTGCCATGCAGCATAGCTCATTCGGAAAACTTCCTTCAGGTAAACGCCTGGAGCGCATAAAAAAATCACCCAATTACAAAAACGGAAGCTTTCAAAACCTGACAGAAACTACCATGCTGGCGGAAGGAGCTTCGTATCCAAAAATGATCGTGAATTTCTTTAGCAAAGGAATTGACCGTGAGCCTGTTGATACATTACCTTCTGTGAAGACAGATTTGAAATCACTTGCAGCGGATGAAACTTCTTTGGTTTGGTTCGGACATTCATCTTATTTTATTAAGCTGAATGGAAAGAACATTTTGATTGATCCGGTATTCAGTGAGAAGGCATCACCTTTTCAGTTTATCGGTAAGAAAGCTTACCCCATACAAACCCCCTATGCGCTGGAAGACTTTCCGGATAGCCTCGACCTGGTAATCATCACACACGATCACTACGATCATTTGGATTATAATACCATTAAAAAGCTTCATACGCGCGTAAAGCGATTCTATACATCCCTGGGTGTTGGTTCACACCTGGAATATTGGGGAGTTGATCCTTCGAAAATCACTGAGTTTGATTGGTGGGAAACTAAAACGTTTGAGTCGGGTTTTAAAATTACTGCCACTCCAGCCAGACATTTTTCCGGTCGCGGTTTTAAACGCAATCAAACACTGTGGAGCTCGTTTGTACTTAAAACTGATTCTGCAGCAATTTACATTGGCGGAGATTCTGGTTATGACTCGGCCTTTAAAACAATTGGTGACAATTATGGTCCCTTTGATCTGGCACTACTCGAGTGCGGACAGTATAATACAATGTGGCCAAACATTCATATGATGCCGGAAGAGGTGGCCCAGGCGGCTGCTGACTTGCAAGCAAAAGCTTATATGCCTGTTCACTGGAGTAAGTTTACGCTTGCCTTGCACCGGTGGAAAGACCCGATTCAACGGACAACAAAAGCTGCGGAACAATTGGGTGTTACGGTAACTACTCCGCTGATTGGAGAACCTGTGGTTATAGGAAAAGACCTTCCGAATAAAAAATGGTGGGAGGAGTTAATGTAAGGTCGAATGACGAATTTTGAATGTAGAATGACGAATAGTTTATTCGTAACTCGTCATTCTACATTCTGAATTAAATTGAATCGACTTCCTTAATCACAACTTTCTCCATCACATCACCGGCACGGATCTGATCGATCACATCCAGTCCTTCGTAAACTTTTCCGAATACCGTATGATTACGGTCAAGATGCTTTGTTGTATCACGCGTGTGGCAGATAAAGAACTGTGACCCACCCGTGTTTCTCCCTGCATGCGCCATAGAGAGAACTCCGCGGTCATGATATTGGTTTCCTCCAGTTAATTCGCAGTCGATTTTATAGCCAGGTCCACCATTACCTATACCGTTTGGGCAACCTCCCTGAACCATAAAGTTGGGAATAACACGGTGGAAGATTAATCCATCATAAAAGTTATGCTGCGCGAGATCAACAAAGTTTTTCACAGTTTTAGGCGCATCCTCATCAAAGAATTGGATCTTCATTACGCCCTTTTTTGTGTGTATTTCAGCTATTTTCATTGAATTTTTTTAATTATTTAACAAAGGTAACATCAGGTGTTTTTGAAAGCTAATTTTGATGCATGATAAAGTGTGTGACTCAAAAGAAGATTTACCATACGGAAGAACTCGCAGAGGAAGCATTGCTTGGCGCCCACATACGATTTGATTATGCGCCTGGGCATGGCCCGATTTCAATTTATCGCTGTGATGATTGCGGTTACTTCCATCTAACTTCCCGAGGCCCGATGAGCACGTCTTTGGCGCTACAACTGAAGCGCGGTAAAATAGACCGGCAGAAGGAGGCTGATGCGTGGGAAAAGAAGCTTAAGCATTAACAGGTCGAAGCAATTAATGAATAGCAAATTATACGCGGATTCGCTATTTTTATGTACCTCTAAACCCAACAAAATATGAGATTGAAAACCCCCGGGATTTTGCTGACAACTATGTTAATGATATCAGCATTAGTCTTTGTTTCATGCGGAGATGATGATGATGTGGATTGCGGTAAGCTCGAGAATCAGATTAGTGACATTTCAGATGATTATTATGACGCAGTCTTTAACGAGGATTGCGATGAGCTGGATGATCTATACGACAAATTAGTTGACAAGTACAAAGACGCTAAAAGCTGTAAAGAGTTTAAGGAAGCGTTAGAATTACTTGACATGACATACGATGAATATATGCAGGAGTTGGAAGATGAGCATCAGGAATATGTTGACACTTGCGGTGGCGTATAACCTGCCAGTTATAGAAAGTACGGCTACTGACAAGTAGCCTTATTTTTGCTTTTGATTTTTAACACGTTCAATACTTAAGTTATGAAAAAGAAAATCCTGATTGCTGTTGCTGCTCTGATTGTATTTCTGGTGGCAGCACTTATTTATCTTAATAACCGCAATCGAACACTGAGCCCTCCGGGTAGTTCAGAGCTTGCGAACGGGGACCTGTTAATTTCCATACAATACAGCCGGCCATTTGTACGTAACCGGACTATTTTCGGCTCAAAGGAACAAGGCGCGCTTCAACCGTATGGTGAATATTGGAGACTGGGCGCCAACGAGGCAACAGAAATTACATTTAACAGAAATGTTTCATTTAATGGTAATGCAGTGAATGCGGGAACATACAGGATTTATGCAATCCCAGGCGCTGAAGCTTTTGAGTTAATACTAAATTCAGAGTTGGGCGTTTGGGGTGTTTTTGACCCCGATGCTGAAAAAGATATCATTAAAACTAAAGTTCCGGTTGAAAAGATATCTCCACCCATTGAGCAATTTACCATCAGCATGCTTGCGGTTGGCGATACTACGAACGTAAACTTTGAGTGGGAAAAGGTACGGCTGTCCGTACCAATTGTAGCCAATTAAATTTGCTTCAGGGTAATCATTTTTTCCTTTTCGGCATCCCACAACTTTAACTTAAAACAACGAATTACTTCAAGTGGATGAAAGGAAGTTGTAGGGGCGTTATGCAATTCAGGCATTGCCTCGTGTACTTCTTTAAGTCGGTAAAAAGGTATTCGTGAATTTACATGATGCACGTGATGGTATCCGATGTTTGCGGTAAACCATTGCATTACCGGATTCATGGGCATAAAGCTTGTTGACGTTAAGGCCGCGTTGACGTATGTCCAGTCGTGGTTCTCTGAAAATTTTGCAGCTGGGAAGTTGTGCTGGGCATAGAAAAGATACGAGCCTGTTCCAAAGGCAAGGAAAAATGGAATGAACCAACAGATCAAAAAAGTAATTCCTCCACCGAAGTACCAAATGGCTGTGCCTGCAGCGGCATGAAACGTTAGCGCAAGTAGCGAATCTAAATGTCTGCCAGGGCTCTGAATGAAGGATTTTAAATTTAGCCAGTACACAAACAAGGTGAAGTATCCGAAGATCACGGTTAATGGATGGCGGTTAATAAGATAAATGAGTTTTTCGTTTTTGGTGAGCTTGAGGTATCGCGATTTACAGATGGTTGGATAAGAACCAATGCCTGCAATGGTAAGCTTCGAGTTATTATTGTGGTGATGCTCATGTGAACGCTTCCAGATCGTTTCAGGGGCGAGCAAAAATATTCCAATGGCCTTCATAATCAGCGAAGCGGCAAGCGAGTTCTGCAGAATCGCACGGTGCTGATAATCGTGATAAATCACAAACATTCTAACGTAGAGCAACCCGCAAATTATGCAAGTTGCAACCCGAATTGGGATCGGGAAGTAATCGAGCAGTGTAGCTGTAAAGAAAACACCTGCAAGGAGGATCGTTATGATGGTTTCGAACCAGCTTTTGATACGGTTTTCACCAGTAAATTCTTTGCTGGCAAACAGTATTTCCTTACCTGTTCGCATGAGATTAAAGACTATGTTAAGTTCTAATCAACAAAGGTAAGGAAAACTATTCAATGAATTGATAAACAGCGGCTTTGGACTGAATCAAGCGATTTTCTGCTTATGCTTCCACCTTCGGTGCGACCAAAGCCAGGGAACAGGATCCAGCAAAATTTCCTGCTCAAGGCGTTTCATGAACGCATGAGAAATTTCGTTCTCTGCTGTTTCTTTTGGATTTGAAAACAGCAGCTCCGGAAACACTTCATAATATCCCCGTTTAACACGCTTAACGTTCATGTACACAACCGGGTAATTAAACTTTACGGCTAGTCTCTCTGCTCCGGTAAACACTGCTGTGTTCTGGTTAAGGAATGTCATCCAATACGCTTTATCCTTGGGCGCTGTCTGGTCGGCAATAAAAGCGGTTGCGGTTAGCTGTGAGCGATTCGCCACCATATCGCGCAACGTCAGGTTCACCGGTGTAATGCGCGTACCAAAACGTGTGCGCATTCGTGTCATCATTTTTTCAAAGTAGGGATTTGATAATGGTCGGTAAATAACAACCAATGGATAACCCGTTGCCAATGTAAACCCTGGACCTGCCCATTCCCAGTTTCCATAGTGACCCATAATGATGATAAAGCTTTTACGCTGATCACGCATTTGGTCAAGCCAATCGGTAGTATGAAACAAACAGTGTTCCCGAGATTCTGTTTCATTCATGCGGATGGTTTTCATGATTTCCAGAATTAAATCGCACAGGTACCGGTTATAAGCTTTATAAAGCCGTTCAATCTCTGCTGGATTTTTATCCGGAAAGGAAAGTGTGAGATTTCGCAGGATAATTTTTTTTCGGTAGCCGCTGATTCTGAGCAAATGGTATAGTCCATCGGACAAACTATACAGTACGCGAAAGGGCAGAAGGGCAACCAGGTAGATAAAAGGGTAGGTGCAATAATAGAAGACTGCCTTCATGGATAATTTTCTTAAAAATAGGGTAATTTTTTAACTCAAGTCATCATGGGACGGAAGTTGAAAAGCATAAATTAACCAACCTGAATTCCAAGAATCCTCCTAACCTGAGGTTGGTATCTATATGATGTTTAGTGGAATAACGTTGCCTACTTAACAGCGCGCTCAATCTCACGCAAATTCTCAAGCTTCTTATTCCTTAAAAATCCATTAATGTCTTCGAAGTGCTCCCGGATTCGCTTGTTTCCGAATTCAAATACTTTTGTTGCGAGACCGTCCAGGAAATCGCGATCGTGTGATACCAGTATGAGCGTACCATCAAAATCACGCAAGGCATCTTTCAGAATATCTTTTGTTTTGATATCCAGGTGATTGGTTGGTTCATCCAGGATTAACAGGTTGACTGGAGAAAGGAGCAACTTGATCATCGCAAGACGGGTTTTCTCACCACCCGACAATACTTTTACTTTCTTTTCGATCGTATCTCCGCTGAACATGAAGGCGCCCAGAATATCTTTAATCTTCGAACGAATGTCTCCAAACGCAATCTGATCGATTGTTTGAAAAACCGTAAGCTCACCATCGAGCAACGATGCTTGGTTCTGAGCAAAATATCCGATCTGACCACCATGACCAATCTGAAGCTTTCCGTCAAAATCAATTTCACCCATGATAGCCTTGATGAACGTTGACTTACCTTCGCCATTCTTTCCTACAAAAGCAACCTTCTCGCCCCGGGCAATAGTGACTGAAGCATCGTGAAACACAACGTGATCACCATACTTTTTAGTGATGCCTTCTGCGATTACGGGATAGTTACCTGACCGCGGAGCAGGAGGGAACTTGAGATTCAATGCAGAAGTATCAACTTCATCTACCTCGATGATCTCAATTTTCTCCAGCATTTTTACCCGCGACTGTACTTGCAGTGTTTTTGAATATGTTCCTTTGAACCGATCAATGAAACCCTGAATGTCAGCAATCTCTTTTTGCTGATCATCAAATTGCTTTTGCTGCTGCTCGCGTCTTTCCTTACGCAACTGCAGATAATGTGTGTACTTGGCTTTGTAATCGTAAATGCGGCCCATGGTTACCTCAATAGTCCGGTTGGTGAGGTTATCCACGAAGGTTTTATCGTGGCTGATAACAATTACAGCTTTCGCATTATTAATGAGAAACTCCTCCAGCCATTGAATGGACTCAATGTCCATGTGATTGGTAGGCTCATCCAACAAAATAAGATCAGGCTTTTGAAGCAGTATTTTCGCAAGCTCAATGCGCATGCGCCAGCCACCGCTAAACTCGCTGGTAGGTCTTGTAAAGTCAGTGCGCACAAAGCCGAGCCCCATCAGGGTTTTCTCCACTTCAGCGTCAACGTTTATTTCTTCAATGGAGTAATATTTCTCGCTAAGCTCGGATACTTGTTCGATAATTTTCGAGTATTCCTCCGATTCGTAGTCGGTGCGGGTCTCCAACTGCTTATTCAGCTCCTCCATCTGATTTTTCATGCCCAGGATCTTACCGAAAGCTTTTGAAGCTTCTTCGAAAACTGTGGCATTGTCATCCGTAAGCAGGTGCTGCGGAAGGTAGGCGATGGTTGCATCCTTGGGGGCCGATACTTTCCCGCGGGTTGGCTTGTTAGCCCCGGCAATAATCTTAAGCAGGGTAGACTTACCTGCTCCGTTTTTACCCATCAAGGCAATTCGGTCATTCTCGTTGATGTTAAACGTGATATCCTTAAAAAGTGCTGAACCATTAAATTCTACTGTAACTGCGTCAACTGAGATCATGCCTGGAAAAATAAGGCGCAAAGATACCGTTTTTCAATTTCTGACAATAATCCGGGCTAAAAATGACGCTATGCGCAATCGTTCGAAAGTTGCAATCATTTCATATTTCTGAGAAAAATTGTCCCCACAGGTAGCTGCAGACTATAGCCATTTGGGCCTTAGCCTTGACTTTCATAATGGCACGAATTTGTCATCGGTTTAACGAAAGAACAAAACCAATACATATGAAAATTAAAACAAACAAATTCCTGACGCTTACGCTGCTAGCCGGAGCATTTATGTTCGCAGCCTGCGCTCAAAAAGACAAGCCGGAAGATGCTACGGAAGTAGCTGAAGAGCAAAATGAAGCAAAATTTGAAGACACAGAAATTGAAAACGATACCGAATGGGCTGTTGCAGTAGCCGACATGGGCATGCTGGAAGTTGAGGCTTCTAAGCTTGCGCTTGAGCGTGCCACCACACCTTCGGTAAAACAGTTTGCGCAAACTATGGTTGATGAGCACAGCAAGGCAAACGAGGAGCTTAAAACTGCTGCCAGTCAGAAGAACATTTCACTGCCTGCAACATTGAGTGAAAAAAGTCAGAAAAAGTTGGATGACTTGAGAGAAAAAAGCGGCAAAGACTTTGAAGATGCTTATACAGATTGCATGGTAAAAGACCATAAAGACGCTGTTGATAAATTTAAAAAACAAGCTGAAAAAGGAGAAGATGCTGATCTTAAGTCATGGGCTGCGGGAAAAGTAGCTACGCTTGAGAATCATCTTGAAATGGCTAAAGCCATTGAAAAAACTGTTGATGAAATAAAGTAAGGAAAGTTATTGAATCTCACTTACCTGAACAGCCCGTGGCGAGAGCCCCGGGCTGTTCTATGTTAACAGATTACAAAAAGTAATAAAAGACGATAACCAAATGACCGCCAGCGACCAAAAAGGTTCGCGTACGAACGATTCAGTTCCTTCAAGTCTTTTCAAATACCGCAAATAAGGGGATTTTAGTCATGGCACAGCAATTGGAATGCAGCAGTTGCCTAATGCACTATCACCTATGCTGAAAAACTACTTCCTCACCGCCTTCCGAAGCCTAAAACGCAACAAGCTTCATGCTTCTATCAATATCTTCGGTCTTGCTATCGGGATGACGTGTTGCATCCTGATTATCCTCTTCATTCAATTTGAACTCGGCTATGACCGGCAGAATAAAAATGCCTCCCGGATTTATCGTCTCGCGATAGACCTGGAAGCAAACAACTGGGCAATTTCAGCCTTTCCGCTGGGTGCATTGTTAAAAGAAAATTTTCCGGAAGTGGAGGAGTATGCCCGCATCAAGCCAAGCGACCTATTCATTCAAAATTCAACCAACCTGACTAAACATAAAGAGAAAGTGTTCTTTGCTGATAGTACTGTGTTTGAGATTCTTGATATTAGAATGATCAAAGGGAATCCGGTCAATGCACTGGCTAAGATTAATTCAATGGTGTTAACGGAAGAACGCGCCAGGGCATACTTTGGAGATGAAGATCCAATAGGGAAAACCTTAACCCGTGTGGATAATAAAACCGAATTTGTTGTTACAGGAATTTTTGAACCGTTACCATCAAACTCTCATGTTCACATGAATATGATGGTTTCATCGGAGAACTTTAGCGTCATGCGGGCGAATGCAGAGGGTGCATGGAATTACTTGACCAATCATTACACGTACCTTGTTCTGCCTGAAAATTTTGACTTCGTAACATTTGAAACGACCATTTCAAAATTCCTCGATAAATACCATGAGCTAAAACCAGAAGATACACCTAATCATATCCGGTTACAGCCGCTAACAGATATTCACCTGCACTCAAACCGGGGACTTGAACTTGAAGCAAACGGAAATATGAATACGGTATACATACTTTCTGCGATTGCTTTCTTTATACTTATTATTGCCTGTATTAATTTCATGAACCTGACAACTGCTCAGTCACTCAAGCGAGCGCGGGAAGTAGGTGTTCGTAAAGTTGTGGGTGGCAAGAGATCTCACCTGATTTTTCAGTTTTTAAGTGAATCAGTTCTGATCAGTTTGATAGCATTAGTACTGGCAACCGCATTGCTGGGGATCGTTGTTCCAAAGTTCAATGAACTATCCGGAAAGCAACTTGTATTGAATCCTTTGGAGAACATAACAGTTGTCCTGGCATTTCTAGGCATTACGGTTGTTGTAGGACTAATTGCAGGTCTATACCCGGCATTCTTCCTTTCAAAATTCAATCCGGTTGCTGTGTTGAAAGGAAGTTTTGCTACAAATCTCAGTGGACAAAGGATGCGAAAAGGATTGGTTGTATTTCAATTTGCGATTGCCTTTATTATTATGGTTGGAACCTATGTAGTGCATAACCAATTGGAGTACATGCGAACAAAGGACATGGGCTTTGATCGCGAGCAGACATTGATTGTTAAGATGCCAAACGATAGCATTGGCAGCGAAGCGATTAAAAATGAAATGAAACGTCTGGCTTCCGTGAAAAATGTAACCCAATTCATTGAAATTCCGGGAAAGATGGTGCGGACCACCGGCATCTGGTACGAAGGCGTTAAAGCTAATCAAGCTGAAAACCTCTACATATTCAGCGGTGACGTGGATCTGATTGAAACCATGGGTATGAAGATGAAAGCCGGTCAGTATTTTGAAGCCGGGACAAAGCAATTTGGAAAAGAGTTTGTGATCAATGAAACAGCGGTCAAACATTTTGGATGGAAATCCGAAGAAGCTATTGGTAAGCTGATCAACTTTGGGGAACGGGGAGAAGAGCCGGGTAAAGTGATTGGTATTATTGAAGACTTTCATTTTAAAGATCTCCACGAAACAATTGACCCGTTGGTTATGTACCTGGAGCCACAGTATGAAGGCTCGTTTATGGCGATGAAGCTTAAATCCGGAAATATTACTGAGTCAGTGGCTGAAGTTCAGACCACATGGAAACAATTTATTCCGCAGCATGAATTTGAGTATCAGTTTCTGGATGAATCGTTTAACAACCTGTTCGATCAGGAGAAACGACTCAGTACGTTATTCACAATCTTTTCGGGCTTAGCGATTTTAATTTCCTGTCTCGGCTTGTTCGGTCTTGCGTCTTTTACGATGGAGCAGAACCGAAAGTCAGTCGCCATCCGGAAGGTTATGGGTGCTTCAGTATCCAATATCCTGTACATGATGTCAAAGGACCTCCTTAAGCTTGTGTTGATCGGGATGGTTGTAGCCAGTCCGGTTGCGTATTATGCCATGACCAAATGGCTGCAGGGATTTGCGTATAGCGTGGGTTTCGGCTGGCTTGTTTTTATTTATGCAGCAGTGGTTGCACTAGTGATAGCATTTGCAACGGTAAGTTATCATTCGCTGAGGGCTGCAACTACTAATCCGGTCAACTCACTGAAGGATAATTAACCAGCTTCCTCCAGATAGCGCTTGGCCTGCATCGTATACAGTTCAGCGTATTTTCTATTAAGCTGCATCAATGTGCGGTGCGAACCCTGCTCGATAATTTTGCCGTGCTCCAGCATAAGAATCTTATCGGCATTTTTTACCGTGCTGAACCGATGTGTAATAAGGATTACGGTTTTACCTTCCATGTTCTTTTCCAGGGAGGTGAAAATCTTTTCTTCCGTTACTGCATCAATGGAGGCTGTCGGCTCGTCAAGAATAGTAATGGCAGCATTGCGGTAAAACATGCGGGCGACCGCCAACCGTTGATGTTGGCCTTTCGAAAGGTCAATACCATCTTTAAAATCTTTCCAGATCAGCTGATTGTAATTTGTAATGAATTCATCCGCGCCTGAAAACGTAGCGGCTTGCTGGATTTTGTTGTCATCCACAGGTTCGGAAATTCTGCCTACGCCAATTGATTCCCGAATAGTCAGGTTGTATATCGGAAAATCCTGAAAAAGAATTCCAATAGCCTGTTGCCAGTCATCAAGGTGGATGTCGCGCAAGTCTGTGCCGTTTACCAGGATTCCACCATCTGTAGGATCATAAACACGGCATAATAATTTAATCAACGTTGTCTTACCCGATCCGTTAACACCTACAATGGCGATTTTTTCGCCCGGGCTTATCGTGAACGAAAGATTTTCTAGCACATAAGGATTGAGGGCATCGTTTCCCGGATACCGGAATGATACATTCTTAAACTCTACCAAAGGCGGTTTATCAAACGTAAATCGTTGCGGATTTTCGGTTGAAGCAATTTTCGGTTTAAGGTCAAACAGCTCAAACCATCGGGCTGCATACCGCGCAGCTTCTTCGGTAAAAGAAATTGATTCAATATATCCGTTAACAGTTTGGTAAAAGCGCGTATAGGTATTAAAAGCCAGCAGGAGACCGCCTACTGCGATAGCCCCTGATAATGACTGATACGTCATCAGCGCAATGGCGGCAAAAAGAAACACCAAATACCACAAGCTCAAAAATCCGTACGAAACAGCTTTTCGCCTTTCTGCTTCGATAATTTTTTCGTTAAACGAAACTTTCTTTTCACGTACCTGCTCTTTCAGCCAGTGCTTAAGCTTCAGGAGAATTACATCTACGGCTTTTTGCAGCTGCTCAAAATGTGAAATGCGGTTACCGATCATCCGGTGATCATCGATCGATAGATGGCGCACCCGAAAGACTTCCATACTATACTTCTTATAGAAGAAGTAAACCGGTCCAGCAGCCAGTAAGGCAAACAGCACAAGCCAGGGATTTAGCGACCAGAGAATGAGCATGGAAGTAATGATGCCGGCAAAATTGGTTGCTGAGTTGAAAATGAAATCCTGCACATTCAGGATACTGCCGGAGCCCCATTCCTGTGCGCTTCGCAACAAAGTCTGGTATGTGCTGCTTTCAATTGTGCCGATATCCAAAGCACCTTGCTTTTCGATCTTATACATCTCCAGTTGGATGCCTTGCTGCATGCGGAACTTAGTTCGGTAATAGGAGGCTACATTACCGGCAATGCTGGGCAGTAGAAAGGAAAGTCCCAGGACTATGGCAGGCTGGATTAATATGTTATAGTCTGCTACTCCCTGCTTGATCGCGATAATTGAATCTACAATAGAGGAAAAGCTGGCAAACTGAACGTAGACAATTGAACCTAAAAAAATATTTAATCCGATCAGCAA
>Ga0075152_10002557_pt1 | contig 12925 bp, 4 predicted proteins | sample JI61114C2DNA_FD_70964 | JGI IMG/M metagenome (GOLD analysis project Ga0075152, IMG submission 70964) | Wastewater effluent complex algal communities from Wisconsin, to seasonally profile nutrient transformation and Carbon sequestration -... | ecosystem: Engineered > WWTP > Effluent > Algae...
CATAGCAGGGCCATCCACACGTGCATGAGCGTTGCATCACCTCCGGACAATGCGTGCAGCAACGCATAGCTGTAGTAAAGGCCCGGGGGCTTCATCTCGAGGAAATCCACATAGGGCACAGCACCTTGCAGCACCAGACCTCCCATATAGGCATAGGTGCCCTCATCCCGTTCCATCGGTATCTCCCGAAAGCCGATGCGGATGAGCGTGGATGTGCCGATCACCAGGACGGCCATCAGACCGGCCAGCCTTGTCGGCCAGGGGGAGCTCGCTACCAGCCCGGTCCCGGGCCTCTTCTCCTGATCTTTCTTGCGAGGAACCTTGCCCATGACCGGTTCACCCTTCAGTTGAAGCTGCGACACGGACCCGCTCATCCAGGACGGTATCCACCACGTAGGTCGGTCGGCGCCGCACCGTGTCAAGCGTGCGCCATACGTATTCGCCCAGAACGCCCAAGGCGATCATTTGGAAAGAGGAGACCAGCAAGGTCACCAGCATCAAGGCCGACCATCCTTGCACAGGGATGCTGCCCGTGAGCGCCGCGAAGAGGACCACACAACCATAGCCGAGGGCCAGTACTCCCAAGACCAGGCCCCCGAAGGTGATCAGCCGGATCGGAAAGAACGAGAAGGCCACGAAGGAGTCGATGAACAGCTTGATCTTCTTGGTGAGCGTCCAGCCCGAACGGCCGGCCAGCCGCTCGCGCCTCACGTACGGTACCACCACGTAGTCATATCCGAGCATCGTCAGCAGCAGGAGCGTGTTCGTGTTCTTCTCACCGATGCGGAGCAGTTCAAGCATCACCCTCCTGTCGAAGAGCGCCGTGCCGTAGCCGCCCACTGGCAGTTCGCGCATCGAAACACCGCGCAACAACCGATGGAACGCCCAGGATCCCAGGCGTGCCAATACACCGTCGGTCCTTCCTTCTCGCATGGAAATGACCAGTTTGCAGCCGGCTTTCCAGTGAACGAGCATGCGGGGGATCAGCTCCAAGGGTTCCTGCAGGTCGGCCGGGAACACGGTGATGCAATCCCCTTGGGCCCGTTCGAAGCCGGCCATCAGCGCATTGTAGATGCCCACGTTGCGCGCCAGCTTGATCACCGTGGTCCGGTCCGGATGCGCGGATCGGATGGCCGCCAGTGCGGCGAAGGTGCCATCGCGCGAACCGTCGTCCACGAAGACGTATTCCACGCGTATCCCAGTGGGTAGCGATGCTTCCGCTTCGAGGAAGCGTGTGAATCCATCGCTCAGGTTGGCTTCGTTCTCGAAGCAGGGTACGATGATGGTCAGCAGCGCCATTGGGTTCCGATAGACCTCTTCATGATCGCTGACGAGCTGTCGCGGTGAGCCTGTCGGACCGGTCCGACGGGCTCGCTGAGAAAGATCCGGAGAGTTCAGATAGTGGTTGAATGGACTTTGAAAGAGGTCTAATGTATCCACCTTCCAGAGGCGCGATCGCGGCACCGGGGTTCAACGCGCAAGATGGGGCTCTCCAACGCCGGGGTCCGTTCCTGCGCACAGCTGCGCCCGGAGCGTGTCGCGCTGTTGACGCCATTCATCATCGGCGAGCGTCAAGGCTGCGCTTTTGCGCAGACGTGCACAGGCTGCGATGGTGTCTTGTCCCGCGAGTTCCGCCAAGGCGGCGAGGTAGTGGATCGCGCCGTAGGAGCTGTCCATGGCGAAGGATCGATCGACGTCCGCGATCGCCTCCCTGCCGCGGCCGAGCTTGAAGAGGCACCATGAGCGGGCGTTCAGCAGATCTATTGTACCGGGAACATGGTCCAGGTAAGTATCCACGTCGGCGATCACCTCATCACACCGCCCCAGTTTCATTTTGGCGTAGACCGCGTTGGGAACCACGCCGGGCGGATTCTCCCCCATGGCGAGGATCGTCGCGAAGTCGTTGATCGCCTTGTCATAGTGTTGGAGCATCAAGTGCAGCATCGCGCGGTGGTAGACCGGAATGCTCTGGTCGGCCGGGCGCAGTTCCACCGCCTTGTCCATGTCGACCAAGGCCTCATTGAAGCGTTCCAACCGCTGCAGCGTGAGCCCGCGGCTCATGTACATGTTCGATGCCCGTGATCCATGCCGCAGGATATCGTCCCAGACCGTGAGCGGGCTTGACCAGACCGGCACGCGCTGGAAGCTCATGGCGCCGAGCACGAGGGCGTAGCCGCTCGCGATCACCACGAGCGCTTCCTTGCTCTTGATCCCTGCACGTTCCAGCAGGGTACGGAGCGCCACCACCACCAGCAAGGCCCATCCGATACCCGGCACGCAGGTGTACCGGTCAGCGCGCAATGCGTATCCGACCGGGATGAAATGCAAGACCAGTGCTATGTTGGCCAAGAAGAAGAGCATGGCGAAGATGAAGATGCGCCCTGGCCGTGAACGCCACCAAAGCGCTGCTCCCCCCAACGTGCATGCGGCCAACGCCGGGATGTGCCAAGGCGGCCAGCCGTTCACCGGTTCCGGGTATCCGTAGTGTGCGCTCAGGCCCACGGGAACAACCTGTTGTGCGAGATACACGGTCACGTTCCCCAGTCCGGCAAGGAGCAGATGCCACCGGTGCCCGGGAGCGTCATTGAGCGCTTTCGCATCTGATTGGGCCAGCACCGCCACCACTCCGAACGCGACCGCACCCAAGATGAACGGGATCTTTTCGTGCCAGGTCTTCCACTGCCGAAGGGGTCTGTCCCAGAGCACATCGATCAGGAACAACGAGGGTACGATCGCCACGGCCATGCCTTTGCTGAGGCATGCCAAGGCGAAGGTCAGGAAGGCGGTGGCGTAGTGCAGCGCCTTTCCCGTCCGGAGCCAGGCCATCCATGCGAGCAGGCACAGCAGCGTGAAGAACAGCATCAGCAGGTCCTTGCGCGCGGCGATCCAGGCAACGCTTTCCACACGCATGGGATGCAGGGCGAAGAGCAGGGCCGCGAGCACAGCGATGCGGGGCTCCCCGATGAGGCGGTACAAGAGGAGGAATACCAGCAGACCGTTCAACACATGGAAGAGCACGTTGGTCCGGTGCATCACATGCGGGTCCTTGCCGAAGAGCCGGATCTCCAAAGAATAGCTCAGTATGGTGATCGGGTGATAGTTGCCCGCCACGTTGGAGCTGAACTGCGTCTTGACCTGGTCCCATCCGATGGCACCGAGCTCAGTGTTCTCCGTTACGTATTGTGGATCATCCCATTCCGTGAACGGATAGTTGAACGAGCGGGCATAGATCCCCACGATCGACATCACCATGAGGAGTAGCAGGGATCGGGTCAGGTTGTCTACCTGGATCAGGAACGGGAAGCGCTTTTCCGTTGCGCTGTCCGGACCACAGGTGCCGGAGCCCTGCATGCTCCTCATTTTCGATGACCTCTCGACATGAGCGCCGAAGATCGCATCTTCCGCCGAACGCGTTCCGCTTGTTCTGCGCACGGGCACAGGTGAGAAAGCCCCCGCACCGGATGGTGCGAGGGCTTCCGTAGCGCCTGTCTTCCGTATCCGCTGGTGCTGCCTAGCGTTGGATCACCAATTGACGGGTGAAGTGTTGTTCACCGGCTGTGATGTTCACCAGGTACACGCCGTTCACCAGCTCAGGGCTCAACCTGAGCAGCTGTTCGAATCGGGCATCAGCAGAGGCGAACCGCTCGGCCATCACCTTGCGTCCGCTCATATCATGGATGTCCACTGCGATCCCGTTCACCGCGTCGGTGAGCCCGCTGATCCGGATGCGCACCTGCCCATCGCTCACGGGATTCGGGTAGAGCGTCAGTTCGGTGGGTTCCTCCACGGCCTCCATGGCTCGGCCCTCTTGGCCGCCATCCTCAGGCGTGTTCAGGATCGTCACCGTGCACGCTGCACCGCAGTACCCGCTCCACTGGCCGTTCACCAGCACGCTCACGGTTACCTCATACTGCCCGTTGATCATCGGCAGTTCCACCCAGTTCAGAACGCACACGTAATTGGTCCGTTGGATGGTGCGGTTGTACCCCTCGCCCGGATTGGAGAACCGGAACCGGTAGGCCGTTCCGCCCACCACGGGCACCGCCCAGATCCGGTCGCTTCCACCGAAGGATCTTGTGACCCCGCAGCTGTGCGTGTTCAGCGTCGGATCGTCGATCAGCTGGGTACAGCCCGGCACGGCTGCGGGATCGATGCCCATTTCGCAGCCGCCTCCGAAGCGGTCATCGTAAAAGCCTTCTGCGCCCTGGTCCACACGAACGCGCGTGAAGTAGGTGACCCCCGGCATGAGCGGCGAGGTGACCATTTCACTGAATTTCACCCAGTTGCGCGGTACGGCGATACGGCGCATCGCGCCTTCATCGGGCTGGCTGAACTCGAACTGGTACATGAGCGCACCGGGCACCACGGAGGTGTACACCTTGTTCTGCAGCGTGTTGTTGAAGATGCCGCATTCGTTCGCCAGGATGTTCGATGGACCGGAAGGCAGGCAGAACTCATGGCCCATGGAGTACATCGGTGACTGCGGGTTCACGGCCGGTGACTGGGTCCCGTCCGCGGTGGCGGCGAACCGGTCGCGCAGCAGCACATCGTCGGCGGCGTTGCGGATCTCCCAATACCCCTGGCCATCGCCGCAGCAGAGGCCATCGCCCGCGCTGTCGAAGAGGTAGAGCGAGTAGCAATTCCCGAAGGTGGTCGGCAGGCATACCGTGGTGGTCACCGTGGTGTTGTTCTGCCCCGTGAACGGACCACCGTTCGCGATCGGGAAGAAGAACACGTCATAAATGGACCAGGTCGTTTCGGCACCCGCGCCGTCCGTATGCACCACCACCTTGGCGATCTCGCCGCTGGCGTCGTAGCTGTTCGCTGCCACACTGTTGGTGGTGATCTCGTCCGGTGCGCCGTTCGGGCTCACAGCGGTCACGGTGATCGTTCGCACACCAGTGGGCGTGGTCACGGCGGGCAAGTTCACCACTTCGGTGGTATTGTAGGCCAGCGACCCGGTCCATGGATGGCTGAGCACCAGGTTCCCGTCGATGCGTACTTCCAGGATGGCGTTCGTGAGGATGGCCTCACCGAAGTTCTTCAAGGTGATCACCGGCGATACCGAGGTGCCGCAAACGAGGTCGGTCGGTTCCGTTACCGCCGTTACCCCGGCATCATTCACGCCCGGATGATCCATCAGGATGCCATAGCTGCCCGCTTGCGAGAGTGAACCGCTGTTGTACGCGAGCAGCCTGTAGTCCGTGTTGGTCGCAAGCAGCGGCAGATCCGTGATCCCGGCGCCGGTAACCACTGCCACGAGCTCTCCTGCGGCACCCATGCCGCTGCACGCACCCGTGTACAGGGCGTAGCTCATCGTCGTCGCTGTATAGGAGGGGTTCTGGGCATTCGTCAGCAGGTGGAGGCGATGGCGCATGTTGGCTCCGCTGTTGAACGTGTACCACAGGCCTATGGCGGGCAAGGCACCGGATACCGATGTCGGGTTATCGACATACGCGCAGGTGTTGTCGAACGTCTGCGGGATCCCGGTGCCGTTGGCGAGCACGGTGTTCACGGTTGCCGCCGTGGAGCATTCGTCATTGCTGGTCGCCGGTGAGCACGCTCCCTGGCAGAACAGGAGGAGGCTATAGGTACCCGTGGCGCTTCCGCTTCCATGCACCGCGATCAGGTATGTGCGGCCGGCCGTTGCCATGAAGCGTACTTCGGAGCTGTTGGCCGGGCATCCGGGCGAGTCGTCGTTCATCGCCACACAGGTCGGCAGGGTGCAGGAGGTCGTGGCATCGAACACGGACAGGCGCGAGTTGAAGGATGCCGCTCCGCACAGGCTCGCGGTGATCTCTCCGGATGTGGCCGCCACATGTCGCCACCAATGCGTGCCGCCCGTGGAGGCCGCACCATTGAACGCGCAGGCGGTGGAAGGAAGCGTGTTGGGCGCACCTGCCGTGCTGTTGGCGGAGAGTGACTGGCCGCAATCGATGTTCAGCGCGGCGCACAGGTTCGTACTTCCGTTTATCGTGTACTGCAACTGCCAGGTGAACCCGTTCGAAGAGAACCGGTTGTCCCATTCGATGTAGTAGGTGGTGCCTGCCGCTACCGGGCGGTTGAGGATACGGGAGAAGCCAGCGCTGCCGGTGCATCCATCGTCATCCTGTTGCAGGAAGGTGAGGCCGGCGCAGGTGCCTGTATGCAGCCGCAGGTGGGTGTCCACCAATGGTGATCCACCGCACGCGGTGATGTTGATGTTGCCGTTGTACGGGGCTGTCCAGCGGAACCAGCGCGCATCGCGGGTACCTCCACCCGTGGTGGCGCCGTCGCCGCACGTGATCGCGCCCGTCGTGTTGGTGCCGATGACCGCGTCCCGTGCGGAAGAGCACACGCCTCCGCAGCAGTCGGTGAAGTTGCTGAGCGATTGGTCGCAACTGCTGCTGTTCTCATGGCGCACCGAAATACTCACCACCGTGCCGGTCGGGTAAGGACCGAGCAGGTAGGTGCCCGTACCCACGTTGTCCTGCTCCAATCCGAGCCCGGTGCTGAACAGATCGACCGTGCTCCCCGAACCGGTGCTCGTCACGTTCACGCTCACACGGAAGACGCCGTTCGCGCAGTCTTCCACAACGCTGGCGGTGGCGATCGGCGGAGAGCAATCCAGGAAGTTGAGCTTCACGTGCCGCAGGTCGCCCACATCGTCCCCGGCCGCATCGCAGATGCGCAAGCGCCATGCGCCGTTGGGGTTCCCGGTGAAGCCCGCGAGGGTCTGCTCCGGTGCGAACGTGCCCACGGCCGCGTTGTTCGTGCCCGCGTTCATGGTCGTGAGAGCGGCACCTCCATCCTTCAATTTGAGTACGGTGGCGGGGCAGGCCGTCGTGCTGCCCAGGTTGTTCCCGGCCGCTGCGGCGCTGGGCTTCTGGAGGCAGAGGTTGCGCGATTGACCGGTCGGCGAGATCAGGGAGATGTTCAGGTCGCCGCGGTACGTGTGCGAGACGATCAGGTCCACGCTCTCGAAGAAGACCGTGCTGTTGAGCGCCGTGGGCTGCCCGCTGATCGGGATCCCCACCTCCAACGCGTTGTTGCTGCCGCAACCATTGTCCGGAATGGCCGGACCGGGATTCTGGCAGGCACCGTTCGGAAAACAGACCTGGCCAATGAAGGACCCCAGGTTCAAGTTGCAGATATTGTTGCCGTTGTGGACGACGGTGATCGTTTGGGCGGTAGTAGAGGCGATCGCCGGGGTCGTGTAGGTCCCTATGCCTTGGTCATTGGCGATCACGCCGGAAACGCTGCTGGTGATGTCCACATGCGGAGCTGAGCCGAGCCCTGTTACCTGCACGGCCACCTGGTAGGTTCCAGCAACACAATCCGTGGTAATGGTGGTGGTCACAACGGGTGGCTTGCAGGGCAGGAAGCGATAGATCTGTCCGCTGGCGGGGCGGCCGCTCAGGTTCGTGGTTTCTGAGGTGCCGCTGGCCGCAGGTGACGCCCCCGTGTTATTGAGGGAAAGGAAGTTGCCGGAGCCCGTGGGCACACCGCAAATACCGATCGAGGCACCTCCCGATGTGTTCGCTGGATTGGAGAGCTCTTGACGGTAGACGAACTCGATGACGTTGGTGGTCTCATAGAGTTTGCACTGGAACGAGATCGTGTTGTTGAACCCGCTCATCGTTCGATCCCACTTCCAGTTGCGCCATTCCATGGTGAACACACGGTTGGGGGCGCTGCCGGTGGTCTGGTACACCGCTGTTCCGGCACCGATACCCAGAAAACCGCCCGCACCGCTCAAGTCATCCCACAAAGGGGCCAGAAAGGGTCTGCCCGGGGTGGTACTGGTAAGGCCATTGGCCGGAACGCTTCCGGTGGCCCCTGTTCCCAAGGACAACCATCCGTTCGAGGAGGCACGTGCCTGGGTGTAGGAGGCCCCGTCCAGCACGAACGTGAAACCGATCGGGAGGTTCCCGCTCAACACATCGTTCGCCGCCAAGCTGCCGAGCGTTGTTCCGCCGCTCAATTGTGTGTAGGTACCGCCGGTGGCGACAAAGCCGTAGTTCGTGCCGATCTGGGCCTGCAGAGAACCGAACCCGACCATGACTGCGGTCATTAACAGGAGCCACGCGCGCTTGGCGATCGGACCCGGACATGAAGTGGGAGAGGAGAACCGGTTCATGATGACGCGATTTGTGGATGCGCTCACAAGTTCATGTCGATGTTCGTCGATTGTCAAGAGGTATTCGTCGATGAATTATGTCCTTTCGCTGTAAATAGAGCTTGGTGGAGCCGCTTCGGGATCGGCTTGGTCGCGGAGTCCGTCTACGGTTCGGCGAGCTCACCATGACAACTCCGGAAGATCAGGAAGACAGTACGGCGTCATTTACAGAGCCCAATGGAGCTCAGGACAAGCACTTGGGGGCCCTTGGAAACGGACCGGGGCCGCTTCCAACTGGAAGCGGCCCCGGCCTTGGTTTTCAGTAAGTATGTGCGTCACATCACGCTCAAGCGGCGTGTGGTCGTCACTCCGTTCACACGGATGTTCACCAGGTAAACACCTGCGGCCATGGAGCCGTCCAGTTCGAGCACCGTGCTGAAGCCTGTTCCTTCGGTGCGGAACTGCTCGGCCTGCACGCGCTTGCCGTAGAGGTCGAAGATCTCCACGCTGATGGACTGGTCCTCGTCCGTGAGCCCGTCGATGATCAGTTGTACACGGCCGTCACGTACCGGATTCGGGTACAGGCTGATGCCTGCCAGGTCTGTGACCTCGGCCATACCGCGGCCCTGCTGGGCGGGAGGGTTGAGGATGGTCACGTTGCAGGTCGCACCGCAGAACCCTCCCCACACACCGTTCGCGAAAACTTCCACCTTCACAGCGTACGTGCTGCCATTCACGAGTTGGAAGGTTGCCCAGTTCAGCGGGCACACATAGCTCGTGCGGATGATATTCCGCGTGCTGAGCACGGGAGGATCGTTGAAGTTGGGGATCCCGACCACATCCGTGGCCAAGTTCGGGTTCGGGCCATCCGGATCGATCAGACCCGTGAAGTTGAAGCGGTACTGCGTACCACCGACCACAGGCACTGCCCAGATCTTCGCGCTGCCGCCGAAGGGCTTGGTCACCCCGCAGCTGTTCGTGGTGAGCGCGATGTTGTCGATCAACTGTGTGCAACCGGGAACGTTGTTCACGTCGAGGCCCATTTCGCAACCCGTGCCGAAGTGGTCATCCGCGAAGCCTGTGGCGCCTTGGTCGGCCCGGGCGCGGCAGAAATACACCGTGCCGGGTACGAGCGGATTGGTCTGCATTTCGGAGAACTGGACCCAGGGGCGACCCAGGGTGATACGGCGGCGGAACCCGGCATCCGGATCGGAGAACTCGAACTGGTAGCTGAGGGCGCCGACCGAGGAAGTGTACACCTTGTTCAGCAACTGGTTCGTGAAGATGTTGCACTCGGAAGCCAGTATGCTCGATGGTCCTGCGGGCAGGCAGAACTCATGCCCCAACGGCTGGGAGTTCGGCGGGGAGATCCCACCGCTCGGCGTGCTGTTGAACAGGTCGCGCAACAACAGGCGATTGTTCGTGGTACGCAGTTCCCAGTATCCATTGCCGTTCAGGCAGCACAGGCCGTCACCGCCGGAATCCAGCAGGTACAGGCTGTAGCAGGTACCGAAGGTGGTCGGCAGGCAGACCGTGGTGGTGATCAACTGGTTGTTCTGGCCGGTATAGGGCCCACCCGTGGCCACGGTGAAGCCGAAGGCGTCCGTGATGGCCCATGTGGTCTGGTTCCCGTTGTTGTCCGTGGCGATCACCACGTTCGCCGACTGACCGGTAACGGTGACGGTCTTGGTCGCCAGGTCGTTGGCGGGCAGATCGTCCGTTTCGCCGTTCGGCAGCGTGGTGAACACGTTGAGCGCATGGACGCCCGGTACCGTGGTGATGGTCGGCAGGTAGAGCGTGTCCGTTTCCTGGTAAGCCAAGTTGCCCGACCAGGCGATCGGCGGTGCCGCGTTGCCATCCACGTCGTAGTTGATGGTAACACTGGTGAGCGCGTTCTCACCGGCGTTGCGGAGCACGATGCGCGGTACGAGGCCCGTATTGCACAGTTCACCGTCCGGCTCGAGGATCGTATCGACCGCCGCGTCGTTCATGCCGGGCCGGCGCAACAGGATATCGAAGGTGCCCTCGTTGCTGATGCCACCGTCGTTCCACACGTACAACAGGTAGTCCGTGTTGGGCGTGAGCGCTGGCAGGAGGGTGCCTGACCCGTCCCCATCGAGCACGCAGGTAACCTCGCTCGACGCGCCCAGACCGGAACAGCTACCGCTATACAGGGAGTAGTTCATGCCCGAAGCGGTGCTCATCTCCAGGTCCATGATCATGATGGAGTTCGGACCGCTATTGAAGCCGTACCAGACGCCTTGCATCGCGCCGAACGCATCGCAACCCGTGTTCTCGTCCCCATAAGCGCAGGTGTTGTCTCCCGGGGTGGCCACGCCGTTCCCATCATCCAGAGCGGGGGTCAGGGACTGTGCCTGTGAACAACGGTCGTTACCGGCAGCGGGTGCGCACGCGGGGCCGCAGTTCACGCTGAGGCTATAGAACCCGAAATCGCCACCGAAGCCGTGCACGGCCACCAGGTAGCTGCTGCCACTGACCACCGGGAACGCCACATCGCTCGTGAAGTTCGGGCAGCCCGTGCCGTCATCGTTCTTGGCAACGCACTCCAGGTTGTCGCAATCCGGTGCCAAAAGGTATACGCTGATCCGCGTATCGAACGTGGCCGAGCCGCAGGTGCTGAGGCTCACCTCGCCATCAGCGGGGGCCGTATAGCTCCAGTAGTTCACGCCACCCGAACTGGGTGCGACGGGATATGGGCATGCGTCAGGAGGGAAGATACCGGCGATCGGACTGGTCTGGCCCAGCGCCGTTGTTCCGCAGGTCAGCGCTATCGGGGCGCAGAAGTCGCCGCTCGTTACGGTCGGGCAATAGACGCGGAAGGTCTGTGTGCTCGATACCGCGTTGTCTTCCGCATCCGCCAGGATCCAGTACTGTCCGGGTACCGCGATGTTGAAGTCCACGGATGTACCTGCCGCAGCGATATCGCTGATGCATGTCCATCCAGCGGGTGTGCAACCGCCCGCCGTGGACTTGTACATGTAGTCCACGAACTGGCCGTTCGAGGTGGTCACGTTCAGGTTGTACGTGCCGGCCACGGTGGCGTCCAACAGATACAGCGCCTCATTGCCCGGTGTCAGGAACCCGCAACTGTTGTTGCTCCAGAGACCGGTACCGCTCAACGCCACACCGTACGGATCGCCGCAGACGACGGGCACGGCCAAGTTGCAGTCCAGGTTCGGTACGGCCGTGATGGTCATCTGGTAATCGTTCAGCGTGCCACAGGTCAGGTTGTTGAAGATGCCGTCCGTGGTCATCATCAGCGCGTACGTGCCCGGTGCGAGGCTCTGGGTGATCGTGCCCGTGGCGCATGCGAGCGCTCCGGCCGTGTTGATCTGCACCAGTGGATCGGCGCAGGGCCCGTTCGCGTCCAGGAAGAAGATGCGGGATGCGAATTGCGCTGTGAAATCGACCTGGTAAGTGCCTACCGAGGCGAGCGTGAACACGAAGAAGTCGCGATCACGGAAATTGCACTCGGCCTGGATCGTACCGGCGATATCGAACGTGAAGGGCAGTGATCCGAGCACGATGGGCTCCGCCGTGCAGAGGTCCGAATTGGTCAGCGTACCGCAAGGTTCCGCCTCGGTATAGTCCGGCGTTGCGATCGGGGTGCATCCCGGTGTGGGCGCTACGCCTTCGGTCACGCAGATGTTGAACTGGTTGGTGCCGCCATCACCTCCGCCGAAGGCGTGGCCTACGCGGATGTAGTAGGTCTGGCCGACGGTGAGACCACCGCGCAAGAGGTCCCACGGCACACCGGCACCAGCGCCATTGAAGGTGCAGCACAAGCTGGTGGTGGAAGCGCATGTCCCGCTGAGGAGTTCGATGACCGGGTAGTATACTCCCACAGGGGTAACGGTGATCTGGGCCAGGGAGCTCGTGGCCACGAAGCTCATCCATACGTCAGCGTTCGTGGTCGCACCGGCGCCGGCAGCGCAGCTCGGTGCTTCGGCGGTGGCACCGGCACTGGTAACCAGCGTGTTGGCGCAGGTCGCCCCCATGGTCAGTGGGATCGCGTCCGTGCACACGTCACCCAGGATGGGAGCCGCAGGACCGGTCAAGGACCAGGTGTGGCCGGCGTTCACGCCCCACGCATTGTCCCATTCGATGTAATACGTGGTACCGCCCGCGAGGAAGGCATCCACCGTCGAGGCGAACGTCACCGGGGCCACGCAGCCGTCGTCGTCCGCCGTGTAGAGCGAAAGCCCTCCGCAAGCACCGGTGTGCAGCGTCACGCGTGTGTCGTTGTTGGTCACCGGGGCCTGTCCGCAGGAACTGATGTTGTACACCCCCGAAGACGCCGGGGTGAAGGCCCACCAGCGCGCTGCTGTCGGAGCGGGGTTGCCGCTGTCATAGGCGTTGCTCGCCCCGCCCGTACACGTCGTATAGGCCGTGTTCGTATTCGCGTTCACACCGATCGCCGGCGTGAAGGCCGTGGCGCAGGTACTTCCGCAGCAGGAGAAATACGAGCCGGGTATCGTGCTGTTGCACGCGGGTTCGGACTGGTGGGTAAGGGAGAAGGTGACCGTTGTCCCGAACGCATAAGGGCCGAAGACATAGTTGCCCAAGGCATTGGCCACTTGAGGCGCACCGGAACTGGGTACGATCGTGCATTGGGTCTGCGGTGCGCCGGAAAGTGTTCCCAGGTCCGTCACGTTCACGTTGATGGTGAAGTTGCTGGCCGCCGCCGTGGGCTGGCAGTTCTCGATCACCGTTGCCGAGGCCACGGGTGCCGAGCAGTCTGGACGCTCGCGTACTTGGACCCGGTCAATAGCCAGATCGCTCTGGAAGAAATTGCCCCGGATGAAG
>Ga0075152_10002558_pt1 | contig 12924 bp, 11 predicted proteins | sample JI61114C2DNA_FD_70964 | JGI IMG/M metagenome (GOLD analysis project Ga0075152, IMG submission 70964) | Wastewater effluent complex algal communities from Wisconsin, to seasonally profile nutrient transformation and Carbon sequestration -... | ecosystem: Engineered > WWTP > Effluent > Algae...
GAGGGCGGTCGAGACGGTGCCGTCGATGCCGGCCAGTCCGCGGTTCGCGTAGACGACCGGCGGCACGGCCGCGATGGGCGCGAGGTCGGCGTCCCGGATCAGCTGGGAGGCCCCGAGCACCAGTGGCTGCCCGGCGGCGGCGTCCCAGACGGACCGGGCGAGCGACCAGCCGGTCAGGCCGGTGCCCGCGAGCACGGACGCGACGCGCGCGGCGGCGTCCGCGTCGGCGCCCTGCCAGCGGGCGAGCCATGCGGGGTCGCCGGGGGGCACGGCGACGGACGCCGCGACGAGAGACACGCGATGCCCGGGGTCGGGCCAGTCGCCGTCGGAGACGGCCACGACCTGGACTCCCTCGCGTCCGAGCAGCTTCGTCACCGGTCGCGACAAGGTCGGATGCCCGAACACCAGCACTCGCTCCACCTCGTCGGCCAAGCCGGTGCCGAGCACGAGGCGTCCGCAGGCCAGGGCCCCCGGGACGCGCGCGTTCGACGACGGCTCCGCCAGCAGCGGCAGCCGGGCCTCGAGCGCCAGCCGGGCCGCGGCGCGGCCGATCTCGGGCGGGGCGTCGCCGACGACGACCACCGTGCGGGGGGCGGCGCCCAGTTCGACGGACGCCGCGGGCCCGCCCGGGCGCGACACGGCCAGCGGCACGGCCGCCGCACGCTCCCCCGCCGGCTCGCCCACCGCGGGCACCAGGGGCACGTCGAGTTCGACGTTGAGGTGCACTGGCCCGGACGCCGCCGCGACGACCGCGCGCGCCGCCTGGGCCGCCCACGTGGACGGTGACGCGGCCGACGTGACCCGCGCCGCGTACCGGACGAAGCCGCCGAAGAGTCCCACCTGGTCGGTCGTCTGGTTCGCCCCGAAGCCCACCAGTGCGGCGGGCCGGTCGGCCGACACGACGATCAGCCCCACCCCGCCATGGGACGCCTCCATGACCGCCGGCAGCAGGTTGCCGACCGCGGTGCCCGAGGTGGTCACGACCGCCACCGGGACGCCGGAGGCCTTCGCCAGGCCCAGCGCCAGGAAGCCCGCGGACCGCTCGTCGACCCGCACGTGCAGCCGGAGCGCGCCGGCGGCGTCCGCGTCGACGGCGGCGAGGGCGAGCGGAGCCGAGCGCGAGCCCGGGCAGAGCACGAGTTCCCGGACGCCCTGCGCCACGAGTTGCGCGACCAGCACCCGGGCGCAGTCGGCGCTCGCACTCACCACGGTCGGTCCTCCATCGTCAGCCAGCGGGCGCGCCAGGCGGCGGCGTGCTCCGGTCCGGCGGACCACTCTGCCACGTCGCGCACGACGACGGAACGGACCCCGATGGCCCCGTCCCGCGCGACGAGGGGGTCGACGGCCACGTCGGCGGCCAGGAGCGGCACCGTGTTGAGCCCGCACGCGTACGGGAGTTCGGGCAGCGCGGCGGCCAGCGCGAGCCCGGCGGCGATCCCGACCGAGGTCTCCAGCGCCGAGGACACCACGACCGGCATTCCCAGCCGCTCCGCGAGCGCCAGGCACGCCCGGACGCCGCCCAGCGGCTGCACCTTGAGCACGGCCACGTCGGCCGCGCCCAGCGCCGCGACCCGCTCGGGGTCACCCGAGCGCCGGATCGACTCGTCGGCCGCGATCGGCACCTCGACGCCGCGGCGGGCGAGCAACAGTCGCAACTCGCGAAGTTCCTCGACCGTGCGGCACGGCTGCTCCGCGTACTCGAGCCCGTAGCGGGCGAGCGTCGCGAGCCGGGACGCCGCCTCGTCCACCGGCCAGGCGCCGTTGGCGTCCACCCGGATCCTGCCGGCGGTGCCCAGGGCGTCCCGAACGGCCTCGACGCGGGCCTCGTCCTCGCCCGCGGTCTGCCCCGGCTCGGCGACCTTGATCTTGGCGGTCGCGCAGCCGGACGCCGCCGCGCGCGCGTGGGCGTCCGCCGGGCCGACTGCCGGGATGGTGACATTGACGGGCACCGACGCGCGAACCGGCGCGGGCCAGCCCTCGACCGCGGCCTCCCGCGCGCAGGCCCACCACGGGTCGATCTCGGGGGTCAGGTACTCCGCGAACGGGCTCCACTCGCCCCAGCCCGCGGGCCCGCGCACCAGGACGCCGCGGCGCCGCGTGATCCCCCGGAACCGCACGGCCATGGGCAGGTCGAAGGGCACCAGCTCCGGGACACCGGTCACCGGCCGACCCACACGCCCACGAAGAGCCCCAGGAACAGCAAGACGGACGCCGCCAGCTCGGCGATGCCGGTCAGCTTGAGCACCCGGATCAGCGCCGGCCCGGCCGCCCCCCCGAGGACCAGTCGCACCGGCCCGGCGAGCAGCACGGCCGCGACCAGGGCCAAGAGCCCCCACCAGGTCGTGGACGCCGCCGCCTCGAAGAATCCGAACACCCCACCGAAGGCGCAGAAGACGAAGAGCCACCGCGTCCGGGCGTCGCCGAGGCGCACGGCGAGGGTCCGCTTGCCGACGCGGGCGTCGCCCTCGATGTCCCGGAGGTTGTTGGCGACGAGGATCGCGCAGGCGAGGGCGCCCGTCCCGACGCCGGCCCAGATCGCCGCCTCGGGCACGCGCAGCAGGTTCACGTAGGCGGTCCCGCACGTCGCGACCAGGCCGAAGAACACGAACACGAAGGCCTCACCCAGGCCGGCGTAGCCGTAGGGGCGGCGTCCGCCGGTGTAGAACCAGGCCGCCAGGACGCACGCGGCCCCGACCACCAGCAGCCACCAGGCGCCGGTCAGCACGACGATCGCGAGACCGGCCGCGCAGGCCAGACCGAAGCAGGCGAACGCGGCCGCCCGGACGCGGGAGGGCGCCGCCGCCCCCGAGCCGACGAGCCGCTGGGGTCCGGCGCGGTGCTCGGCCGAGTCTGTGCCCCGGATGCCGTCGGAGTAGTCGTTGGAGTAGTTCACCCCCACCTGGAGGGCCAACGCGACCACCAGCGCCAGCGCGGCCCGTGCCAGGTGGAGCCCGCCGCCGAACAGCGCCACCGCGGACCCCGCGACCACGGGCGCGACCGCCGCCGGCAGCGTCCGCAGGCGCGCGCCCTCCAGCCATTCCGCGGGCGTGGCCACGGCTACCTCCAACCCCGAACGATCCCCTGGCGGTCGATCTTTCCACCGGCCGTGCGCGGCAGCGAATCGACCCGCCGGACCTCCTGCGGCAGCGCCGCCCGCCCCAGCCGGGGCGCGAGTCGCGCGCGCACCCCGTCGGTGGTCAGGTCGGACGCCGTCGCCGCGACGACGCGGGTGCCCCATTCCGCGTCCGGGACGCCGACGAGCACGATCCCGCCCGCCTCGGGGGGCCCGAACACCTCGTCGGCCGCGCGCTGGGCGGCGGCCAGGTCCACGTTCACGCCCCCGGAGATGACCACGTCGTCGATCCGGCCCAGGATGCAGAGGCGGCCGTCGGCGTCCCATTCGCCCCGGTCGGAGGTCCAGAACCGCCCGCCGGCCAGCGCGGACGCGCTCGTGTCAGGGTCGAGCCGGTAGCCCGAGAACAGCACGGGCCCGCCGATCGTGACCCTGTCGGCGTCGAGGCGCACGTCGACGCCCGGGAGCGGGACGCCGTCGTACACGCACCCCCCGCACGTCTCGCTCATGCCGTAGGTGGTCACCACGTCGATCCCGGACGCCGCCGCCCGCCCCCGCAGCGCCGGGTCGATCGCCGCCCCGCCGAGCAGGACGGCGTCGAACCGGGCCAGCCGCGCCGTCAGGTCCGGGGACGCCAGCGCCCGGTGCAGCTGCGTGGGGACGAGCGAGAGGTAGTTCCGGGACGCCTGCGCGCCGACGTGCGGGACGTTCAGGTCGTGCAGGTCGGGGGCGACGAAGACGGGCTCGGTGTCCGCGACGATCGCGCGCACCAGGGTCATGACGCCGGCGACGTACGTGGTCGGCAGCGCGCAGTGCCAGACGCCGGGCCCACCCAGGCGCTCGTGGGTCGCGGACGCCGATGCGATCAGCGCGTGCCGCGACAGCAGGACGCCCTTGGGGCGCCCTGTCGAGCCCGAAGTGGCGACGATCAGCGCCACGTCGGCGTCCTCGACCTCGACGCCGGGACGCAGCATGGCGAGCGTGGCGTCGTCCGACGCCGGGGCCAAGCAGGGGCCGCCGGCCAGGGCGTCCCGCAGGGGGCCGAGCAGCGCGCGCGGGTCGACGACGGTCATCAGCACAGCGCTCAGGGTAGAGGTCGGGGAGCCGTGAGGCGTTCCCGCGGGAACGCCGTGGTGCGCCCGGAGGGCCGGAAGAACGTTCCCGCGGGAACGTCCTCAGTGCCCGGAAACGTTCCCGCGGGAACGTTCCCGCTCAGTTCAGGGGCTCGACCGGGGGGACGATGCCGTCCTCGATGGCGCGCCGGAACAGGTCGAGCTTGGAGGTCGCGGGGCGGTCGACGTTGGTGTACTTGGCGCGGATCCGCTTGAGGTACTCCTTGACGGAGTTCTCGGTGATGTAGAGGGTGCGGGCGACCTCGGGGATCTCCAGGCCTGCGGCGTACAGGCTGAGCACCTCACGCTCGCGGGCGCCCAGGGCGGCCGCGACGTAGTCGCTGTCCCCCTCGATCGCGGCGAGGATCTCCTGCGAGATCGCCTGCTGCCCGCCCGCGACGGCCACGATCGCCTCGATGGTCTCGGACACGGAGTCCGCCTTGCGGCACACCCCCGCCGCCCCGCCGGCCAGGGCCCGCCGCAGCAGCCGCGTGTTGTCGGCGATCGAGTAGACGACGACCTGGCACCCGTGCTCGCGGAGCACGGCTGCGTTCTCCTTGGGGTCGGAGTCGTCCGCGAGACGCAGGTCGAGCATCACGACGTCGGCGTCCATGCCGGAGGCCAGGAACTCGTCGACGGTGCCGGCGGACGCCACGATCTCCACCCGATCGTCGGACGCCTTGGCGAACGCCGCATGGACGCCGAATCGAATGGCCTCGTGGTCGTCGATGACGGCGGTCCTAATGGGCATCTAGCTTCTTCCTCTTCGGGTCGTATTCGGCGGCCGGGACCCCCACCACGGCGACGACGGTTCCGTCCGGTGCGATGCGGGTAAGGCTGGTCTCGTCCGGCGAGAGTACCTGAACGATCGTGACGGCGTCGTCATAACCCTCGGGTGCCGTTCGCGCGACGATGCGTCCCGCGCCCGCCTCCCGGACGATGCGCTCCAGGTGCCGCAGCGTCGCGCGGCGGGCCGGCTCCGGGAGACGCGATCCGCGGTTGTCCACCAGCGTGACTCCGACGCCGCGCGTCCGTGCCTCCATGATCGCGGCGCTGAGGCCGGGCGAGTTGAAGTTGCTCGCCTTGATGCCGTCACGCAAGCTGCCCTCCAGCAGGAGGAAGTCGGCGCGGTCCGCCGCGCTCAGCGGGGTGCCAGCCGCCAGCTTGTCGAGCACGGGACCCACCTCCTCGCGCAGTTCTGTGAGCCAGACCTCGCGCAGCACGAGTTTGCTGAAGAAGGACGCGTTGAGCTGGGCCGCCTCGACGCCCGACTGCTCGGCGTCGTCGATCTCGGCCCAGATGGAGTTCAGCCACCGGAAGATGACGCTCGTCAGGGTGAGCCAGAGCGCGGGACCGGCGATCGTCGCCAGGGACAGGCCCACGGGTTGGCCGGTCTGCCACGCCGCCAGCGCGGCGATGACGGTGTGGGCGGCGACCGCGGCCCACACCGGGACGACCTGGCCGCCGGCGTACGTCAGGACCAGGAGGACGACCTCGGGGACCAGGAACCACGTGCAGTGCTCGCCCCAACTCGGGTCGGGCATCGCCGCCAGAGCGGCTGCCGCGGCCCCGACCGCACCCGCTGCTGCGAGCCACCCGATCCACCAGGGGATCGGCCCGCGCAGCAGCGCGGGCCGCACGAGGGCGAACCCGCCGGCCAGCAGCGCGACGGCCGCCGCCACCAGGGCCGGCGAAGAGTGTGCAGCGTTCAGGGCCGCGATGCCGAAGTAGAGCGCGGCCAGCGCCAAGCCGACGATCGTCACCGGTTTCGGATCCATGCCCAGGAAGAGGGGGTGCTGCAGCGCGATCTCGCTGAGCGAGCGCCGGACGGCCGCCGCACGCATGCGATCGCCGCTCCACATCAGCCGGATGGTGGTCCCGCGCCCCGGCGCCGCCAGGATCTCGGCGCGCCCGCCGATGGCGAGCATCCGCCCCTCCAGCGCCAGCCGCACGCCGAGGCGCTCCGCCGGGACCGCGGCCGGGTCGAATCCCTTCCCGTCGTCGGCGATGCTCACGCGGACCGCGATGCGGCGTCCGGACGCCGTCACGTGGGCGTAGACCTGAACCGTCTCGGCGCTCGAGTGCTTCTCGGCGTTGAGCGCCGCCTCGCGGATCGCCTGGAGCATGGGTCGCACGACGCGCTGGGGCAGCGTCACGGTCACGGCCGGGATCTCACCGATCACCTGGGCGCGGGGGCAGACGCTGCCCGTGATGTCCTTGGCCAGCCGGACGAACTGGTCGACCGTGATCGGCGAGTCGGCCTGCTCCAGGGACGCCTCGACCCGGAGGGCCTCGATCGCGTGCTGGGCCTGTTTGGCCACGTGCGGATCCTGCTGCGTCCGGCTGCCCGCCGCCGCGACCAGGGTCGTCATGATCTCGTCGTGCACGATCGCGTCCAGCCGGCGCCGCTCGTCGACCAGCGCCTGGTTGACGGCAGCGTCGGCGGATTCGGCATGCCGACGAGCGAGTTGGGCGTCCAGGTCGGCCATCGCGGCACGGACCTGTTGGAGCACGATCAGCACGGCGATCGGCGGGCCGACGACCAGCACGGCGTCCTGGAAGGCGACGATCGGGGACGAACTGGCCCCCGAGGGCGTGAGCCGGACCAGCCAGAAGGCGACCCCGATCACGAGCCCGTAGAGGGCGCCCACCAAGGTGGTGCTCGCGACCCCGGCGCACACCACCCCCAGGCCCAGGACGAGCGCGAGCAGAGGGGCATGGACCTCTGTCTCCGAGCCGGTCCAAGCGACACGCCACGTCAGCATCCCGATGAGCACCGTCGCCGAGAAGAGGATGACCAGGGGCCGGATCCCTCGGCGCGACCAGGCGTAGACGGGCATCAGGACGGCGGACGCCAAGGCGGCCCCGCCGATGCACATCAGCCAGATCGGGTTCAGCTGGTGCATCTGCTCCTGGCTCGTCAGCAGCGCGGGCAGCAGGGCGACGACACAGATCAGCCCGAGCGCACGATCGATGAACGCGGAGAACCCCGTCGTACTGAGCCCGTCGACCTCGGGCAGGGCGCCGCCGATCAGGCCGGAGGGCAGCGCACCCTCAACGACCGGCTCAGGACGTCCCCCCTTCATCCGCTACGCCGTCCAATCCACCAGGCCGTCGACGTCGTACTCGCCGTCGGGCCAGACGGCCCTGACGACGCCGGCGGCGGCGAGCGCCTTGCGGCAGCCGGGGCACGGCGGGTCGGTGATGTAGGCCGTGGCCCCGGCCGTGTCACGGGTCGCGAACAGCAGGGCGTTCACTTCGGCGTGGATCGCGATGCAGAATCCAGGAGTCCCCGGACGGTCGTAGTCGCCCAGCCCGGGAACGTCGTCGTAGCTGAGCATGCCGCGCGGGCAGGCGCCTTCCAGGCAGTCGGGACGCCCAGAAGCGGCGCCGTTGTAGCCCGTCGCGATAATCCGCCTGCCGTGGACGAGCACTGCGCCCACCTGGCGACGCGTGCATTTCGCCCGCGCCGCCACTGCTCGAGCGATCCCGATGAAGTACTCGTCCCAGTTGGGCACGGTCTGGGGTTTGACCTGGTCCGTCAAGGCTCCTCCTATCCAGCCAACGGCATGGTAGCGGTCAAATCTGAGGACGGAACCGTATCGAGCCTACAAAATCCCATGCGACCAGGCGTGACACCCGTGAAATAAGTTACGAATGATAGGTATTCGACATCGCCAAAGCAGGATCGATAGACGCCGTGATTAGCCCTTGTTCTCGCATGAACGTCGCCATCGCGGCGAACTGGGCGGCGTCCAGCGTCGGGTTGACCGCCCCCGTGCCGTCCTTCCAGAGCGGGACGGTGGCCGCGAGGGTCGTGGCGGCGCCGGTGCGCGCGGCGGCGTCCGTCTTCAGGGTCGTCACATAGTCCGTCGCTAACGTGACGGCGGCGGACGGATCCTTCGCGACGGCGACGAATCCGGCGGTGCACGCGTCCGCGACCTTCTTCGCGACGTCGGGACTGGCGTCGAGGAATTTCCTTGTGGTGATCAGGCTCACGCTGACCAGCGGGAGCGTCCCCGTCGTCAGCGGCAGGGTCCGCACACCGATCCCGGCCGCCCGGAATGTGACGACGTCGTTGTTGGAGAAACCCATGATCGCGTCGACCTTGTCGGTCGACAGGGCCGCCTGCTGCGTGTACCCGATCTCGCTGACCGTCACATCGGCCTCCGTCAGCCCGGCCGACTTGAGCAGCACCAGGAGGGCGAACCAAGACTCGCCGTACTTGCCGGGGACGCCGATCTTCTTGCCCTTCAGGTCGGCCGCGGTCTTGATCGAGGACGCGTCCTTGACGATCCCGACGACGGGGTACTGCCGGTAGTACTGGGCGATGGCGACGAGGTCCATCCCCTGCGACCGCGCCTGCAACATCTCGTCGGCGCCGGCGACCACGAAGTGCTCCTGGCCGGCGGCGAGCGCGGTGAACAGGGCCTCGGACGCCCCGTGGTGACGCAGCGTGGCCTGGACGCCGGACGCCGCGTACAGGCCCTTGGCGTCCGCCCAGTAGAACGGCACGAACTGGATGTTCGGAATGTAGGTGAGACCGATCGTGACCTTCGGGGCCGTGCCGGACGCCGCCGCGCCGGACGCGGCCGCCGACCCCGACGGCGTCCCCGTGGTCGGACTGCCGGTCGAACAGCCGGCCAGGACGAGTCCGGCACCGGCGGCGAGGCCGAGCAGGCCGCGACGAGACAGTTCCATGGGTGTTCTCCTCACTTCGGTCACTGGCGGGACGCTCCCGCCAGCGATTGCATGACCGCCGAGCGCCGCTCGACGAGGTAGATCCCGGCGTAGGCGAGGGACGCCAGCGCGCACAGGATGAGGATGGTCGCGAACATGCCCGCCGTGTCGTTGGCCTGCCGCTGGATCGCCAGCAACTCGCCGAGCCCCTCGCCGCCGATCACCATCTCCCCCACGACCGCGCCGGTGACCGAGAGCGTGAAGCCGTTGCGGACGCCGCCGAGGATGCTGGGCAGCGCCAACGGCAGCTCGACGTGCCACAGGGACGCCACCGAGCCGGCGCCGTCCATGCGGGCGGCGTCCACGACCGAGGCGTCGATGTGCCGGAGCCCGACGACGGCCGAGACCAGGATCGGGAAGAAGACCATCAGCCCGCAGAGCAGGACGATCGAGCGAAACCCGTAGCCGGCCCAGATGGCGAGCAGCGGCGCGATCGCGATGGCCGGGATGGCCTGGGTGGCGCCGAGGAACGGCGTGACGGCCGCGTTCACCCAGCGGCTGCGGTGGATCAGCACGGCGAGCGGCAGCGCGACCGCCGCGCCGAGGACGCAACCTCCGACCGATTCCGCGAGCGTCACGCCCACGTAGGGCCACGCGGCCCCGTCGGTCAGTGCGGCGACCAGGCGCGCCACGACGGCCCCCGGGCCGGGCAGGATGAAGACCGGCAGCGAGCCGAGAGTGACCGCGGACTGCCAGGCCAGCGCCAGGACGCCGGCCAGCACCCACGGCGCCACCACGTGGCGCCGGTGCGTCTGCGGGTCCTCCATCGCCAACTCTCCGGTCAGGTGAACCGGGGTCGGCGGACGCCGCGGGGCGGCCTCCGACCGGCGCGGGGATTGGTGCCCCGACGCGGACAGACGCCAGCGGCGTCCCGTGCTGCCTCCCATCCGGACTTTAACCGTCGGTGCCGGAGTTTCACCGGCTCAACCAGGCGCCTTGCGGCGTCTGGGTCGCGGACTATCACCGCCGGTTCGGACTTACACCGACCCCGGAGCACGTATTGCTTGTTAGGGCCGAGTCTAGCGTCTCCGCCTTGTGAAAAAACGCCGTTCCACCTGTGCGAACACTGTCCGGGACGGGCCTGGAATGCGCCTTTTCGGGCTGGTCACATCCCCACGAAGATCGACGAGTAGGTGTCCTCGTCGAGGGCGCCGAGGACGGCGGAGGCATCGGCCACGGTGCACGCGGACCGCTCGGCCTCGGCCCGGAGCATGCGGGCGAGCAGCCTGGTCTCCCCCGCCGTCGCGATGCCGGCGACCTCCGGGTGACCGTCGAGCAGCCAGGCGACGGCGGCGGTGATCGTCGGTTGGTCGTCGAACGGCTCGTACCACGTGGAGTAGCGAGGGGCGGCGTCCCCCCACGGACGCCGCGCGATGGTCTTGATGGTCATCAGACCCCGGTCGCCGGCGGCGACCTCGGCGGCCAGGGAGGCGTAGGCGTCCGCGAACCCGGGAATGCGCGCGAGCCGGTGGTTCAGCGGCGTCAGGACGGTGTCGAAGTCGAAGCGGCGCAGCCCCTCGAGGTGGACCTTGGGGGCCTCGTGCGTGTGGCCCGTGATGCCGAGGCCGCGGGTCAGTCCCTCGTCGCGAGCCCGGATCGCGGCGCGCAGCGCCCCTTCGGGCGCGGTGACCTCGTCCAGGATCTGCCAGCTGGAGACGTTGTGCAACTGCAGCAGGTCGACGCGGTCGGTGCGGAGGCGCTCCAGGGACCGGTTGATGGACGCCCACGCCGCCTCGTAGCCGCGCTCCTCGACCTTGGTCGCGAGGAAGACCCGCTCCCGCCAGGACGCCATCGTGGCGCCGAGACGCACCTCCGAGTCGCCGTAGGACGCCGCCGTGTCGACGTGGTTGATGCCGGCCGCCAGGGCCTCCTCGATGGACGCGTCCGCCACCTCCTGGGTGACGGAGCCGAGGGACGCGGCGCCGAAGATGAGGACTGAGGACTGATGACCGAGCCGACCGAGGCGCCTGTACTCCATGCTCGGATCGTAGACGGCGCGGACGCGCGCCGGGGCGGGCGTTACGGCGTCCCGTACATCTCCTGCGGCGTCCTGAGGCGCTCCGCGTCCACCCGGACGCCCCCGTCGGGCGTGACCGTCCGGTGGAAGCAACTCCGGTAGCCCTCGTGGCAGGCGGGCCCCTCCTGGAGGACCCGCACGACGAGCGCGTCGCCATCGCAGTCGGCCCGCAATTCGACGAGGCGCTGGACGTTCCCGGACGTCTCGCCCTTCTTCCAGAGCGCACCTCGTGAGCGCGACCAGTAGTGGACGATCCCCGTAGTCAGGGTCGCGTCGTATGCCTCGGCGTTCATGTGGGCGACCATCAGGACCTCGGCCGTGCCGGCGTCCACCGCCACGGCGGTCACGAGACCGTCTCCTTTGGCGAAATCGGGTCTGAAGACGGCGTCCACGCGTTACCTTTCCCCGGTGACGTCGGTTGACCGACGCCGCCGGAATGTTACGCCCCCAAGGAGTCACCCGATGAAGATTCGTCCGCTCGCCGCGCTCGCCAGCCTGGCGCTCGCCCTCACCTGCCTTGCGGCCACCGGACCGCAGGCGGACGCCGCCCCGGCGCCGAACGCAAACTCCCACGCCCAGAAGCTCTGCGATCCCGCGAAGGCGAAGGCCGACGAGGCCACGTGCTTCGCGCAGCGGCTCGTCGACGGCTCCGACCGGGCGGTCGACCCGATGGTCACCACCAGCGGCGCCATGATCCCGGCGGACATCCGGTCGGCCTACCACCTGACCGGCACGGCGTCCGGCGGGCGCACCGTCGCGATCGTGGACGCCTTCGGCTACCCGAACGCCGAGAGGGACCTCGCGGTCTACCGGTCGACCTACGGACTGTCGGCCTGCACCTCCTCCAACGGGTGCCTCACGATCGTCAACCAGGCGGGCAGCACCAACAAGAAGCGATTGCCGCGGTACGAGTTCGGCTGGGCCAGCGAACAGGCCCTCGATCTCGCCGCCGTGTCGGCCACCTGCCCCGACTGCAAGATCCTGCTGGTGCAGGCGAACACGGCGTCCCTGACCGACCTCGGCGCCGCCGTCAACACCGCCGCCAAGTGGCCCGGTGTCGTCGCGATCTCCAACAGCTACGGCGCCGGCGACCTCGCGGACTCGACCTACGGCTCGTACTTCAACCATCCCGGGATCGCCGTGACGGCGTCCACGGGCGACAGCGGCTCGGTCGGCGCGTCCTTCCCGGCGTCCTCCCGCTACGTGACGGCGGTCGGCGGCACCAGCCTCTACCAGGCGACCGGCACGACGCGCGGCTGGACCGAGACGGTGTGGTCGGGGGCCGGGTCCGGCTGCTCCGCGGTCAACGCGGCGCCCACCGGCCAGACCCAGTCCATGACCGACTGCGCCAAGCGCGCCACCGCCGACGTCGCGGCCGTCGCCGACCCGAACACCGGCCTGCGGATCTACGCGCCCGCGTCGGGGGGCGGCTCGGGGTGGCAACAGTACGGGGGCACGTCGCTGTCGGCGCCGATCATCGCCGCGGTGTACGCCCTGTCGGGCAACACGGCCGGCTACGCCAACGGCATTCCCTACACCCGCCAGGGCTCCCTGTTCGACGTAACCTCGGGCAGCAACGGCTCCTGCGGCACGAAGGTGTGCAACGCCCGCGCCGGCTGGGACGGCCCCACCGGCCTCGGGACGCCGAACGGCGTCGGCGGCTTCTGATCGCGGGGGTCGAGGCCCCGATGAACGTCTTCGCTGACGCGGAGCACTACGCGGGCGACGACTTCGTCCTCTTCTCCGACGAACACCTGCTGATCCTGACCCTCGTCGTGCTGTTCGAACTGCTGCTGATCGCACGTTTCCGGGACGCCGACGAGGCGACCCGGCGCACCGTGCGCCGGGCGCTGGTCGCGGGCCTGTGGGCCCAGGAGGTCAGCTACCACATCTGGCGACTCGCCACCCACACCTGGACGCCCCGGGAGATGCTCCCGCTGCACCTGTGCTCGGCGGCCGTCTGGCTGAGCGGCGTTATGCTG
>Ga0075152_10002560_pt1 | contig 12922 bp, 6 predicted proteins | sample JI61114C2DNA_FD_70964 | JGI IMG/M metagenome (GOLD analysis project Ga0075152, IMG submission 70964) | Wastewater effluent complex algal communities from Wisconsin, to seasonally profile nutrient transformation and Carbon sequestration -... | ecosystem: Engineered > WWTP > Effluent > Algae...
AAAACTAATTCATGTCATAACTATTATGACATATTTCAAAAGATGAAAATTTTTAAATTTTCGTTGCATAAGTTTCTGATGAGAAGACTTGTGATGGATGCTAATATCCTACATCGTTTTCATTTTTTAAACTTAGTATTGATGAATGCGTGGAACTGTGTTTTGCTGGGTTTTGATTTCCGAGTTAGGTTATTGCTCCCCAAAATAAAAACCGCAAAATGCTGTGACTTTTAGAAACGGAGTTGTGGTTTACCCTTAATAAGAATCATTTCGAAAATCGAAGAGTTATGACGGAATAATTATTCTGATTGCTTTAATCTATTTTGAAAAAGTTCAATTAGTTATTGGTATATGTTTAGGCGAACCAATACGATCTGGTTCTAACCAATTAATTGAAGCGTTTAATCCAGCAATTTCTAAAAATCCAAAATTTTCGCCGAAAATTGCTTCTCCATAGGAATGAGTTAAAAATCTAATAGCAATTGCGTTTTCTTTTTTGTCCTCCTTTAATTCTTTGAGGTAATAGGGAATTTCTTTATTAATTAAATCAAATAATTCCAAACATTCATGACTATGGATTTCTGTGTCAAATGCGCCTAATCCCGGACTATGAAATCTGAGATGAAGGCAATTTGTCACCTTTAGAATTAGCTTTTTTGTTGTCCATGTATCATCAGAATCTTCATTTCCTTCCCAATTATAATAATCTATTAAAACAATCAGGCATCCTGTTTCATCAAGATTAACCGATATAATTGTACTATCGTGAAAGTTAAGTTTTTCTATAATTAAATTAAAATTTTCCATGGGATGTGAATTCGGTTATGTTGTTGTTCTGTAGTTTGAAACTGAATCCAAATTTAATAATAAAATGCAAAACCCTGCAACCTTTGGACCGAATTGTGGTATTACTGAAAATTTATCACTCCGAATATCGTAGGGTTATGCTGGAATAATTAATTTTTTTCTGAGACATGAATCCAGCTAGTACTAAAATTATTGATATGCAGTTATTCTTTGTTTATAAGACGTATGTGTTCTTTTTTTAACTCTGTCGGTTTAGTAATAAATACTTTATCGAAAAGTTTAATTTTTTCTTCAAACGTCATATTTACAGAATCTTGATTTGAACACCACCATTTATAAAATTCAACAGGTTGTGTAGAGTATGGAACTAATGCTTGGACAGGCTTGTCATAACCCTTGAATTCAATTCTCATATTTAAACCTAAAGCTTCTTTAAAGTATTCAGGATGGAGGGCTCTCAATTTCGAAATGAGTAATTCAAAAACATCTTTGTTTACTTTTAACGGTTGTTTTCTTCTCACAATGTCAAACGAAATTGGATCTTCTCTCAACCACTCTGATATCCTAAATGTCCTAATTCCAGTTGGAGTTGTAATTGTTAGTAAGTCCTTAAGAAAATAACATCTTTCTACATTAGGATGGAATATGTTTACGCTGGAGTCGTCATCCTTTTCTGAGGATAATTCAACTTCCTTCAGGTCTTTTTTTTTTAGAATCTCAATTATATCTACATTATTTGCTGCGCCACCTTTATATTTATCAAGTAATATATCAACATCAGATCCAAGGAAAAAATCTTCGATAAAGTCCCACCTTTCATCATTGGTAAAACTTCTTAAAAAGAAATGGTCGAAAATTTGATTGCTCAAATAATGTCTTTCAAGTGTTTTTGATAAAAGACTATTAATGTAGTAAGAGTTATTTGAATCTCTTTCAATCCTATTAGGATCATTAATACGGATAAATATCATTGGATTCTCACCACCTTTAATTTCAAATGTTCCAAGTTCAAGTATTTCTATGAAATAGCCAAGTCTAACATAGTGTATAGCATTGGTTTCTTTGTTTGTTACATATCTCTCTACTATTGTGTTGTCAGTGTTGCCAAATAAATTCTTGAGCCTAGTCATTAAAGAAGTAAAACTTGCCAAGTATTGTGTGTTGTAAACACGGTATTCATAACCAGCAATACTCTTTCTTTGTTGCAAAAAGGCGTTTCCTTCAATCATTCCTGGCTGTGTGAGTCTTCCTGAATAAGAGGAAAGAATGAACCTTGAAAGCTTCTCGGCTTTCTCATTGTCATTAAGAAAATTAGTGACCTTTTGTTGAAATTCATCTTGTTTGAAGAAACCTACAGAATTTGCAAATATGGTTTGAACTGCATTCAATAAGTTTTGGAGCTTGTTAAATATGTTTTCGAAACTATCAAGTCTTTCGAAAGACATTTTTAACTGAGGTATCAATTCAATGTGATCATCTTTGAATAAACTGCCTATATAAAATTCTCGTTTTAGATTTGGAAAACTTTTATTTACAAAATGACTATACCACAATTTGTCAAGATCAATTTCAATAATATTATTACCATTTCCTGTTTGTTCAATTATTCTAAATGTATTTGAGTATTTGATTGTAAGAGAATTTAGGTCTTGATCAGAAATCCGTGCAAATACTTTTACAAATAGTTTTTTGGGTCTTGCAATTAGTACATTGAACCTATGTTTGGCCAAATAATCTTTCTCAATCATCATTAATGCAGTGAGAACCTTTTGATCCAGATCCATAGCGCTTTCAAAAATATGTCCGAAGTCATCAACTGATAATAGAAGGTTTCTGTTCTTATTGTTTTTCTGATATGTCTTGTGAATTTTTTTTAGGACTTCTCTGATTTGATGTTGTCTAAGTGCTGACATTCCATGAAGTGCCTTGGTATACCGTTGATCTTGAGAAGAATAATTTAATGTAGCAAAACCTTTTATTTCAGGTTTTCTTGCAGCCCTACCAATCTCTTGTACGTAATCAGGGAGTAATCCAGACGGGGCGTGGTGATATACAACTTGAATGTCTGAAATATCTACACCCATCCCAAACGCCTTTGTCGAAATCATTATTTTTCTTTCACCACTCTTGAATTGCCTGTATGCGAATTCTTTATTCAAAGAATCTAATGTACCATAATATCCTGTTGCAATTTGTTGTTGGTTAACATTAACTTGATCTAAAATTTGTCTTATATGACGCGTGTAAGGAGTGTAAACCAATGTTTTTAAATTCAGTTCATTAATTTTCATTATGAAGTCAACTGTTTGGCTTATTTTACTTGCTTCATAATTGAAAGCAAACGTTTCGTAGTTATTTATAATAAACTCAATGTCATTGCGCTTTACCTGTCCAATAAAAATGTGGGGGTTGTGCATTACTAAACTGTCTATGCTATCGAACACCATATCATTCGTGCCACCATAAATTGCTGTGGCTGTTACTGCAACCATAGGGAATTTAAGGTTATGGAATTTTCTCATTTTCCTGATATGGTTACCAAGAAACCAATAATCCACTCTGAAGTCACGACCCCAAGTTGTGATTAAATGTGCTTCATCAATAACTAACAAACCAAGCCTTCTAATTCCAATAAAATGCGTTATATCGTAAGAAAGCAATAATTCAGGTGACATATAAAGAATGTCAATTTCGCCACTTTTACAACTTTCAATAACCCTTTCGCGATCTATTAAACTTAACTCACTATTAATGAATGCAACTTTATCAAAATTCCGATCCTTGTCAATTGCATTAACTTGATCTTTCATTAATGCAATCAATGGGGATACCACAATTGTTACATCTCCTTTTTCTGAAACGTAGAAAGCAGGGAGCTGAAACAAAAGCGATTTACCTGCTCCGGTTGGTGCGGTTAAAAATAAATCTCTACAAGGATCAACCCCTTTTGAATTTTCATATTCATTAATAATTGTTTCAACAATTAAACCTTGAGATAATTCTGCAATATCGTTACCAATGTTAGGGTTCTTGTAAACCGAAATATTTCTAAAGGAAGCTGTTTCGCCCCAAAATTTGGTTAGTAACTTTTGTGTCTGATTATTTACCTTAAAATTGGAGGAAATAGATAGTTCTTCCAGAATAAAAAGACGCCCACCAAAAGTGTGTAGTAATGAATTGAGTTTTTTTAACGTATCAAGTATTGCAGGATTTAGCGGCTGTTTTGAATAGAACTTAACTACGGCCTTTTTTGTAAATGAATTTATTTCAATGCAATTATTGATAAAACTGTCCAGTGAATATGGATCAGCACTGACATCAATGCTTTCCAAAAACTTATCACTTGAAAAAGTTAGCTCCTTTGAGTCTGTAAAAATGTCAATTTTTTCAAATGAGTTAATTGGTGTTTTGATGGAGTAATAATATTTATCATTAACAACTAGTTGTTCAGCTTGATAAATTGGTAATCTTTCAGGACGAAACTCAATATTTTCCTTTCCTTCTTTTTCTAAAAATTGGTACTTATCAATAGGAAAGATTTGCCGTAGATTGTCTTTGAGAATTACGACTCTATCTATAAAAAAAGATGGGTCAATATAGTTTATTAAGTAGCTAAATTGAGCAAATGACAATAAATGAAAATCCTTTGGATGTTGGAGTATTGTGAAAATTTTTGCAAACCATTCTTTATTGAAAGTCAGCTCGTCACCTTCCGTGTAAAATGTTTGAGGGTCTGAAAGAAAGCTGTATATCAAGTCAGTTTTAAGTAAACTCACTTGTCCTTGAATAACTAAAATTTGATTTGGCTTGGTAGATTTTATTCTATCAGCATTTTTAAGAATTAGGTCATTATAGAGTTCTTTAAAAGTCATTTTTAAATTTTATTGGATAGTGTATTTCTTTTATGTCTATGTCGAAGTCAACAATTGATGTTCTTGGCCCAAGTTTATAAACTATTATTTTTTCATTGATTTGATGACATTGTTGTTTTGTTAATTTTACTTTTATTCAATATTAGTAAGAACATTTTGCAATTATTTAGAAGTTGGTCTGGGGAACGATATTTTGTAACTTTGGGAAGATGCGTTGATTTGTATTAATTTAATAAGTGCTTAAATTATGCATGATCTATTTCTTGTTGTCATCATTAAATCGTTTGTAAAGTTTCTTTAATAGCCAATCTTGAACAGCCTTTTTAAAGTCTGCGCTGTCCATAACCTTGTCAAAGATTTTCTGATTGTTGTCCATTCTGTCAATGAGTTTGTGAATGAACACTTCTTCAAAACCATATTTGAAATTGTCAATGTCGTTGTTCATTGCTTGTTGTTTCAATGTTTCATCATTAAATAGTTCTTCTTCAATTTGGTCAAAGAAAAGTTTGTCTGCCTTGTCGAAGTCTGTCCCAAAGCGGTCATTAAGCACATCAATGATTTCAGAAAGTTTTGCTCTCTCGTCTTTTGCTCTACTAATACCTGCTTCGGTTGTGGTGTCTAAAGGGACTTCTCCTTTTGGCTGAAGAGTGATTGAGTTTTCACTCATTTTTTGAAGTCGGTAATATTCCAATGCCACATCATTGTCGAGTTTTAGCCTTTCAATGTAATCTGTCTTTGGAAGTTTGATTAAAAGCAAACGACCATAAGCATAGAGTTTTTCCAATTCAACATCTTGGAATGGTAAAATTTGAGAAAGGAAAGAATACAAGCGAACAAATGAAGTCAACGCCTTTTTAAATTCGTCTTGTTTAGGTTCTTCCAATGCCTTGAAACGGTCTTTGGCTGGGTCAATCCAACTATACAATTTCGCTTGGTCTCTTGCATTGTGTTCTTCTTTCTTGAAAAATACTTCTGCAAATGCGTTTACTTCACTCCATTGGTAAACCTGTGCTGTATCTAATCTGCCTTTCAAGTCATACAAATGATTTGGGTCTGTATTTTCTTTTAAAGTTGTGAGTTCGTAATATGGTTGGAATGATTGGAAAATAGTGTCTTGGTCGTTGGCAAAGTCTAAAACAAAAGTGTCCTCTTTCCCTGGACAAGTTCTGTTTAATCGTGAAAGTGTCTGAACTGCTTTAACACCAGATAATTTCTTGTCCACATACATTGTATGCAAAAGCGGTTGGTCAAAACCTGTTTGGTATTTGTCAGCCACCAATAAAATTCTATATTCGTCTGTATCAAACTTTGCAGGTAGTTCTTTTTCTCCCCACCCGTTTAACTGAGGCTCGCTCACACCTTCCGGAAATTCGTTATCAACCACTTTTCCTGAAAACGCAACCAAAGGTCTAATATCTTCGTATTTGTTTTCCTTAATGTATTTCTTAAACTCAAAGTAATAACGCAAGGCGTGAAGTCTTGAACCTGTTACAACCATGGCTTTGGCTCTTCCTCCAATTTTCTTCATTGCAACTTGTCTAAAGTGTTCAATGATTACTTCCGTTTTTTGTGCAAGATTGTGAGGGTGCAACGAAACAAAACGACCAATGGCACTTGAAGCTTTTTTCTTGTTCAACAATGGGTCTTCTTCGATTGCTTTGTTCAATCTGAAAAACATTTTGTATGTCATATAGTATTTGAGAACATCTAAAATGAAACCCTCCTCAATAGCTTGTTTCATTGAATACAAGTCAAACGGTTTTGGTTTTCCACTTTCGTCTTTTGTTCCAAATACTTCAATGGTTTTGGCTTTAGGTGTTGCGGTAAAAGCAAAGAGAGAAATATTTTTTTGTGGCCCTCTTGCTTTAACTTGCTCTCTAATAAAATCGTCAGTTGTTTGTTCGGTTTCTTCATCTTCTCTTTCTGCTTCATCCAAAGTTTTTGCAGCCAACAATTCTTTCATTTTTCTTGTGGCCTCTCCTCCTTGACTGCTGTGTGCTTCGTCAATTACAATTGCGTAATGCTTATCTTCAAGGTCTTTGATTTTGTCGAGAGTGAAAGGAAATTTTTGAAGTGTTGTAATGATTATGTCTTTACCTTTCTTGATTGCTTCGGCTAATTGTGCGCTGTCTTTATCAATTTTCTCCACTACTCCTTGTTTGTGTTCAAACTGATAAATCGTGTTTTGCAATTGTTGGTCAAGCACATTTCTGTCGGTGATTACAATTATGCTATCAAAAACACGTTTGTCTTGTGCATTATGCAAGCTCGATAACCGATAAGCCAACCAAGCTATGGTATTACTTTTTCCACTACCAGCTGAATGTTGAATTAAATAATTGTGACCTGAACCATTATCCAAACTGTGTTTTGATAATCGTCTAACGGCTTGTAATTGGTGGTAACGTGGAAATATTAAAGCTTCTTTCTTGTATAGCTTACCGTCAATGGCAATTTCATCTACTTGTAAATGCAGATAGCGACTAAGAATATTCATCCAACTGTCTTTCTGCCAAATGCTTTCCCATAAATACGCTGTTCTGTAACCTTCATTTGGTGGATTTCCTGCTCCGTTGTTATATCCTTTATTGAAAGGAAGAAATCGGGTTTTATCTCCATCTAACCTTGTAGTTATAAAAACTTCATCGCTGTCTGCTGAAAAATGAACCAATGCTCTTTTCTTAAATTGAAAAATCAATTCTCTTGGGTCTCTATCGTATTTGAATTGTGTTTTGGCGTTGTTTACATCTTGACCTGTAAAATGATTTTTCAGTTCTACGGTCGCCATCGGCAAGCCATTTAAAGAAAGCACAAGGTCTAAACTGTTTTCATTTTTCAGGCTATATTTTACTTGTCTTGTAACTTCTAATCTATTCAGGTCATATAGTCTTATCGTCTCTTCATTCAATTGGCTGTCGGGCTGGAAATAGGCTAACTGAAACTTTATACCACTGTCTGTAATACCGTGTCGGATTACATCTAACATTCCTCTTAAATCTAATTCTTTGAAAAGTCTTTTTACAAACTGACTTTCTGTTTCGCCTTTGTAAAACTGCACCAATTTATCCCACTCTTTGGGCTGGGTTTCTTGCACAAATGCCAATACAGATTTTGCATTAAAAGCCAATTCACGGTCAAAGTCCGTGTTTGTTCCTTCTGTCCAACCGTTGGCACATAAATGCTGAATAATGGCAGTTTCAAAAGTCTGCTCGGTATGTATTTTATTCTTGTTTATTGTCTCCATTATTTTCTTCTGATTTTATTTCGGGTTGTGCTTCTTCGGCTTCAACCGCTGGAATTACTTCTACTGCCATAGCATTTGCACCCTCGGCAAATTCTTCTGCCATTGCTTCTACTAATTCAGGTCCTTCTATTTCTTCTTGCTCAACTTCTTCTTGTTGGTCGTTTATTGTTGGGTCTTGTAAATCATTTACAACACTGTTGTAAAAGCCGTGTTTCATAACTTCGAGCAATATCTTTCTTTCTGACTTTGAAAGGTTGTTTGTTAGTTTTCCGTTCGGATAGCATTTTTCTACAAACGAAACATAATCGCCAAACAAGGTTTCTGAAATTACATCAAGATATTCAGGCAATGCCATTTCGTGAATGACCAATGTATCGGGGTCAATATATCTTACTTCGGGTTTTTCAAACAGTCTATACTCTTTGCCTAAAAAATGCGGTTTCCCTTTTATACTTGGCCACATTACACCAAAAAATTCGTTGTGTCCGCTTTTGTAAACTTTGGCAATTTGTAAAGCACCTCTTATAGTTGAGAAATTTTCTTGGTCTCGGCTCATTATAGAAAGAACTTTTAATGGTTCCATATCGGCTAAGTTGTCTGAATTGTCACCTTCAAATTCTCTATTTAATAGTTGCTTTGCCTCCTCTAAATGGTCGCCAATAAAAACAACTTGCTTTGATTTTTTTCGCAGGTCTGCAAGACTATCATTGAAAACAAATTTTTGTTCGGCAGGGTCATAAAAGATTTTGAACAATACAAATTCTTGCAATTTCCAACTCCAACCACCAAAAAGAAAGTTGGCTTCTGCTCTAAGTTCATCAATTGGTTCAGCATTCTCTGTAATAAGATAAACTAAGTCCGTGAATAGTTCTGATACAAACAGTGCTAAATCTGAAACATCTTTTGACTTGTCCTGAAACTCTTTGTTGTATTGAAGTGCTGAAATTAAATTGAGGATAAGCGGATAGGCTCTGTCTGTTCGACCAGCAAAGCAGATTAAGGCATCTTTTCTTGGAAGGTCAAAAAGTTTTATGCCTGTTGGCCATCTTTCACCAACACTTAAACAGCTATCTGTGGCGAATATCAATTCGTCATTATCTCCTGTTTTTCTTATCCAAGCAGTGCAAAGAGTCATTTTAATTCAATATTGTATTACCAGTTATATATTCATTAATAATCGAAGATTTGTATTCTTTGATTAATTCAATTTCTTTATGAATTTTAGCAAGAAGATTGTCAATTCTGCTCTTTTCGGCATCAATCAATTTCAATAACTGAATTTGTTCCTCTACTGGCGGAATTGGAAGTGCTATTTCACTTAACGTGTAGCCATAAATTACATCCATAATTGTAGAGTTGCTTTCCATTTTTACGTTCTCTAGAAAATAGGAAGTTTCATTAAAATAGTTTTCAACCCACTTTGTTAAAACTTTATTCTCATCAAGTTGAATTCTGATTAAACAGGGGTGCATTATTCCTCTTTCAGCATCATTGGGCATTATAGCACACTTACCAATTGTTCCTCTTGTTGTTACTAAAAGATCATTGGGATAAGCTTCGTATGCCTCTAAATCTTTAAATTTATCAGCCGTTACAAAATCATCTCCTGAAGCAAAGTCTTTATCGATTATATTTCTTTGAGTGTAAACCTTTACTATATCTTCACCGCTCGAAACATAGTCAGAAGTTTTTAATTGTGTGCCAAAAGGGCCTCCTTTTAATGCAGCCTTCTTCTCTTGAAGTAAATGTTTAATTTTTTTCATTTGCCAATGTTTTGGAATGTCTCCAATCCATATTACGCCTGATGTCTTTAGTTCAATTTTATCGTTCGAGCCTTTTGTAACAATTTGGTTAACTAAGGCAATTCTTTCTTCCTTGAGATTTTGAATAAGTTGTTCCTTTTTATAAACAATCTTATCAATTTCACTCGTTTTCTTTTTTAGGAATGTTGCGATTTTAAATTGGTCATCAATGGACTTTGGCAAAGCAACATATAATTGACTCAAGTGCGTTGGACCAAAATTGGGTTGACACGAACCAGTCAAAAGAAGGTTTAATTGTTCTGAAACATATGGCGATTTAATTAACCAATACAAGAATTCACGATTTATAATGGATTCATCTAGTGTATTAATTCTTATTGTGCTTGTGTTAAGAATAACAGTTTCATCTGAGTTGTATTCTGCTACCTTACCCCACGAAGCACCTGAACTTGCTAATAAATAATCTCCTTTTTGGACTGTAAAATGTTTGTAGATTTTCTCATACTCTTCCATTGATATATTTCTAGTAAGTAAAGAAAAGTCAATACCTTTTTCAGTAATGTTTGTGACGCATATTACTTTAATACCATCTTCTGTAAATTGCCAATTTCTTAGCCCTGGGCCTTCTTGATAAAAAGCTACACGGTTGAATTTATGAACTAGCCAATTTTCTGGAATCTTAGGCAGCCATAAAAACTGTGTGCTATTGTATTTAATATCTTGTTCAATCATCATTTTATTACCTCTTGAATTAGTCCATCAGTTTCTTTCTCTAATGCTAGGATATCGTTTTTTATTTCCGATAAACTTCTTAAAGGTTTGAACTCATAAAAATATTTAGTGAAATTAATTTCATACCCAATTTTAGTTTTTGAGTTTTCAACCCAAGCGTCAGGAACGTGCGGTTTAACTTCTCTTTCAAAATATGCTTCAACATTCTCTTTAATTGGAACATTTTCATAATCCCTCAAATCAGACTCAGCTAATTGATTTCCTTTTTTATCAAGAATAATATTTCCCTTTTCATCTTTCTTAGGTCTTTCTACTGTAATTCTTTGATAACCAAATTCAGAATTATCAAATATTTTACAGTTTGGATTTTGATTAAAGTCTCCGTAAATTTTTGTAATCTGTTCAATTTGTTCGGGGGAAAGGAACTTTCTTTTATTACCAAGGCTTCTTTGCATTTCTTTATAAAATGACGTTGCGTTAATCAATTGCACTTTGCCTTTTCGGTTGGCACTCTTACGATTGGTTACAATCCATAAGTAAGTGCTTATGCCTGTGTTGTAAAACAATTGGTCGGGCAAGGCAATAATGGTTTCTAAATAATCTTTTTCAATTATCCATTTTCTAATTTCACTTTCGCCACTACCTGCTCCACCATTAAACAATGGGCTACCATTAAATATAATTCCAATTCTTGTTCCTGTGGTTTCGTCCTTCATTTTGCTCATCATATGCAAAAGGAAAAGCAATGAACCGTCATTAATTCTTGGAAGTCCTGGGCCAAAACGCCCTGCAAAACCTAACTTTTCATATTCGGCTTTAATTACTTTTTCTTCCTTTTTCCATTCCACTCCAAAAGGCGGATTAGAAAGCATATAATCAAACTTCTCTTTTTCAAGCCCGTCTGTTGTAAACGTGTTGCCAAACTTAATTTGAGAAGGATTTTGGCCCTTAATCAACATTTCCGATTTACAAATTGCATAACTTTCAGGGTTTATTTCTTGTCCGAAAAGTTCCAATCTTGCCTTATCGTTCATTTCTTTCAATTTCATTTCGGCCACCGAAAGCATACCTCCTGTTCCGCAAGCAGGGTCATACATTGTTCTTACAATACCTTCCTTGGTCAGGGCTTTGCTGTCTTCCACAAAAAGAATGTTCACCATCAATTCAATAATTTCTCGTGGTGTAAAGTGTTCCCCTGCGGTTTCATTACTGACTTCAGCAAATTTTCTAATCAAATGCTCAAACACATAACCCATTCCAAGTGTGTCAAGGTCTTTGTATGACTTTTCGGAAAACTGTTTGATAACTTCAAACAATAAATTGCCTTCATCCAATTTGGCAATCTGCTTGTCAAACTCAAAGTATTCAAATATCTCTCGTCCTTGAATAGAAAAGCCGTTAATGTAATTTCGCAAATTCGGTTGCAGATTGGTGGCATCTGCCACCAACTTTTTCAACGTGTATTTGCTTCTGTTATGGAAGCGGTATCCGCTTTTCTTATTCAGTTTTAATTCTTTGAGTTCGGTGTAGTTTTTTGTTTTAGCTTTGTCCTCTTTCTCTAACTTGTTCAAGGCTTCTGCTTCAGCTAAAACAGCATCTTTTGTGGGTTCGAGTAGTTCATCTAAGCGTCTTAAAATAGTGAAAGGTAAAATCACTTTACCATAGTCGTGTTGTTTATAATAACCTCTTAGCAGGTTTGCTATACTCCAAATGTCGTTTGCTCTTTCTTGAAAATTTATCATTGTGTTGTTTGAATGCTTAAATAGACTTTTATTAAAAATAGTTATTAGGATTCCTTAGATTTTATATTGAATAAGTGTTAGTTATGATTATTGGAAATTGTAATTTTAAAAAATCGAAATAACTATGTTTTTTTTGCAAAAATGATGTTTTTACAAAAAGTAAAAGTCTAAGTAACTTACACTTATTCATGTTGACTTTTTATTTTTCGAAAATTATATAGCTTTTTACTTTATGTCATGATTATCAATTTTTACTTTTTTAATATATTAAGCAAAGTAAGTTAAATTTGAAATTTAAACCCCAAAATACCCTAATTAATAATGATAAGCTATAGTTACTCATAAATTCACGGAAAACCGTCAACCCCCACCACGTCACATTCCAAAAACAAAATTCCAATAATCTCAATCCTCCCAAATAAAATTTTCTCGTTTTACACCTCCCAACCCTGTCACAAAACCCCAAAAATTATCTACAAATAATTGCCATTCAAACCACAAAATGCCCACCCTAGCCCGGGGCGCAGCGTAAAGCCCACAGGAGCCCTAAGCGCAGCTTTGGGCGACGAGGACTTGCAGCGTAGCACCGGTTCCAAAACCCCAACCGAAGCCAAACCTTCCCTGCTCCAAATCCAACACATCCAAAATTTGTGACATCGTGCGATGCGGGTTATACAATTAAGCTCCCTATCTTTGCACTAAAATTTCCTATTTATTATGTCTAATGCTATTTTTCGTGTTCCAAAAGCTGTTAACGAACCG
>Ga0075152_10002562_pt1 | contig 12916 bp, 10 predicted proteins | sample JI61114C2DNA_FD_70964 | JGI IMG/M metagenome (GOLD analysis project Ga0075152, IMG submission 70964) | Wastewater effluent complex algal communities from Wisconsin, to seasonally profile nutrient transformation and Carbon sequestration -... | ecosystem: Engineered > WWTP > Effluent > Algae...
ACTGGTTACCTATTGCGAACCGGGCCTTAGGGGCGATACCGCAACCCGTGCCTTGAAACAGGCTACCATTGAAACAGGTGCTACCGTAAATGTTCCGTTATTTGTAAATGAGGGTGAACTTATACGCATTAACACCAAAAGCGGCGAATATATGGAACGTGTAAAAGAATAAAAAACTACTGGCAAAATAATGCCGGTTATTTTATAAAAAAAGGATGAATAATACCATCCTTTTTTTATGCAGTAAAGCTGGAATAATATCCAAAATTGATTTTTATAATTTTCGCTTCATTTAATCAAAAAATACCTATTTTGCCCCTCCTTTCGGGGTAAAATGGTTTAAAAAATTACAAAAACCCAAAAAATCATCTTATGGACTTCAAACAGATCCAGGAACTTATTAAGATCATAAACAAGAGCAATATAGGTGAACTTACTATTGAAGAAACTGATTTTAAAATCACGATAAAACAGAAAGAGGATATTGTACAATCTGTAATGCAGGCGCCGCAGGCACAAGTTTACGCAAATGCGCCTATGTATGCCCCGGCACAACAATCTGCACCTGCCGCAACAGTTCCGGCGGCGGCTGAACCAGTTGCCAAAGCAGATAATTTAATCACTATCAAGAGCCCGATGATTGGTACTTTCTACCGCAAGGCATCGCCGGATAAACCCTCACTTGTTGAAATAGGTGACGAAGTAAGCCCAGGCAAAGTTGTTTGCATTATTGAAGCAATGAAACTCTTTAATGAAATAGAAAGCGAAATAAGCGGAAGAATAGTAAAGGTACTGGTTGACGATGCCAGCCCTGTAGAATACGATCAGCCATTGTTTCTTGTAGAACCGGCATAGTTAAGTAATGAATGTGCGGATATGCGGATGTTGACATGCATCTTCGTATCCGCACATTTGCATATTTGCACATCTTCAAATTTATCCCCATGTTTAAAAAAATACTGATAGCCAACCGTGGCGAAATCGCTCTTCGCGTTATAAGGACTTGCAGGGAAATGGGCATTAAAACAGTTGCCGTTTATTCCACAGCCGATAAAGACAGCCTGCATGTAAAATTTGCAGACGAAGCTGTATGTATTGGCAAGCCCCAGAGCAGTGAATCTTATTTGAATATCCCGCATATTATGGCTGCTGCAGAAATAACCAATGCCGATGCCATACACCCCGGTTATGGCTTTCTTGCAGAGAATGCAAAATTTTCGCAGATATGCGCCGATCATGGTATAAAATTTATTGGACCCAATGCCTATATGATCAACAGTATGGGCGATAAAATAACGGCAAAAGAAACCATGATAAAAGCGGGTGTACCCGTAGTGCCGGGCGGCGAAGGTTTACTGACCAGTATTGCAGAAGCAAAGGTTTTGGCTAAAGAAGTAGGCTACCCCGTAATATTAAAAGCTACAGCAGGCGGTGGCGGTAAAGGCATGCGTGTGGTGTGGGAGGACAGTGAAATGGAAAAGGCGTATACCACCGCCAAAACCGAAGCCGCAGCCTCTTTTAAAAATGATGGCATCTACATGGAAAAATTTGTAGAAGAACCACGCCATATAGAAATTCAGGTTGCAGGCGATCAGTATGGTAATGTTTGCCATTTAAGCGAGAGGGATTGCTCCATCCAGCGGCGTCACCAGAAACTTGTGGAAGAATCACCATCACCTTTTATGACACCGGAGCTGCGCGAAAAAATGGGCGCAGCAGCCATTAAAGCAGCAAGCGCCATTAACTACGAAAGTGTTGGCACCATTGAGTTCCTGGTAGATAAGCACCGGAATTTTTACTTTATGGAAATGAATACACGCATACAGGTGGAGCATTGCGTAACAGAAGAAGTAATCAACTTCGATCTTATAAAAGAGCAGATAAAAATAGCTATGGGCGAAAAAATTTCCGGCGAAAATTACCTGCCGCAAAGGCACGCTATTGAATGCCGCATTAATGCCGAAGACCCATACAACGATTTTCGCCCTTCTCCCGGCAAGATCACCGTATTAAACACACCCGGCGGGCATGGTGTGCGTGTTGACAGCCACGTATATGCGGGCTATGTAATACCACCTTATTACGATTCTATGATAAGCAAATTAATAGCCGTTGCCCGCACAAGGGACGAAGCCATCAGCACCATGTACCGTGCATTAAGCGAGTACATTATTGAAGGTGTAAAAACAACCATTCCCTTCCACCTGCAGTTAATGCAGAACGAAGATTTTAGAAAAGGAAATTTTACAACCAAATTCCTCGAAACATTTACACTTGTATAAAATTTATCCCGCAGCAATTGCGGGATTTTTTTTAAATACATTATTGATCAGGCATTGGAACAGTATTAAGCTTTGGTTGTGTCACTCACTTGTACGTTCTGTTCTCTTTTCAGCAATTCCAATGCCGGCCTGTTGTATTTTCTGTATCAGCAAATCCCGAACTTATAATTATTTTTATTGCCATATAAAATCAACAGCACATGACCGTTGAGCTTAAAAACAAACAAACAGTTTCTTTCAGGTTATTGCAAAAAGAAGATGCACAGGCATTGTATAAATACCTCAATAATTTATCCGCTGAAAGCCGTTCACGTTTTGGGCCACACCCGTACGATTGGCAAACGATCGAAAATATTTGTAATCATTTATCAGGTGATACTTTACGTTTCATAGCGGTAGACCGTGAACATCAAATTATTGCATACATGCTTGTAAAAAATGGGATGTTTGAAGCAGACAGGAGCCGTTACCACCAGCTTAATGTTTTCCTGGATGAAAATGTAACGGGCACTTACGCACCTTCTGTTGCAGATGCCTGGCAAAAAGCCGGTGCAGGAACTGCCATGTTTAAATATATAAAAACGCAGTTGGAAAATACCGGCTGTAAATATTTGGTATTATGGGGAGGTGTTCAAACTTTAAATATACAGGCGTTTCATTTTTACACAAAGCATGGCTTTAAACAAATTGGTTCTTTCTGGTACGATGGGAAAGATAACCTCGATATGTTTCTTGAGTTATAATTATTTGCAGATTACCGTCTTTGCCCATAACCTGCATCAATCTACGCTGTGATAAAAGCTGCATTACTTTCAAAAAGTACAAGTGAGTGACACAACAAAAGCTCAATAGAACCAATACAGCCTGGCTAATAAAATAAAGAATTATCCATTTAACCCATTTGTTTGTTTGGCGGTTTTAGTCCCCGTTTCTTTCTTAGGTTTCCGTTGAAAAAACTTGCTTCCTTTTTTCTTGTCTGGCAGTTCGTCCCCAAACAAAATACCCCATTGTTTAAACTGTTCTGTACGGTCGAATATTACTTTAAAAACAGCTATAAGCGGTAACGATAAAAACATACCAGGGATGCCTGCCAAAGCCCCGCCCGTAAAAACCCCGGCCAGGCTTGCCAATGCATTTATTTTTATTTTGGAGCCAACAATACCGGGCATAAGGATATTATTATCGAGGAACTGAACGATGGCAATTATTACAAGTACAGTTATTACCGGCCCTAATTCCTGCGAGGAACTTAGTGTAAGCAATATGCCTATTATATTTCCAAACAAGGCACCTATGTACGGTATAAGGTTAAGTATGGCGAAGATAATACCTATAAGCATGGCATGTTTTATGCCAAAAATAAGCAGCGTGCCACCGAGCAAAATAGTGATATAAGTTATCTGTATGAGCAACCCGCCGATATAACTTTTTATAATGGATTCTGCTTCCTGTACAACATCTTTAACCTTTGGATGGTTTTTGACCGGGAACCAGAAAAAAACAAACTTCATTAAAATATCCTTATACAGGAGTATTAAAAAAGTATAAATGGGCAGCAATCCAAAGAACAAGAGCACTGCACCCATTGAGCCGGCCGCGCCACCTAAAAAATTACCTGCAAAATCGAGCATCTTTTGGCTTTGATCATTTATAAATTTTGTTTGCTCCGTGGCTGATATGCCGGTTTTTTCACTAAACCAGGCACTAAGGCTGTTTATATGTGAAGTGAAATTTTGTTTTATTTCAGCAAAATCATTTATCACGGGTTTTATTTGAGAGGCGATGAAGAATACAATAAGCCCCGATATAATAACCATCAGTAAAAGTGAAAGAAATATGGCAAGAAAGTTGGGTAACTTTTTTCGTTTAAGGAAACGGTAAACAGGCAATAAAACGATGCTCGTAAAAAAAGCCATCAGTAATGGCATAATTATTTGCTGACCTTCAATTATTACCATTGCCAGCACAACCAAACCAACAAGCTCAACTGATCTTTTTACGGTTAGCGGAAGTGTTTCCATATACTAAGTTTTTATAAATATACCATTTCTGAAAATACTGTAAAGTTTCGTTTTATGCTGTTGCTTCAGCCGTAGCTATGTTTCATTTTTTATAAAATAAAAACGCTAAAAAATGATTTTCTTGTATTAAAGTTCAGGAAAGAACCTTTGTACAAAGGTGCCCCGAAGCTTCGTGAGCAACAGAAGATAAAAAAGTTATAATGCCGGGCGCATTAATATTTTATAATTTACAAAGTCGTTCCCTGCAGCAATTGCTGTAAATGGAGTTTCAAACGATTGGCAACAGATTCCAAACAAACGTTCACTTATTTTTAAATGTTAATTTGTCTATTTTTTTGGTAGACCGTTATTTCTGCCGTTTCTTTGTACTACCAATTTAGTAGACTAATGAATAAGCTGAATCACTTTTGCCGCTGTTGTTATATGCAGCCCTGTATATGCCAACCATGTTGTATGTGTTGTTGTTAATGCACATATCGAATAGCTTACAATTCATTTCCTTTTTCAAGTTTCCTTTTCTACAATTTTTTTTATGATTTACTTTCTTGTTTTTCTCCTGTGTATATTAACCTACAAAATTAGTAGACTAGTAAAAAGGCTGCTTTTTATTTTACCTGCTAACCTGACAAAATTTTAAATACATGGAAAACAGAAACTATGGCAAAGTGTATTTTGTTGGCGCAGGGCCCGGCAATCCCGAACTGCTAACCATTAAAGCTGCACGCATTTTAGCAAAAGCAGAAGTGGTAATTACAGACCGTTTGGTAAGCGAAGAGATTATAAAAGAATTTGTAAACCCTGAAGCAATTATAATACCCGTTGGTAAGCAGGGCCGGAGCAATGCATCAACACCGCAAACAGAAATAAACGATCTTATTGTTCAGTTTGCAGCTTCTTATAAAACGGTAGTAAGGTTAAAAGGCGGTGATGTTTCTCTTTACTCCAATGTGCTTGATGAATTACTTGCTGTAAAAGAAAACAATATTGAATACGAAATCATACCCGGAATTACCGCATTATCAGGTGCTTCGGCATATACAGGCGTTCCGCTTACAGCACGTGGTTATGCAACCGGTGTCCGTGTACTTACTTACTACATAAACACAGCTATCTCTGCTGAAGCATGGAAACATCTTGCTTCTTTTGAAGACACATTGGTGTTTTATATGACAGGAAATGCATTGACACAATTGGTAAATAATCTTTTAAAAGCCGGTGCTGATGCAGCTATTCCTTTTATAGTAGTTGAACAGGCCACTACACCAAACCAGTATGTACACCAGTTTACACTGGGCCAATTTAATAACCAGTTACATCCTGAATTTTTAAGCCCTTCATTGGTTATCATGGGTAAGGTTACCGCATTGTATAAGCAGTTTGCATGGTTGCCCAATAATAAAGAACGAAAGCAATACTTCAAACCATTGCAGAATTTCCCCGAACTAATATCATTAATAAATAATACTCAACAATTGTCGCATGTTAGCAGAGCTTAAACTTCAATCATTAAACGAGTTGGTGAAAGGCGCAACAAGGGATGAACTCATCTGGATAAGCGGCTATATTGCCGCGCTTACAGGTCAGCCAATTCCTGAAAAACTTACAAAAGAATTACCTGCCGTTACAGAATCTTCTGCTTTATCCGGCAGCACTATTGTTTACGGTACAGAAACAGGTAATTCAAAAAAAGTAGCCGTTGATTTTAGTAACCGTTTAAAGAAACAAGGTATTCATTCTAAGATAAAAAGCCTTGAACAATATCGTTTAACGGATCTTTCAAAAGAGTCTTGCCTGCTTGTTGTAGTAAGCACACAAGGCGATGGTGAACCACCAGCTTCCGCAAAAAAATTCTACGATCATATTCAGCAGAATGAACTTTCGTTAAGCCATTTAAAATATGGTGTTCTTGCACTCGGCGATTCTTCTTATCCGCTGTTTTGCAAAACCGGTGAAGATGTTGACAACCGTTTAAACCAGTTGGGCGCACAAAGAATTATCCCTATAAAAAAATGCGATGTTGATTTTGAAAGCGATGCCACTGCATGGATTGACCAGCTAATTAATGCTGCAATTACATCAACAGGAAATACAGTTGCACCAATAGTTACAGCCAAAGTTGTTACTGATGCAAAGCCTGCTAAATCAGGAAAGAAAATTTATGAAGGTATTGTTGCAACCAGCATTAATTTAAATGATAAAGGTTCTACTAAAGAAACCTATCATCTCGAAATAACAACAGAAGAGCCCATCAGTTACGAAGCCGGCGATGCATTCGGTATCATTGCAAAAAACAATCCATCAGCAGTAAATAAGATACTTGAATTGCTTCAACTACGTGGCGATGAAGAACTGAATTATAAAAACGAAATTTATAAAACAGCAGATCTTTTTACCAATAAACTAAGCATACAGTATTTGCCTGCAAGGGTTATACAGGTGTATGCCAAAATGGTGGAAAAAGAAATACCTTCCATAAGAATGGATCTTGCAGATCTGTTGCGCATTTATCCCGCCGATAAAGCGTTGGATGTGCAGCAACTTGTATCCATTATCGGCTCTATCATTCCAAGGTTGTATTCTATTTCATCATCGCCGTTGGCGCATGGTGAAAATGAGTTACACATAACCGTAAGCCGCAACACATTTAATGTAGATGGCCACCAGCGCCACGGTTTATGTTCTGATTATTTGTCAACACTTACCGAAGGTTCAACTGTGCAGTTTTATATCCAAAAAAACAATGCATTCAAATTGCCCGCTACCGATAAAGATGTTATCATGATCGGCCCCGGCACTGGCATTGCGCCCTTTCGTTCATTCTTATTTGAGCGTGATGCACAGGCCGCTACAGGCCGAAACTGGTTCTTTTTTGGCGAGCAACATTTTGTGTCAGATTTTCTGTATCAAACAGAAATGCAGTCGTTCTTTGAAACAGGTGTGCTTACAAAACTAAACACCGCTTTTTCACGCGACCAGGAACATAAACTTTATGTGCAGCACAGGATGCAGCAGCATGCGGCAGAGTTATTTTCGTGGATAGAAAATGGTGCAAGCATTTTTGTAAGCGGCACCAAAGAGCCCATGAGCATTGATGTTGAGCAAACCCTTGTAAAAATAATTGCAGAACAAAAAAATATTGATGCGCAAAAAGCAACAGAATATTTGGGCGAATTAAAAGAGGCAGGTCGTTACCATAAGGATGTGTATTAAAGCAGCCGTGAGCTTTTAGCTTCGAGCTGTGAGCAAAGAAGAGAAAAGGCAATTATGAGCCAGGCATTGGGAATACTATTGATCGTTCCTTGCGTCGCACTCTTGTACTGTATATCATTGGGCAACATTGCGAAGATCGAAGCGTAGTGCGTCATTGCGAGGAACGAAGCAATCTGTGCTCAAAAAATTAAACAAGTTTATATAGAGTCCACAGATTGCTTCGGCCGCCTCGCAATGACGAATCATATTGCAACAGTACAAGTGAGTGACACAACAAAAGATCACCAGAATTACTGTCGCTTGTCACAAAAATTAAAAAAATATTACTCAGCATTTATAACATATTATGTCAGCAGTTACAAACGAATCAGCAGTAGAACGGATTAAAAAAGCAAGTGACGCACTGCGCGGAACATTAAAAGAAAGTTTACTCGACGAGCATACAGGTGCCATCCGCGAAGACGATCAAACCCTGATAAAATTTCACGGCATGTATATGCAGGACGACCGCGACCGCCGCGAAGAACGTGCTGCAAAAAAACTTGATCGTTTATATTCTTTTATGATACGTTTGCGTTTACCCGGCGGTTTTCTTACAGCAGAACAATGGGAAGCGCTGCACAATATTACCAGCGAACATGCAACGCAGGTGATAAAAATTACTACACGCCAAACTGTTCAGTTGCATGGTATTTTAAAAAATCATATTAAGCCAACACTTGCAGATTTTAATAAAGTACACCTCGATTCCATTGCAGCCTGCGGCGATGTAAACAGGAATGTAACCTGTAGTGCGCATCCAAAATATTCACCCATTCACGAAGAAGTTTTTCAGTATGCAGATAAAATAAGTACGCACTTATTACCCAAAACAAAAGCGTATTACGAAGTGTGGCTTGATGAAGAAAAATTGGCGGAAGTGAATGAAGAAGACCCGCTGTATGAGAACCGCTATTTACCAAGAAAATTTAAAATTGCTATTGCAATTCCCCCATATAACGATGTTGATCTATACACGAATGATATTGGTTTATCTGCCATTATTGAAAAGAATAAATTAGTTGGGTTTAATGTGGCCGCAGGCGGCGGCATGGGCACCACACACGGCAACCCGGATACATATCCAAGGCTTGCAACATTGTTTGGTTTTGTAGATAAAGATGATGTGCTTAAAGTGGTGTATGAGATTGCAACAGTTCAGCGGGATAATGGCAACCGCAGCGACAGGAAATTATCGCGTTTGAAATATACCATTGATACAATGGGTATTGATGTTTTTAAAGCAGAAGTTGAAAAACGCGCTGGCGTGGTGTTTCAGCCGGCAAAGAAAGCCGTGTTTACACACCGCCACGATGAATATGGCTGGTATAAAAATCATGAAGGTTTGTGGTATTACGCTGCATTTATAGAAAATGGCCGTGTGCTGGATGATGAAAATGTGCAGTTTAAAACTGCTTTTCTTGAGATAGCAAAAGCACGTAAAGCTAATTTTCGATTTACTGCAAACCAGAATTTGATTATTGGCGATATAAAAGAAGCTGATAAAGATTTTGCGGAAGCTATACTTACAAAATACAACGTAATACAGGTTACTGAAGAAGCATCGCAGGTGCGTAAAAATTCCATGGCATGTGTATCGTTCAATACTTGTCCGTTAGCGCTTGCTGAGGCACAGCGTTACCTGCCTTCACTTATTACAAAAATTGAAGAAGTGCTTGCAAAACACAAACTTGAAAATGAAGGGATTAATATACGTATGACGGGTTGCCCTAATGGTTGTGCCCGCCCCTATATTTCTGAGATTGGTTTTATAGGCACTGCTTATGGCCGCTACAATATGCACCTGGGTGCCGATGTAATTGGCACAAGGCTTAATAAAATGTACAAGGAGAATTTAAACGAAGAAGAAATATTGAACGAATTAGATTTATTGTTTAATTCATTTACGAAGAAGCGCAAAAAGAAAGAAGCGTTTGGGGATTTTGTGGTGCGTGAAGCAATTGTTTAATGTTAATGAATAATTCTGGTTAACACTTTAGCCCGAGTGAATACTATTTAGTAGTACAATATTACTGTTTAACTTTACTGCGTGCAGCAATAGATTTGCTGTAGAAAATATTATTTCAACAAAAAGAATGATTGATCAAAATAATGATAACGCTATTACCCCTCCTTTAGGGGATGGGGGCTTGGTTGCGGGTAATAAACTCTTCCCCGTTTTTCTTAAACTAGAACAACTAAAAGTGCTGCTCGTTGGTGGTGGCAATGTTGCATTGGAAAAATTAACTGCAATCATAAATAATTCTCCTGAAGCAACTGTACATGTTGTAGCAAAAGAAGTATTCCCGCAATTTGCAGAAGCCGCTTCAGCATTAAAAAATATAACTATTACCGTCGCTGAATATGCACCTCATTATCTTGATGATTGCGATATTGTAATTGCTGCGGTTAATGATATTCCTTTGAGTAAAATAATACGCGATGATGCTAAAGCAAAAGGCAAGCTCATCAACGTTGCGGATAAACCCGAACTCTGCGATTTTTATCTTGGTTCCATCGTTACAAAAGGTAATTTAAAACTCGCCATTTCCACCAATGGTAAATCGCCAACGGTTGCAAAAAGACTGAAAGAAATCTTCAACGAATTGTTGCCCGATGAACTGGATGAAGTACTCAACAATGTTCAGCAGATACGCAATAAATTAAAAGGCGATTTTCAAAACAAGATCCACCAATTGAATGAACTTACCAAAGTGCTGATTGACGAAAAATAAACTTCGAAAATTGTAAAGACTGCATTGCAATTTTTACGATGCACATTGCCCAATAATATTCTAAAAGTACAAGAGTGCGACGCAACAAAAGTTTCATAGTAAACCTGCAGACCGGCTCAAAATAATTCCTGCTTCTTATATTTCTATGGCTTAAAAATAGCTTTAGTCCCCTATAAATAAAATATCTGGCACAGTTATTTCGGCATTTCATAAAACCAATTTTTATGAAAAATCGAACATGCGCTTTTGCTGTTTTGCTTGCATTGCTGTTTGCATGCAACAAAGAAAATAACACGGCTTCAGTTTCGGCAAATGCAAGCCAGGGTGCAGTGCAGGCCTGCATTACAACGCTAACAGATGCTGAAAATATTTCCATCTTTCCTTCCAATAATTCCTGGAACCAGGATATTTCCGGCAAACCCATTGATCCTTACAACACGGCTATCATTGCCGGCTTTTCTACTTCTCCGGTTAAAACAGATTTTGGGAGCGGTACCTGGGCAGGTGCGCCAATCGGTATTCCATACGTTGTGGTTTGTGCCACGCAGCAAAAGTATTCTGTAACATTCAGGGCCAATAGTTACGATGGAAATTATGGCAACGAAAGCGACAAAGGCCCTTATGCAATTCCATTAACTGCGCCAATTGAAGGCAATGGCAACGGCGACTCGCATGTAATCGCTGTTGACAAAGACAGCAGCATTTTATACGAGCTATACAATGCAAGTGTAAACGGCGATCATTGGGAAGCATCATCTGGCGCCATTTATAATTTAAACAGTAACGCACTGCGTAAAAAAGGATGGACTTCTGCAGATGCTGCGGGTCTCCCCATTTTTGCAGGCCTCATACGCTACGAGGAAATTTTAAAAGGCAATATTGATCACGCTATACGTTTTACATTGAGCAGCGCAAATGTATATCCAGGCTTCATAAAACCCGCAAGGCATAAGGTGAACAGCACAGGCCAGTTGCATGCTTCTTTACCTTTTGGCGCACGCATAAGGCTGAAGGCAAATTATGATATCAGCGGTTTTTCACCGCATAACCAGGTGATACTGCAGGCCCTGAAAAAGTATGGTTTAATGCTTGCAGATATTGGCAGCAATATGTACATAAGCGGTGCGCCGGATGCCCGTTGGGATAATGATGAACTACGTGAATTATTGAATGTAAAAGGTGCTGATTTTGAAGTGGTAAAGTTTAATAACTAAGCTGCAATATTTTATTTTAACTGTAAAAGCCGGTAATAAAAAATACATTTTTGGGCCCGGCTTTTTCTTTATTATGAAGCTTTTGTTGCGTCGCACTCTTGTACTTTGGAATGTAATGCAGCTTTACCACAGCGAAGACCGATGCAAAGATTGACGTTGTATTTTTTGCTCCATCCACTTACGAACGTTCAAGTGAGTTCCGATGTATCGGAATTATGACAACACAACAGGCGATGCCATAAAGACGAAAGCCCGCTACAAAAAATAATGTATTATTGTATTTCATAAAATGCTGTATGAAATATATAACGATATTGCTGATTTCATTAATCCTGTTTGCTGATAACCTGCATGCACAGCAGCAAAAATTTATTACCACAAAAGGCAAAGAAATTATTGGTACTGATGGAAAGCCTTTCTTAATAAGAGGCACCAACCTGGGCAACTGGCTTGTGCCCGAAGGCTATATGTTTAAGTTTAATAATGCCAGTTCTGCGAGGATCATCAATGAAAGTTTTATGCAGTTGATTGGCCCTGATGCAACCCGTGTATTCTGGAAAAAATTTCTTGAAAATTATATTACAGCAGCAGATATTCATTACCTGAAAAGCACGGGTATGAATTCTATACGCATACCTTTTAATTACCGCTTATTTACCAATGAAGATTATATGGGTGGCGAAGGTGCGGCAAGAGGTTTTGCATTGCTCGATAAAGTAATTGGCTGGTGCAAAAAGGAAAAACTTTATGTTTTACTCGATATGCATTGCGCACCGGGCGGGCAAACGGGCGACAATATTGATGATGGTTTCGGCTATCCTTTTTTATATGAAAACAAAGAAAGCCGCCAGCTAACAATTGATATATGGCGGAGCATTGCCAACCGTTATAAAAATGAACCAATTGTTATGGGTTACGATTTACTCAACGAACCCATCCCCCATTTTGCAGATACAGCAAAATTTAATCCTATGCTGGAACCATTGTATAAAGAAATTACAAAAGCAATAAGAGCGGCAGATAAAAATCATTTGATTTTTCTTGGCGGCGCACAATGGGATTCTAATTTTCGCGTATTTGGCCAGCCTTTCGACAGTAAGGCTGTTTATACATTTCATAAATACTGGACAGATACCACAGTGGCTGTAATACAGGACTATATTGACTTTCGCGATAAGTACAACGTTCCCATTTACTGCGGCGAAACAGGGGAAAACACAGATGATTGGGTTATGGGTTTTAAAAATACACTGGAGAAAAATAATATAGGATGGCATTACTGGCCTTATAAAAAATTAGATAACACGAAATGATTTATGAGTTTTACAGTGCCTCAGTTTTATGAGCAGATAATAAAATTTGCAGATACGCCGCGTTTTAGTTTTGATGATAACCGAAAAGCAAGGCCGGCGAAC
>Ga0075152_10002564_pt1 | contig 12913 bp, 13 predicted proteins | sample JI61114C2DNA_FD_70964 | JGI IMG/M metagenome (GOLD analysis project Ga0075152, IMG submission 70964) | Wastewater effluent complex algal communities from Wisconsin, to seasonally profile nutrient transformation and Carbon sequestration -... | ecosystem: Engineered > WWTP > Effluent > Algae...
TGCGGCCGTTTGACGCCGCGCAGGATGGCGCCACATTCGCACGCCTTGTGGTCGGGCACAGGTTGATAGTTCAGATTGAAGCGCTTTTCGGCATCAAATTCGGCGAACTGGCAGCGAATGCGCAAGGCCGAGTAAGGCAGTACATTGAGGCCGCGCCATTCAAAGTGCTTGCGCATTTCAAATACTTCGCCGACCAGTCGCTGCGCCTTGAGGTTGCCGTTGCGGTCGACTGCTCTTGAGAACTCGTTTTCCACCTCGGCCCGGCCTTCGTTGACCTGACGGATCAGCATGCGGATCGCCTGCATCACGTCGAGCGGCTCGAAGCCGGCGATGACCACCGGCTTGCGGTACTCCTCGGCAAAGAACTCGTAGGGTCGACTGCCAATAATGGTCGAAACATGCGCCGGGCCGATGAAACCGTCGAGCGGCACGGTGCCCCACTGGCGGACTTCGGGCGACTCGAGAATGCTGGCAATAGCCGAGGGCGTCAGCACATGGCAGCACAGCACGGAAAAGTTGCTCAGGCCGAGGGCGGCCGCCTGCTTGATGGCAACTGCGGTCGGCGGTGTCGTGGTCTCGAAACCGATGGCCAGAAAAACCACCTGTTTATCGGGATTTTTCTGCGCCAGCACCACCGCGTCGGCACTGGAATAAACCATCCGGACATCAGCACCCCGAGCTTTCGCCTTGAGCAGGGACAAACCATCCGAGGCCGGTACGCGCAGGCAGTCGCCGTAGGTGCACAAGGTCACGCCCTGTTCCAGCGCCAACCGGATTGCCTGATCGACGCGGCCAATCGGCAGCACGCAGACCGGGCAGCCGGGGCCGTGGATCATTTTCACGTTGTCCGGCAGCAGATCCGAGACGCCGTAGCGGGAAATCGCGTGCGTATGACCGCCGCAGAATTCCATGAAGTGATAGCGGCGGTCGGCGCGCGCCTCGTGCCGGATAGCGACAGCGAGTTTCTGCGCGACCTCGCCATCGCGGAATTCATCGATATATTTCATCAATGCACCGTCGAGTCATCACCCAGCTGGCCGATTTCAGCAAACAGCGCCAGCGTTTTGGCCGCCTCGTCCGGGTCGAGCTTATTCAGCGCGTAGCCGACATGGACGATCACGTAATCGCCAACCGCCACGTTATCAACCAGCGCCAGCGAAATCTCCTTGCGCACGCCGGCCAGATCAACCACCGCGTTATCGCCGTCGCGCAGTTCGACGACCTGGGCGGGAATTGCCAGACACATGATTCAATCCTCAGTCGTAATGCCCGCGCAGTTGGGCGATGATGATTTCTTCGTCAGTCACCTTGTAGACGACGCGATGTTCATCGTCGATACGCCGCGACCAGTAACCGCTGAAGTTGAATTTCAGCGGCTCCGGCTTGCCAATGCCGGCAAAGGGATCACGCTGAATATCGCGAATCAGCAGATTCACCCGGCGCAACATCGCCTTGTCGGTTTGCTGCCAATAGAGATAGTCGTCCCAGGCCGCATCCTCAAAGGAAATCATTCGTCGACCAGTTCCCGGCGAACAATATGGCGCCGGGCCTCGATATTCTCGATGGATTTCATCAGACGCATAGCGTTCTTCGGACTGCGCAGCAAGTGTGCCGTTTCCATCAACGACTCATACTCCTTCAGCGACATCAGGACACCCGCCTCGGCCTTCTGGCGAGTAATGATGGTGACGTCGTAATCGTCATTGACGCGATCGAGTTCGCTGGCCAGATTGTTCCGGGCTTCAGTGTAAGTAATAGCTCGCATGGTGACTCCGTACAGATTATTGGACATGGTCAATTCATTGTACAACAACGAGCCTTAGTAAAAGCCCGGCATTGGCCTCGCTTTTGCCCCTTTTTTTTCCGGTTGACCGTAGGACCAGCCGTTACTTCCATATCCGCAGCCAAACAAAACTTTCCCGCATTGGCGCAGCTAGCCGCCCAGCCCGACTCAGCGCCGGCCTGACAAGGCGCGGAGAAAGCCACGCCGGGAAACATCGCGCTGCACTGGCGTGGTCGGCTGTACCGGTTCGACATCGGGCGGTGGCGGCAACGGCGTCATCACCGCAGCCATCGCGTCCAGCGCTGCCTGGCGGGCAGTCGCCATGTCCGGCACGCTGCTGACCGGGGCGATCAGCGGGCAATATTGATAGGGGCCGATGTCCGGATCGTTGTCGGCAATGAACTGCAGCGCACCGCAGGGCAGATTGATGTAGCGCCGCTCGCCGGCCGGGATGTCGCCCCACAAGTCACCGCCCCCGGCAACCAGGAAGAGATTGATGAACCAGGGCGTCACCACCACGCCCAGCCAGTCGCCTTGCTGACGGATGAAACCAATGACCTCCACCGCCAGTTCGGCATTGACAAAAGGCAGGTCGCGCATGCGCGTCTGCCAGATGTGCTGGTAGTGGGCAGCCAGAAAGTCAGTCGGATCGTCGGCCCGGGGCACAGCCGGCTGAATCGGTGGTGGCGCAAGCGCCGCTTTACGCAGTCGCTGGGTCACTTGACGTTCATGTCCTGAAAATAATGGCTGGCCTCGTAATCGCCATCCAGCGAGGCAGCCAAAGCCGTCAGCGCTTCTTCGATCAGGGCAAGTTGTTCCGGCTCGACCGTTTCCTTGGCCAGGCCCATCGAGGTCAGCACCCAGGTGCCGACCGGTTGCGGGCCGAGCAGCATCATGTTGAGAAATTCACGCTGGCCGTTTCTTTCGACCCAGGCAAAATCGCCCTCACCTTCCCAGGCGACCACCTGTTTCGGAATCGACAGACACATCAGTGGCGCGCCTCGGCCGTAATTCCCAGGGCCTGCAATTCAGTCAGCGTCATGGCCAGCAGCTCCGGCACGCGTGCGGCCACTTCGGGGGTCAGCTCCATACCCAGGCTCATCGAGAGCGGTTGAATGCCAATGATGGCCGTCGACTTCGGGGCGCGATTGGTGAATTCAAGGCTGGCCAGCACGTCGGAAAGACTGACCTGATGCGGTGACAGCTTGGTGCGAAAAAAAACCGGCACCGCGTCACCTTTGAGTAAAACAGGGGTTGCCGGCGGTTGACCGTGGCGCACGCAGTCCACCACGATCAGGCCATCCAGATCTTCAAGCTGCTCAAGCATTTCCATGCCGCAAGTCCCGCCGTCGATGATTTCGACCTCGGGCGGCAGGGCATAGGTTTTCTCCAGCAGGTCGATGACATGTACGCCAACGCCTTCATCGGTGAGAAGAGTGTTGCCGATCCCGAGAACCACGTATTTAGTCATGAGTCGTTAGTTGGTAGATATTAGTTAATTAGGATCGAGTGAAGGCAAAAACACTTCGCCACTCGATCCTCGATCCTCGATCCTACTAAACGGCAGTCACCGTGACCACCGGATTATTTTCCTGATCGACCACATGCACGGCGCAGGCGAGGCACGGGTCGAAGGAGTGTACCGTGCGCAGCACTTCCAGCGGCTTTTCCGGATCGGCCACCGGATTATCGATCAAGCAGGCCTCGTAGGCGCCCGGCTGATCCTTTTCGTTGCGCGGCGCGGCATTCCAGGTGGTCGGCACGACGCACTGGTAATTGACGATTTTGCCCGAATCGATCACCACCCAATGCGAGAGCACACCGCGCGGCGCTTCGTGGATGCCGACGCCCATCTGCTCGCCCTTGGGGAAGACCGGCTTATTGAAAGTCTTCAGATCGCCGGTTGCCATGTTGGCCAGCAGCAGATCCCATTGCTTGAGCAGTTCATCGACCTGTACGGCGCAACCGACGGCCCGCGCCGCGTGGCGGCCGATGGTCGAATGCAGCGCCTCGACGCCAACCTTGGTGCCGGCAACGGTCGACACCAGATCGAGCGCCGCGGTGGCGTATTTTTTGGTCGGCTCATGGCCGGCCGCCAGCATGTTCATGACGCGCGGCAGCGGGCCGACCTGCATCGGTTTGCCGTAGAAGGTCGGCGACTTCAGCCAGCTGTATTTGCCGTCATCCTGGAAATCCGTGTAATTCGGCGTCGTTTCGCCCTGGTAGGGATGCAGCGACTTTTCATTGCCGCCCTTGTAGTCGTACCAGGAATGCTTGACCGCTTCGGAAACGCCGTCGATGAAATACTTGTCGTTGAAACTGGTGATCGGCTTGAAGCTCTCCAGCTTGCCGCCTTCGATATAGCCGCCGGGCAGCGCAAACTGGGTACCCTTGGTGTCGAGCGGAATATCCGGCACGCAAAGATATTCGGTAATACCCCGGCCGTAGGTCGTCCAGTCGGCATAGAAGCCGCCGATCGCGGCAACGTCGACCAGATAAACATTTTTGACAAAATCTTCGAGCTTGAGCATCCACTCCTTGATTGCCAGCAGGCGCTCAAGGGTGAGCACGGATTGCGAATCGGTGGACAGTGCATTGGCCACGCCACCGACGGCAACGTTCTGGATATGCGGCGACTTGGAGCCAAGCACGGCGACTATCTTGCTGGCGTAACGCTGGATTTCCAGCGCCTGCAAATAATGGGAAGTCGCCATCAGATTGACTTCCGGCGTCAGTTTCATCGCCGGGTGGCCCCAATAGCCGTTGGTGAAAATCCCCAGTCGGCCGGTGCCGACGAAGCCCTTCAAGCGCTCCTGGACCTTGGTGAATTCGGCCTTGCTGTTGCCGTTCCAGTTGGAAAGCCCCTGTGCAACGCTGGCCGCCTTGCCTGGATCCGCCTTGAGGGCGGAAACGACATCGACCCAGTCGAGCGCCGAGAGGTGATAAAAATGCACAATGTGGTCATGCACGGCGTGAGCCAGCATGATCATGTTGCGGATGTACTGGGCGTTGATCGGGATTTCCAGTTGCAGCGCATTTTCGACGGAGCGCACCGAGGCCATCGCATGCACCGTGGTACACACGCCACAAATACGCTGGGTGATCGCCCAGGCATCGCGCGGATCGCGACCGATCAGGATATTTTCGACGCCGCGCCACATCTGGCCGGAGGCCCAGGCTTTCTTGACGCGGCCGCCATCGACTTCAACGTCGACCCGCAAATGACCTTCGATACGGGTGACCGGGTCGATCGTTACACGTTTGTTCATGTTGTTCTCCTACGCCTGGAATTCAGTGGGCCGCAACGGCTGCTTCGCGCGGCAGCACGGGGAAGCGGCGAGTGATGATGATGTAAGCAAGCACTTCGATGGCAAACATGCCGATGGTGACCAGCATTTCAGCAATCGACGGGAAGTAGTTCCAGCCATGATCGACGCCGAGACCGGTGTCGTAACCGATGAGAAAGCCGTTGATCCGCATCAGGATGCCGCCGAGCATGATCGAACAGCCGGCCAGGAAGAGCCGGGCCGGATTGCGCCGGGCTGCGGCGCTGCCGACAAGCAGGAAAGGCAACAGGAAGCAACCCGTTTCGAGCCAGAAAAAGAAGGCTTCCAGACTGGGCGCCAGCGCATGACCGAGCGCCCCGCGGAAAATCAGGTCGCCGGCCCGCAAGGCGATGAAAACAGCAAGCAGGCCGAGCATGATTTTTGCCATCGGCTGCAGCAGATGCACTTCGATTTCCCGACGATAAGCCGAGGAAGCAACGCAGGACTCGAAGAGCACGACGCCGTAACCGATGGTGATCGCCGAGAGCAGATAGAGCAGCGGGACGATGGGCGTCTGCCACAGCGGATTGACCTGCGGCCCCATGACGACAAGCAGCGTACCGAGCGACGACTGGTGCATCATCGGCAGCAGGGTGCCGAGGGCGATGAAGAAGAACAGCACCTTCTCCAGCTTTTTCTTCTGCACTTTCATGCCCCACTTTTCCATGAAGACCGGCGAAAACTCAATCCACATGACGATGATGTAGCAGGAGATGCAGAGCGCCACTTCAAACATCACGGAGTTGGGATTGGCGTAAGTCGGCCACAGGATGTGCCAGAAATTCCACCAGCGGCCGAGGTCGAAAATCACCCCGACACCGGCCAGCGTGTAGCCGAACAGGCTGGCCAGCAAGGCCGGGCGAACCAGCGGATGGTACTGCCCCTTGTTGAAGATATAGACCAGCATGGCGACCGAAAAGCCGCCGCAGGCAAAGGCCGACCCGATCAGCACATCGACCACGACCCAGATGCCCCAAGGGTAGCCGTCATTCAGATTGGTCACGGCACCAAGGCCGAACATGAAACGGACGAAAAGCACGGCAATCATTGCGGCGATCAGTACACCGCAGACCACGGTGGCGGTATTGAACAGCTTGCCGCCAACCGGTGCCGGCGCTGCGTGTTGATGGGCACTCATTTCACTGGCCTCCTTTCGCCGTCTTGTCGTGCGTCTCGTCGTCAGCGACGACGTTGCGTTTAGCCACCCAGGTCAGCCCGGCGAGCACGACGAGCGGCATGACCAAACCGCCGTACAGCGTGTGCTGGATGGTTTCCGAGGTTGCTGCCGACGATTTGGGCGGCAGATCGGGCATCCCGACTTTCTGGAAGTTGACCGCTGACAGTTTGAGCACCTGCGTGCCGCCGTATTCCTTCTCGCCATAAACGTGCTGCAGGTAGTTACCGACCTGCGCCTCGTAACGCTGATCGAGCAAGCCTTTCCATTTGGCGGCTGCTTCCGGCGTTTCATCCTTGGCCGGCAGTCGACCGCGCGGCATGTCGGTCCACTCACCCGGCTTCAGCGCCAGCCGGCGCTTGGCCTCGGCCAGCAGGTCTTCGGTGCGGCCGAACAGCGTCGCCCCGGTCGGGCAGACTTCGGCACAGGCTGAATAATGGCCATCCTTGTGACGATGCCGGCACAGTTCGCATTTGCCGATCTGGCCGGTCGGCGAGTCGTACTGGTACTTGGGAATACCGAACGGACAGGCGGCAACGCAGTAGCGGCAGCCGATGCAGGCGTCGGCGTCATAGCCGACGATCCCGGTCAGCGGATTCTTGGTCATCGCCGACACCGGGCAGGCCGAAACGCAGGACGGGTCAGCGCAATGCATGCACGAGGTTTTCATGAAGGAGAAGCCGTTCAGCTCGCTGTCCTTGGTTTCCATCGTGCCATTGCGGTACATCTTGATCAGGTTGAAGGTGTGGCCGCTGGTATCCAGCGGTGTGTCCCACAACTTGTCCATCGCGTTGAATTCAGCCGGGTTGTCGTTGGCCTGTTTGCAGGCGGCGACGCAGGCCTGGCAACCGACGCAAAGGGTCGCGTCGTAAAGCAGGCCGAGCCCTTCCGGCGGACGCAGCAGCGTATCGCGGGCGCAAGCCGTTTCCGGTGCGACGGCCACGGCTGCAGCCGCACCGCCGGCCAGGCAGCCCTTGAGAAAATTGCGGCGCGAGTTCGGGGCGAGTGTCATCTCACACCTCCGCAGATTCGTTGGCTTTTTGACCCTCTTTCTTTGCCCGCTCGGCTTCTTCGGCTTTATGGGTCAGCCCCAGGTTTTTCGTCACCATCGCCCCGGCACCGGCTGCGGCACCGGCGACGGCGGCCAGCACGGCGGCCGAACCGAGGCTTGCGCCAACGCCTTTTTCCTCGACGATACGCGGCAGGAAGACGCTGGGCTCGATGTTCTTCATCTTGGCCATGGCATGGATCGGCTTTTCAAAACCAACCCCCTGTTCGGTACAGCCGATACAGGGATGGCCGCAGGCAACCGGCCAGGTGCCGGCGCCGGCATCGCCGAACATGACGACCGAGCAGTTGGCATAGGTTTCCGGCCCCTTGCAGCCGAGCTTGTAAAGGCAATAACCCTGACGATGGCCGGCATCGCCGAAGTCCATCGCGAAACGGCCGGCGTCGAAGTGGGCACGGCGCTCGCAGTTTTCGTGGATCAGCCGCGAGTAAGCAAATTTTGGCCGCCCGAGGTGGTCGACCGCAGGCAAGGTGCCAAAAGTCAGCAGATGCACCACGGTCGACAGGAAATTATAGGGATTCGGCGGGCAGCCGGGAATTGTCACCACCGGCTTGCCGAGCACCTGCGAAACGCTGGAGGCACCGGTCGGATTCGGGCCGGTCGAGGGCATGCCGCCCCACGACGAACAGGAGCCGATGGCAATAATGGCACCCGCGTCGGCGGCGCATTCCTTGAGCAGTTCGATCGCCGTCTTGCCGCCGATCTTGCAATAAACGCCGCCATCCTTGGTCGGAATCGCCCCTTCGACGACCAGAATGTATTCGCCCTTGTGTTCCTGCATCGCCTGATGCCGGGCTGCTTCGACCTGATGGCCGGCAGCGGCGAACAGGGTTTCGTGGTAGTCGAGCGAGATGACGTCGAGAATCAGGTTTTCCAGCGTCGGATGCTCGGCGCGCAGGATCGACTCGGTGCAGCCGGTGCATTCCTGGAAATGCAGCCAGATCACGCTCGGCCGCTTTTTGCTGGCGACCGCCTCGGCGACTGCCGCATCAGCCCCTTGCGGCAGACCGAGCGTGGTTGCCAGCGCGGCACAGAACTGGAGGAATTCGCGCCGCGTCATCGACAGGCGTGTAGCCGCCGCTTCGATGCGGGCGTCGGATTCCAGCGAAATCAAATTTTGGTTGGCCATGAATAGTCCCCCTACCTTGTTGCCATGACGTCGGCCGTTGACCGACAAAGTCTCTGTGGTTGCTATCGTTTTTTGTTTTTTAATAGCAACAAGCAGGCCTGAAAATAATGTCTTTTATTTTCAGCAACTTGGGAGAAATATTATGAGTGGGGAGCTGAACAAGCCGCTAGCGACTTTCCATGCCGATCCGAAAAGTGAGCAGCAACTTGTCAGACCAAGGAACTAATCCTTAAGCATGGACTGGCGCGCCACCCAGGCTTGCCCGAGCGCCAGGCCACCATCGTTCGGCGGCGCCTGCCGGGCTTCGAGCACGATGAAACCGGCCGTTTCGAGTTGCCGACGCAGCGCCGTCATCAGAATGGCGTTCATGGCGCAACCGCCACCGATGGCGATTTTTGCGTATTTTTTGCGGTTGACCGCAGCACCCGCGCTGGCAGCCGCGCTTGCCCCCAAATTCCCACCCGAACTTGCCTCACTGGCCGCAGTAATCAGCCATTCAGCCAGCCCGGCGGCGAGCGTCGCATGGAAAAGTGCAGCACCGTAAGGGGCATCATCGCAATCGGCCAGGTAGGACAGCAGCGGCGAAAAATCTGCCACTTGCCCGCGCCGAATCATGCCGCCGGCCAACGGCGGCAGCGGGCCATAGGCTGCAGCCAGGCCTTCCAGTTCCATCGCTGCCTGGCCCTCGTAGCGCACCTCGGCGCGCAGGCCGAGCAGGCCGGCGGCGGCATCGAACAGGCGGCCGAGGCTGGAGGTTGTCGGGCAATTGAGCCGGCGCTCAAGCAGCATCGCCATGCCTTTGCCGTCACGCCCGGGGTAGCGCCGGGCAATGAATTCAGGGATTTCTGCCCGTCGACCGCAGCTATCCAGCGCGCTGGCCGCCAGCCGCCACGGTTCGCGCGCCGCACGGTCGCCTCCGGGTAGCGCCAGTGGCGAGAGGTGGCCTAGTCGCTGGCATTGCGCACCATCGACATGGAGTAGTTCGCCGCCCCATAAACCACCATCCGGCCCTAGCCCCACGCCGTCGATGGCCAAGCCAAGAACGGCTTCGTCGACGCCATGTTCGGCGCAGATCGCCGCAATGTGCGCGTGATGATGCGGCACAGCCAGCGCCGGAATCTGCAACTCGGCAGCCAGGCGCAAGGCAAGGTGAGTCGACTGGAAATCCGGATGCAGGTCATGGGCGATGCAATCCGGCTGAACATCGAGGATGCCCAGCAGATGACTGACCGTTTCTTCGAGAAAGCCGATGGCCGAAGCGTTGTCGAGACTGCCGATGTGCTGCGACAGGAAAGCCTGGCGGCCTTTCATGACGCAAATGGTGTTTTTCAGATAGCCGCCCAGGGCCAGTACCACCGGGCCGTCACTGGCCAATGGAATCGGCACCGGGGTGTAGCCACGCGCCCGGCGGATGAATGAGAACGAGGGGAGATCATACTTTTCATCGCGATGAAAACACGGTTTGTCCGCCGTTTTGCACCCTGTTTCAGATCCTGTTTCATCGGTTTCTCCGGCACGCACCACCGAATCATCGCAACGAACCACGATGTCGCGGTTGTGCATCAGGAAGGCATCGGCGATCCCGTTCAAGCGTTCCAGGGCTTCGTCGTTGCCAATTACCAGCGGCTCGCCATGCGGGTTGGCGCTGGTCATCACCAGCAGCAGATCGTGGGGAAGATTGAGCCAGTCGGCGCCGGTGGGCTGGCTGGCGGCTTCGTGCCAGAGCAGCAGATGCAGCGGCGTCGCCGGCAGCATGACGCCAAGCCAGGCGAGAGCCGGCGCGACGCCCGACAACTCGCCACCGGCTTTGGAACAGAGCACGATGGGCGCGGCGGCACTCTGCAGCAGCGCCAGTTCAGCATTGCCAATCCGGGCGTAAGGGGCCAGCGAGGCCGCATTCAGACCCATCACGGCAAAGGGCTTTGCCTCGCGCTGCTTGCGCCGGCGCAGTTCGGCCACGGCGGCGGCATTGCGCGCATCGCAGGCGAGGTGAAAACCACCCAGTCCCTTGATGGCAACGATCTTTCCACTTCGCAACCAGTGCAGGGCAACAGCCAGCGGATCGCCAGTCAGCGGCTGGCCGCTGGCATCAAGCAGCGTCAGTTGCGGACCGCAAGCCGGGCAACAGGTGGTTTCGGCATGAAAACGCCGGTCGACCGCAGCCGCGTATTCGCTAGCGCACGCCGGGCAGAGCGGGAAGCCGGCCAGACTGGTCTGCGCCCGATCGTAGGGAATGCGCCGGCTGACGGTGTAACGCGGGCCGCAATGGGTGCAGGTGGTAAAGGCGTAGCGCCAGCGCCGATTTTGCTGGTCGCAAAGGTCGGCAATGCACTCCGGACAGATCGCCGCATCCGGGCCAATGGCGGTGGCCACTTCGCCTTGCTCACTGTCGAGAATGGAAAAGCTGCCAGTCAGACCGGACAGTTCCGGCCTATCGCCAGTTTCGCCATCCTCAAGATCAATCGCATCGAGGCGGGCCAGGCGCGGTAACTCTCGGGGCAAACGCACCAGGAATTCCGCGACTTTTTCACCGTCGACCGCAATCGTCACTCCGGCGCTGTCATTGCGCACCCAGCCCTGCAGCCCGAGCTCGTTGGCCAGCCGCCAGACGTAGGGCCGAAAGCCGACGCCCTGGACCAGACCGCGAACGCGGATCAGCCGGACAGTCATTGGCTGGAGAGCTTGTTCTCCAACTGGCGCTCCAGTTCCTGCACGCGCCGCTTCAATCCCTCGACCGTTTCGGCCCGTTTGCCGCGCTGGGCGGCGAGCCCGGCTTCGATCCACGCCAGCCAGGCCGGCAAGCCTTCGCCGCTGGTCGCCGAAACGCGAAAGATGGTGAGGCGCGGATTTACCCGCAGGGCATTGGCTTCGGCCAGATCGGCATCGAATTCGAGATAGGGCAGCAGGTCGCACTTATTGAGCAACATCACATCGGCGGCGCGGAACATGTCCGGGTACTTGAGCGGCTTGTCCTCGCCCTCGGTGACCGAAAGAATCGCTACCTTGTGATGTTCGCCCAGATCGAACGCCGCCGGACAAACCAGATTGCCGACGTTTTCGATCAGAAACAGCGATTCATCAGCCGGCTTCATCCGTTCGATCGCCTGCCCGACCATGTGAGCATCGAGATGGCAGCCCTTGCCGGTATTGATCTGCAAGGCGGCGACCCCGGTGGCGCGAATGCGCTCGGCGTCGTTGGAGGTTTGCTGATCGCCTTCGACGACGCTGATCGTCAATTTGCCCTTGAGGCGTTCGATGGTCTTGACCAGCAAGGTCGTTTTGCCCGAACCGGGGCTGGAAACCAGATTCAGCGCGAAGATGCCGCGCTCGTCAAAACAGCGACGATTGGTCAGCGCGAAGCCGTTGTTCTTGCTCAGGATGTCCTGCTCGATCTGCACCATGCGCGACTGGCTCATGCCCGGCACATGCGCCCCGGCCGGGCCGGTACCGTAATCGAGATCGCCGCCAATCGCGGTTTCATGCAGGTGTGCATGCTCGCCGCTATGCTCATGGCCGTGGCTATGCGTGCTGCCGTCGGCGTGCCGATGACTGTGCGTATGCGCGCCCGGCTTGTAGGCAGGCGAGTGCCCATCGACGTGAGTATGGGCATGAGATTCACCATGCGAATGGCGATGCACCGTACCATCGGCATGCGTATGCTCATGTTCGTGCGCTGCCTCATCGACGCCCCCTTCAAGCCTTACTTCACCCTCGCCACAACCGCAAACTGTGCACATATCCCGACTCCTCTGATTTTTTGGATTTACTCGATTTCAATTTCCCGGACTCGCATTTCCAGCCCGCCGGTCGGTTGTACCTGGTAACTGCCGCAGCGCGGACAAGCGCCATACGACTCTGCCATCTCGACCTCGGCACTGCAGGGCATGCACCAGCCCAGGCCCGGTGTCACGACAATTTCCAGACTGGCGTCCTGGGCAATGCTGTCACGCGTCACCGCCTCAAAACAAAACCGCATCGCCTCCGGCTCGACCGAGGACAAACGGCCAATCTCCAGCACAACCAGCTTAACCCGTTGCGCCTTTTCACGGATGGCCGTTTCCTCGACCAGTTGCAGGACGCTTTCAGCCAGCGACATTTCATGCATGGGTTAATTCCACCGTATAAGGCAGGCAGGGGTCGAGGGCCAGAACGGCTTGCGCTATTGCCTGCTGCGCTGCCGCCGCAGAAGTAAATTCGGCCCCCGCCAGCAAGCCGGAAAGCGCCTGCGCATCGGCAAAAAATAGATCGGTTGGCGCCCAGACGCGGTACTGCGCCACCTTGCCGGCAACCAGACGAGCCGCATGGGTGAGCGCGCCGCGCGCCGTGATGGTTTGCGCCACAGCACAATCATCATCTGCCGCCAGCGCAAGCGGATAAGGCGTTTCGGCCTGCAACCCGGCGGCAGCAAACCGGACGGCCGCGAGCCGGGCCG
>Ga0075152_10002565_pt1 | contig 12910 bp, 10 predicted proteins | sample JI61114C2DNA_FD_70964 | JGI IMG/M metagenome (GOLD analysis project Ga0075152, IMG submission 70964) | Wastewater effluent complex algal communities from Wisconsin, to seasonally profile nutrient transformation and Carbon sequestration -... | ecosystem: Engineered > WWTP > Effluent > Algae...
TATAACCTTGTTGGCTACAAACATGCCCATATTATCATTTACCCTTCGTCCAGATAAAATTACCTGTGGATGATAACCTAATGATTCTGCTTTATGTGCTAAATAATAAGGATCTACACCAATACAATGGCCACCTACCAAGCCTGGTTTATATTTTAAAAAATTCCATTTAGTAGCAGCGGCTTCTATTACATCATTGGTATCAATGCCAATGCGATCAAATATAAGCGCTAATTCATTTACAAAGCTAATATTTACATCTCGCTGTGCATTCTCAATAGCTTTGGAAGCTTCGGCTACTTTAATATTGGGTGCTTTGTGTGTACCCGCTGTAATAATACTTTTATATAAATCATCTACAACCGTTGCTATTTCAGGTGTAGAGCCTGAAGTAACTTTTTTAATTTTGGTTAGTGTATTTATTTTATCTCCTGGATTAATTCTTTCTGGTGAATAGCCGCAAAAAAAATCAAGATTAAATGTTAAGCCAGAAGTTTTTTCTAAAACAGGCACACAATCTTCTTCTGTACAACCTGGATAAACAGTAGATTCATAAATTACAATATCATTTTTCTTTAATATATAACCTATCATTTCAGAGGCTTTAAGCAAAGGTTTTAAATCCGGTGCTTTAAATTGATCTATAGGTGTGGGAACGGTTACAATAAATATATTATACTGCTTTACATCATCAATATTATTGGAAAAAGATAAGCCATCCTTCTTACTTGTTACTTCTTGTAAGCCTTGTAAATCTGCTTCTTGGGTATGATCGTTTCCTTGTTGTAATGCTTGAATGCGATTGATGTTAATATCAAAACCAACAGTTTTATATTTCTTTCCAAATTCAATAGCTAAGGGCAATCCAACATATCCCAAACCTATTATGGCTATTTTGTGATTTAGTAATTCTGGCATATTTTATTAAAGTAAAAATTCAAAAATCAAAAGTCAAAACTTGTATTTTCCATTTTTAATTTTGGCTTTTTAATTTTTAATTGTAGCGCCTTGTATAGATTGTTTAATCATATACTTAAAACTTAAAAACATCATTATTATAAATCCAGCTAAAAATGCGCCTATTATAGTGCTTATCAATTTACTTGTTTTGTTATAGTCAAGAGGTAATATAGGCGTATCAATAATTTGTATAACGGGTGTTTCTTGTGCCAATACCATTTTGGCCATGCCTAAGTTTTTAAGCACTTCTCCGTACACCGTCATTAAAACCGTTTTGTCTCGGGTAGCTATTTCTGTTTGTACGGTGGCTACTCTTTTGGTAGGGTTAACATTAATATCCTGCGATGCCGCAGCCACATAAGTTTTATAATTCATCATTCCTAAAACAGAATCGGCTTGGCGTTGTAGCTTCTCCACATTAGCTTTGGATCGTCTAGTTTTAGCATCTACATAAAATTGTAAGGCTTCATTTACCAATCTTTCAATAAAATATTTAGAAAAATATTCGTTTAGCGTTGTACATTTTACTTCGATAAAACTTAGCTTTTTATCGGGTTTGCCAATGGTAAGATGTTCTTTAACTAAATCTTTATACACTAAGTTCAGCACGCTATCTTGCAACACTGTTCGCTGTACATTTTGTTTAGATTGAGTTGTATCAAAATGAATAGTACTTAATGCTTTCTTCTCTTGCCATTTTTCTTTCCATGCATACATATCTACATAATGATCGGCGAGGGTTTGAGTTTTATTATTAATGGTAGCAACTGTTAACAGTGTACGTTGTACCATTAGGCGAGATTTTAAAAATTCATTTATGTTATCTCCTTGAAATAAACCCGATCCTCCTGCACCACCTAAATCAATACCAAATTGAGAAGCCAAGCTGGCGTATGACCCCATACCACCAGATTTAGTATCCTCTAAAATAAAAGTAAGTTTTCCTATATATTCTTTTTTCTTAAAAAAAGCATACGTAAACCCAAGACCACCGCCTATTACGCAAGCTATTAGTATAATCCACCATTTTTTTAAAATGAATTTGAGCCATTTATTTATTTTTTGAAATAGCTCTGCCAACGATATTTCATCATTTGTATTGGCTTGATTAACTGTGCTTGCTTGTTGCATAAAGTATTAAAGACGGTTGCAATATTACGAATAAAGCAAGTGCAAACTAACACCTACTTTCAACTTCATTACAACAATAATAAAAAGAATCTGCTGGTTAACCCCTTCGTAGCCAATAAACAAACGAAGTCATACATTACAAAAGTCATTAGACCAACAATTTGAGTCTGCTGTGGGCAGTGTAGGCACTGTACACTTGCATTTGAAACCTTGATTCGCATACTTTATGTTTCTAGATCACCCTTGTAAGAAAGTCGTTTTCAAGTATTATTGGGTGAAATACGCTGTATTTTAAGCGTACTTCTAAAAACTATCATTATAAAAAATAGAACGCAGATCAGTTATGATTTTTTATGATTCTCGCAGATAAAAAACATAATTTTTAGAGGTTCCCTTAATTCAACGCACAAAGTTCAACATTTAAAATAATAATAAAAGAATTAGTTTTTACTTTTGCTGTATACATGGATATCCAATCGATTAAAAATAGGTTTAATATTATCGGTAATGCACCTGCACTTAACCATGCGCTTGATGTAGCTGTACAAGTAGCTGCAACCGACCTTACCGTATTAATTGTAGGGGAGAGTGGCGTGGGTAAAGAAATATTTTCTCAAATTATACATACGCTCTCTGCCCGCAAACACAATCCCTCTATTGCTGTAAATTGTGGTGCTATACCTGAAGGCACTATCGACTCTGAATTGTTTGGACACGAAAAAGGTTCTTTTACAGGCGCTTCAGATAGTCGCAAAGGTTATTTTGAAACGGTAAATGGAGGAACAATTTTTTTAGATGAAATTGGCGAAATGCCTTTGGGTACACAGGCTCGCTTATTGCGCATGTTAGAAACAGGGGAGTTTATACGAGTAGGATCATCTAAAGTACAAAAAGCAGATGTTAGAGTAATAGCCGCAACCAATAAGGATTTGCTGCAGTATACTCAACAAGGTAAATTTAGAGAAGATTTGTATTATCGCTTAAGTACAGTACCCATAAGGGTGCCATCACTTAGAGATAGAAAAGAAGATATTGTATTATTATTTAGAAAATTTTCTGTAGACTTTGCAGAACGCTACAAAACTACACCCGTACAATTAAGCGAAGATGCTCAACAATTACTCATTCAACATTATTGGCGAGGAAATGTGCGAGAATTAAAAAATATTGCAGAACAAATTTCTGTACTGGCAACACAAAAAATAATTAATGTAAATGAATTAAAAAGATTTTTACCAGAAGAATCGATGAACCGTATGCCGATGTTAATGCCGCATGAAAATGTACATGCTAACAACTTTGCTAACGAACGGGAGTTGTTGTATAAATTATTTTTTGATATGAAGAGAGATGTAACGGAGCTTAAAAAAATGTTTGTTGATGTGCTTCGAAATCCTTCACCAGAAAACACTTCGGGTATTGTAAACAGTCAATTATTTAACGAAGTTAAAGCACAAGAAACACCTATGCATAATAGCATACCTGCACTTGCTACATCTAGCAACTCATCTACTAATGTGCAACCCATCATTATTAATAACAAACAAAATATTAATGATCATGAAGAAGTAGAAGAGTCGTTAAATATTATGCATAAAGAAAAAGAACTCATTGTAAAAGCATTAAAAAAACACAAAGGCAAAAGAAAAGATTCTGCTACCGATTTAGGCATTAGCGAAAGAACATTATATAGAAAATTAAAAGACTATGATATTGAAGACCAATAAAAAAAAGAAGTATCAACTATCAACTATCAACTATCAACTATCAATTGCTATTTGCTGTTTACTGCTAACTTCATGCCATATCTATACCTTTAAGGATGTATCTATACCGCCAGAAATTAAAAGCATAAAAATAAATTTTATTGAAAATAAAGCACGCTATGTTAATCCGCAGGTAAGCCCACAATTAACGGATGCATTGCAACAAAAAATTACCAACCAAACCAGACTTAACCGTACCAATAATGATGATGCAAGCTATGTAATCAGCGGTCAAATAACAGGCTATGATGTAACCACAGTAGGTGTTTCCAATCAAGGCTCTACAGCAGCAGGTTTTACCAATCAACTTGCTTTAACGGTGCATATTAGTTTAAAAAATAATGTAAGTAATAAAACAGATGAATTTGATATTGCACAAAGTGCTCCTTTTAGTGGAGAACTTTCTTTATCACAAGCAGAAGGTCGGTTGGTACCTGATCTTATAAAAAATACAACAGATGCTATCTTTAACCGAATTTTCACCAATTGGTAAATAGAATATATAATTTTGACATATGAGGCAAATGCTCAACCGTGTGGTAAAAAATGTATGTACTGTAGATAGGCTATCAAGCTTATCTGTAGAGGATTTACATAACATGCAATTAGAAGCACCTTATGTTAGTATTTTTACATTGCTGCATACACTGCACCCAAGCAATCGTAATACAGTAAAAACAAAATGGGAGCATATTAATGTGCATGCAAATAATTTATTATGGTGGCAATATGTAGCGTTAGCATTGGAAGAAGCAGATGCAGAAGAAACAATAGCAGTTGCTGCATCAACAATAAAAGACGAAGTTGTACATATAGCCATTGACACACTTGAACCAGAAGCTGATCAACCTATTGAAGAAGAGGTAGTGATGGACAATATTGAAGAGGAAGTAAATACAGTAAAAAGTATAAAGACTGAAACACCCATAGTAGAAACTTCTCAAACAATAGAAGAAACTACAGTTATTGACACTATTGAAGAAGAAGCAAATACAGCACTTTCTGCTGCTTTGGCAAAAATAAAAGAATCGTTAGATGCTCCTTTATTAAAACAAAACGTGTTTATAGACTTAGAACCTTATCACACGGTAGACTATTTTGCATCACAAGGCATTAAAATAGATGCTATTATAGAGCCAAAAGATAAGCTGGGAAAGCAATTAAAAAGCTTTACCGATTGGTTAAAAACCATGAAACGTATAGGCCCAACACCTGCAAACTTATCTACAGATACGGAATCAGAAAAAGAAATAGTGCATCATGCGGCCTCTTCCATTGCCAAAGATGAAATTATAACCGAAACCATGGCCGAAGTTTTAGCCAAACAAGGCAAAATAGATAAGGCTATTGAAGTATATGAACAATTACGGTTGATAAATCCAGACAAAAACGCTTACTTTGCAGCAAAAATTAAACAATTGATATTAAACTAATAAAAGAGTAGTTATGAAAATAAATATGAAACTTTTTATACCGTTGATCATGTTCTCAATTATATATGCTTGTAAAAAAAATGAAAGTAATCAAGATTTTACTGGTAGCTTCAAAGGTACTTGGGTGGGTCAACAAGTAAATACAGAAATGACTCATATAGATACATTTTATGTAAAAGATAATAATAAAGCAACAATTATTGTCACTGGCGTAGATGGGGCTTCTTTAACAGGTACTTGGAAGGTTAAAGGATCCCAATTTATTATAGATTCTGCAACATCGCCAAATCAGGGTAATTCAAAATGGAAATTTGAGGGCAAATTTGTTAATACCAATAAAATAGACTGCTCATATACACGTTCTAATCTTAATGGTACGCCCATCACTGATGGTTTTTTTATGCTAAACAAAATAAACAATAATTAAAACAATATTATGATCATTTTTATCGTTCTTCTTGTATTAGCTTCTGCTATACTTTGCCTGCTTGTATTAGTGCAAAACCCCAAAGGCGGGGGCTTAGCGGGTAATATTGCTGGTTTTAGCAATCAATTTATGGGTGTAAAACAAACTACTGATGTGCTAGAAAAAGGTACTTGGATTTTTGCAGCCATCATTGGGATATTATGTCTTACCTCTAGCTTATTCATTGGAGGTAATAAAAAAACAGGTAATAGTACTTTAGATAAAATCAATACCAATATTACTGCGCCTGCACAACAACAACCTATAAAAGCGCCTACTGCAGTACCTAATCCTGTACCGAACAAATAACTTTGGGCACGAAAAAATAAAGAGAGTGTTATAATAATATTTTGCTTAGTTAATAATGCGAATCAAGAGTTCAAATGCGAGTGGGCAGTGTCCCCACTAGCCACCGGTGCTGAGCCTAAACCCTTGATTCCCATAAAAAATATTTGTAGCAGCAGTGCTGCATAATATTTGTAGGATTTATATACATAAAGCATTTAAGGTGCAGCACACCGCAATATTTCAGTTGGTACAATTGATTATACTATAAGCACAGCGTATAACTCTCACAAAGGAGAGTATAAAAAAACTTTGGAAACTTCAATCGTTTCCAAAGTTTCCTACACTTTTAATGCCTGCTCAACATCTTCCAAAATATCTTCTATATTTTCAATGCCTATGCTCATACGAACTAATCCATCTGTAATACCAAATACTTCACGCTGGGCTTTAGTTATGCCATAATGTGTTGTAGAGGCAGGATGACAAACTAATGTATCGCAAGTACCTAAAGAAACAGCAGAGGTGCACATTTGCAATTTGTTGATGAAGTGTTTACCTGCTGCAAATCCTCCTTTCAATTCAAAACTTAACATAGCGCCAGGATGTTTCATTTGTTTTTGAGCGATAGTATAATCAGGATGATCTTCTAATCCTGCATAATAGACTTTTTCAATGGTGTTATGTGCATTTAAAAAACTTGCTACTTGCATAACGTTTGTACAATGTTTATCCATACGAAGTTCTAAGGTTTTAATGCCTTGTACTAATAAGAAGGCATCAAATGGATTTCCATTGCCTCCTATCAATCGATGCGTTTTAGTACCTACTGTATTCATAAAATGAATATCCTTTCCTATCCATACACCACCAATGGCAGTACCGTGGCCATTTAAAAATTTTGTAGTGGAATGAATAACAAAGTCAACACTATATTTAAATGGTTGTTGTAAATAAGGAGTAGCAAATGTATTATCGCAGGCTACTAATATATTATGTTGATGGGCTAATTGAGTTAAGGCTTCAATATCTACACACTGCATGGTAGGATTGGCAGGTGTTTCAATGTATAGCATACGAATATTAGGATTGCGCTTTATAGCATCTGCTGCTTTATTTAAATCACGCAAATCTTCTATAATAGCTTGTACACCAAAGCGAGGTAAAATTTTATCTACCAACTCTTGTGTGCCACCATACAAAGAATAATGAGATAGTATAGCACCTCCTGTTTTTAAAGTAGATAATATCATGGTGCTTAAAGCGGCCATTCCGGAAGCATGTAATATTCCTTTTAAAGCTAAAGGCTTTTTATTATCATCTGTTAATCCGAAAGCTTCTAATGCAGCAATTTTATCTGCCGCTTCACTTAAGTTTGGATTTCCCCAACGACTGTAGATATAGCCATCTTCTTCACCTGCAAAGCGTTGCATGCCTTGTTCTGCTGTATCAAAATAATAAGTGCTGCCGGCATATATAGGTGTTACATGCGCATGGTTAGGGTCTGGTTGTTGGCCCGCATGTATAGCAGTGGACCCAAAGCCTTTGTATTTTTTAACCATGGTTGGATATAGAATTACTTATATAAATGAAGGATGAAGTCAAGCACAGACTTTTCGATTACGTTATCAGTTAATAAGGCTAATAATACAATAGGTAAATAAATATAACTGCTAAACATTACTCGCCGTGCAGCTTTTACATCCATTTGTATATATAGTCTTACACATTGTATAACCATAAATATATTTGCGGCTAGTACAATCCACATACTCCAATATCCGCTTATATGATATATGTAAGGTAAGATGCCAACGGGGATCATTACCAATGCATACATTACTGCTTGTAATGCTGTAAATTTTGTAGGCCCTTGTTTGGAAGGTAATAGTTTAAATCCTGCTTTACTATAATCGGCATGTGCTACCCAGGCAATGGCCCAAAAGTGTGGAAACTGCCATAAGAATTGAATGGTGAACATTACCCAGCCACCAGCCGACCAATCATTAGTGGCTGCTACCCAGCCAATAAGGCAAGGTAAAGCGCCGGGTAAAGCGCCTATCAATACAGCAACAGCGCTTATTTTTTTTAAGGGGGTATAAACGAATCCATATAAGAAAAGGCTCAATAAAGAAATACCTGCAGCTTTAGTATTGAAAAAATAAGCCATCATCAAAATGCCTATAGCACCTGTTATTATAGCAAATATGTATCCTTGATTAACGGTCATTCTTCCGCTAGCAATGGGTCTTGTACTAGTGCGTTTCATTAGGGCATCGGTATCTTTTTCTACTGCTTGGTTAATGGCATTTGCACTTCCTGTAATGAGCATGCCTGCTGTAAAAAGAACGAGTACCATCCATAAAGTATGGGCATTGCCTATGGTTATATCAGGTGCTAGCAAATAACATATTACACAAGAAAAAACTACTGTAAAGCTTAATGTAAATTTTACAAGTTGAAAGTAATCCTTTGCTTTTTCTGCAAGGGTTAGTGAGGTGGATGCGTGTGTATATGTTTGATCGGGCATTTTTATTTTTTCAATTCGACAAGAAGAAAGTTATATAGAACAAAATAAACTGAAGGGTTAAAAGGTTCGTTACTGCGGGTACGAAGCAATCTGCACTACAAAACATAACGAGCCTATACTACTGCATCAGACAGCTTTGTACCTCTCCGTAGACGTCGAACGCAGGTTATTAAATTATATTTTGCTCTTTATATAATCCATTTGTTCTTTAATGGTTCCTCCGTTTCTTGTTTTTAATTTTATAAGCAGCTTAAGTTCTGTTTTAATAAATTCTTTTATAGGCGGATAATAAGGTGCTACCATGTCTCTAAATTGAATAAGCATATCAACCCCTTTTTTTAATTTCTCTGTATTTTTTACTACGCTTAAGTAATATATAAATTGTCTAGTCTTTGCAAATTTTTCTTGTGGGTCTTTGCTTTCATAATCCATAGCTATAGTATTAAAATCATTATCTGTTTTACTTATAATGTCAATAATATCTATAGCTTCATTTAATCGGCCTTTGGTATCATTTTTAAGTTTATCAGCAATGGTTTTAGCTGCAATTTTATCTATGGTTGATAAGGCTTGTAAAGCAGCGCCAGCAACACTGTATGAAGAGTCTTGTGTGGCGGTAGTAAGAAATTTTTTATACTGGTTCTTATTTAAAATATCTAATACATCAATAGCACTAGCTTGTACTAAACGATATGGATCTTTTTGTGCTATTTGGTAAATTAATTTTTCTTCTTGAGCAGTTATATTTTTTGTATCTTCAAAAATATTAAGTGCTTGTATACGAAGCTTGTAGTATTTGTCCTGTATAGCTTTTGGCAAAATATTTCTCACTTCTAACTCGCTTATATGTTCACTAAAATAATCCATAGCTTCTTTTCTATCTATATAATTTTTAGCATGGGTGTATTGATAAATATAGTTAGCCGTTTTTTGATGATCTGTTTTCTCACATACTAAATATTTATCGGCATCTACACTAACCCAATTGTATTGTGGTGAAGCAGGAAAACTAAATGTTTGTTCTATTTTATCCATTACTACGTTATATCGTTTAACGGTATTGGCATCATGTACATCAATAGCAAAAGGCAGTTTAAAGATTTTACCAGTTTGCTGTGTTTGTTTAATGTGTACATTGACTATTTTTATACTGTTATCATAATCATACGTAATATCTAATATCGGGTGTCCGCTGCCATAGTACCATTGGTTGAAGAACCAATTTAAATCTTGCCCAGTTATTTCTTCAAAAGCAAGGCGTAATTGATGGGCTTCTGCAGATTTAAATTTATTGTTGGTTAAATATAAATGTAGTGATTTAAAGAAAGCGCTATCTCCTACTACGGTTCTTAACATATTTAAAATGCAGCCGCCTTTTGGATAGCTTACTTGGTCGAATACATCTTCTTTATCTGCGTAGTGAAAACGCACTAAATCTTTGTTTGCACTTTTGGAAGCTAAGTAATTTTGTAAATCTTCGTAGCGATGTTCATCGGCTGATTCTTTACCATATTTATATTCTCTCCACAATACTTCTCCATAAGTAGCAAAAGATTCATTTACGGTGATATTGCTCCAACTTTCGCAGGTTACTAAATCTCCAAACCAATGGTGAAACAGTTCGTGAGATATTACATCTTCCCATATATTTTGATCTATAAGTTGACGTGCATTTTGTTGAGCACTTTCTTGGTGTAAGGTAGCGGTTGTATTTTCCATTGCTCCACTTACATAATCCCTACCTACTATTTGTGCGTATTTATTCCAAGCAAAATCAACACCTGTTAAGGTAGAAAAGCAGGCAATCATTTCTGGTGTTTTACCAAAAATATTACGAGCTACTGAAGCGTATTCTTTTTCTACATAATAACTGACTTCTTTGTTTTTATAGACATCTTTTGTAACAACATATTCTCCAATTCCCATAAACATTAAATAGGGGGCATGTGGTAAATCCATTTTCCAATAATCCGTTCTGGTACCATCTGCATTTTTAGTTTGGTTGATAAGGGCTCCATTAGATAAGGTTAAATAGTTATCGGATACGGTCATGTATATTTCTTGAGTAGTCTTTTGATTGGGTTTGTCAATGGTTGGGCACCAAGTGGATGTAGCTTCTGTTTCACCCTGTGTCCATATTTGTGTAGGCTTATTTTTATCTTCTCCTTTAGGGTTTATAAAATATAACCCTTTTGCGTCCTTAATAGCATTGCTACCTTTTACATTAAGCTCATTAGGTTTAGCCGTATAGTCAATATAGATTGTGTATTTTTCATTTTTGGTGTATGCTTTGTCTAATTGTATATGTAGTAAATTTTTATCTGTATAGTTATATTTTAAATTTTTTAATGTGCCTTCTATACTTATAGCTAATTGGTGAATATCCATACCTTTTGCATCTAATGTAAGTGAGTCGGTAGCATAAAAATGTGGCTGTAGGGTTAACCAAACTTTACCATACATATAGCTTTTATCATAATCAAACTTAACTTCTAGTTTGGTATGTACTACATCATTTACACGTGTTGCACTGGCACGATATTCGTTCTCCAGACTATTATTTTTCGCTAGATGTACTTGTGCTTGAAGGGTTGTGCCTATAAAAAGGCTTAGGGCAAGGGTTAATATATACTTCATATAAAAAAAATTGAAGTGCGAATATAACCAAGCTTTGGTGATATACAGTTTGTTATTTGTAAAATAATTTGTGAATATTCACAAATTCAACAGACATTTGTTGTATAATTAAAATATGCTTATATGGAATATTTACAACAGTATTGGTACATTATTGTTTTGGTATTGCTTTTGGTTGCAGGTTTAATAACTGTAAACCAAGGTTATATTTATGTATTAACTATGTTTGGCAAATACAGGCGGGTAGCCTATCCTGGCTTAAGTTTTAGAATACCATTTTTAGAAGTAGTATACAAAAAAGTAAGTATACAAAACCGTTCGGTTGAGTTGGAGTTTCAAGCGGTAACATTTGATCAAGCTAATGTGTATTTTAAATCTATGCTTTTGTATGCAGTACAAAATGATAATGAAGAAACTATTAAAAAAGTAGCTTTTAAATTTATAAGTGATAGAGATTTAATGCAAGCCTTAGTACGCACTATCGAAGGTACTATTAGAGGTTTTGTAGCCACCAAAAAGCAAGCTGAAATTTTAGCGTTGCGCAAAGAAATTATCAACTATGTAAAAGAACAAGTAGATGCTTCATTGGAAGAATGGGGCTATCACTTACTCGATTTACAAATTAATGATATTACGTTTGACCAGGCTATTATTGATAGTATGAGTAAGGTAGTGGCTTCTAGCAATTTAAAGGCGGCTGCGGAAAATGAAGGTCAAGCTTTATTAATTACAAAAACAAAAGCCGCAGAGGCGGAAGGTAATTTTATTAAAATTTCTGCAGAGGCGGAAAAACAAGCGGCTCAATTGAGAGGACAAGGTGTAGCACTGTTTCGTGAAGAAGTGGCCAAGGGTATGTTAGGTGCAGCAGAGCAATTGAAGCAAGCTAACTTAGATACAAATGTTATTTTATTTAGTATGTGGACAGAGGCGATTAAAAACTTTGCTGAATACGGTAAGGGTAATATGATTTTCTTAGATGGTAGTCCTGAAGGTATGCAAAGAAATATGCAACAAATTTTAGGAATGATGAAGATTAATGGCGATACTAAAAAATAGCAGTGGTATACAGTTATTAAAAAGGCTGTACGTTTTTAAAACGTACAGCCTTTTTTTGTTAAGCATATTTATTAATATCATGTAGTAGGTTGATTTAAAACGGTAGCCCAATACCTAACTGAAAGGCAGTGTTTGATCGTTTTCTGCCAGTGGCGTCAATGCTATTCATTTCTAGTTTTTCTATCCAACCATTGTTGGTTTGTCTGGCAGGATCTTTTAGTCTAAAACCAATATCGCCCCGTATTAAAAAATAGTTGAAATCTAATCTCAGCCCAAATCCCGTACCTATGGCTAAGTCTTTGTATATATTTTTAAATCTAAATTCACTATTTGTATTGTTCGGATCTTTGGATAAATTCCAAATATTTCCTGCATCTACAAAACAAGCTCCTCCTAAATCTATGCCGAATAGCGTCATAATCTTAAATCTATACTCTAGATTTGTTTCTACTTGAACATCTCCAAAACGATCTTTAAAACGAGTTGCGGTATCATTTTGTATAGAAGATCCTAAACCTAATTGTCGCATTGGCCAAGCACGCATGCTGTTTGGACCTCCAGCAATATATTGTTTAAAGAACGGAAGGGTGCGACCAATATTAGGATCATTGCTATAGTTAAAACCACTGCCTGCAAAGGCTCTAAA
>Ga0075152_10002566_pt1 | contig 12905 bp, 12 predicted proteins | sample JI61114C2DNA_FD_70964 | JGI IMG/M metagenome (GOLD analysis project Ga0075152, IMG submission 70964) | Wastewater effluent complex algal communities from Wisconsin, to seasonally profile nutrient transformation and Carbon sequestration -... | ecosystem: Engineered > WWTP > Effluent > Algae...
TGGCCCCATCGGCAGCATCCTCGCGCCGAATGTGGACAAAGCCGCGCATGGCGACATGGCCTTTGCCTCCACGCTGTGCGGATCATGCAGCGCCGTGTGTCCGGTGAAGATCGACATCCACACGCAGCTCCTCAAGTGGCGGCAGGACATCACTGCTGCTGGTTATTCCCCGTGGTGGAAGACACTCGCCATGCACGCCACCAGCTTCGTTTTAAAAAGGCCCGCGCTCTATGCACTCGCGGGTCGCATGGCGCGCCGCTTCACCCCGCTGGCGAACTTCCTGAAGCTCGATCCCTGGACGCAGGACCGTGCCCTGCCTGACGCGCCCAAGGAATCCTTTCGCGAATGGATGGCCCACGAAAAGAAGTGACCGATGAGCAGCCGCAGCACCATCCTCAAAGCCGTCCGCCAGGCTCAGCCTTTCGAACTGCCCATGCCTGAACCGATGCATCTAGGTGTCGGCGGGCAGATGGAGGGCACTCTCACGCATTTCATTGCCATGCTGGACTTCATCGGCGCGCGTGTCGTGCGTGCCGCGAAGCTCGAAGACGCCGCCACTTGGCTGCGGGAAAACATTCCCGCCGATGCCAAGATCGCCTCCACCATTGCTGCACTGCCGGGGACTGTCGATCTCACGGCCATCGCTGATCCCCATGATCTCGAAGGCACCCACACGGCCATCTTTCCCGCACGCTTCGGCGTCTGTGAAAACGGAGCCGTCTGGCTGGAGGAAACCGATCTCGGCCATCGCGTGCTGCCGATGATCGCCGAGCATCTTTTCATCGTCATCAAGGCGGATCAAATCGTCGCTGATATGCATGCCGCCTACGCCCGAGTCGGTCAGATCGGCAGCGGCTTCGGTCTCTTCCTCGCCGGCCCGTCCAAGACCGCCGACATCGAGCAATGCCTCGTCATCGGGGCCCACGGTGCGCGTGGAGCCACGGTCTTCATCTGGGGAGATTGAGCCGATCCATCCCTCGATGTCTCGAAAACCTTTTCATCCCCGCGTTTGACAGGTGGGGGAGGGCGTGTACTATCGCGCCCCCCGGCCCAGAAAGGCCTACCTGCTATGGCAAACGTCGAAGTTATCCTCAAAGAAAAAATCAAAGGTCTCGGAGCCGAGGCTGATGTCGTTAAAGTGAAGCGCGGCTTCGCTCGCAATTTCCTGGTCCCCCAGGGCAAAGCCTTTGAGGCTAGCTCCGGCAACCTGCGTCACCTCAACCACCTGAAAGCCGCCCGCGCTGAGCGTGAAGCCAAGGAGCTCCAGGAAGCCGAGAAGATCGCCTCCAAGCTGAAGAAGCTGAAGCTCAAGCTCACTCTCCAGACGGGTCAGGGTGGCAAGGCCTTCGGTTCCATCACCAACATGGACATCGCCAAAGCCGTGCTCGAAAGCGTCGCCAAGGTGGAACTCGACCGTCATCAGATCCAGCTCGACAAGCCCATCAAGAACTCCGGCACCTTCGAAGTGCCAGTGAAGCTTCATGCGGACGTGAGCTGCTTCCTGAAGCTCACTGTCACAGCCTCCGATGCTGAAGGTGCTTCTGATGAAGCGTCTGACAGCGAAGAGTAGTCCTGATCCATTTCAAAAGAGCCGCATCCATCTGGGTGCGGCTTTTTTGTTTTAAGGCTGGCCTCGCGATGTCTGCCCGGCGTAATGTGCGCAATCACCATGGAAACACTCCCCAAAGTTTACGACAACAAACCCTGCGCCATCGAACTCGAAGCCGGTGATCACTGGTGGTGTGCCTGCGGACTCAGCGGGCATCAGCCCATGTGTGATGGCAGCCACAAGGGAACCGGATTCGGTCCGAAGAAGTTCACGCTGGAAGAGAAAAAGAAGGTCTGGCTGTGCAACTGCAAGCACTCCAAGAACCCGCCCTTCTGCGACGGCAGTCACAAGGCTCTCGCTTGAGAATTCACCAACGCCGCGAGTTTCTCGGGCGTGGCGAAGCTCTCCCGCGTGATCGCAGAAGCTGGCATGGCGATGCCAACATCACGCTCCAGATGAAGCATCAGTTGCATCGTCGCCAATGAATCCAGCCCGAGGGCGAAGAGGTCGCTGTCGGGCTGCAAAGGCTCGTCGGTTTCCAGAAGATGATGCTCCGTCAGCAGTGAAATGATGGATTCAGCGGTGATGGAGGAGAAGGGCATGAACTCGATGGAGGTGGAAAAGACGGCACTCAGGAAAAACAGTGCTCGCTCAGGCCGTCAAGGAGTTGTGTCATTCCTTGCAAGCCTGTCTTCAATGCCTACTGTCGCGCTCACATGTTTTTCCGAAACTTTTCCGCCCTTGCCCTGATCGCGATTTTGTTCGCCTGGATGACTGCCGGGGCAACCGCACAAACGGCCGCTCCAGCCACTGGTGCCCCCGTGGCCGCCGCTCCCGCTGAAGCCTCCGCAGAGAACCCTTACTCGGCGGCACTCACACTTGATGGTTTCGTCCAGCGCACGGGTGTCATGGCTTATCCCTTGATCATCCTTTCGATGGTCACGATCTTCTTCATCGTGCTCTTCACCTTCACCGTGCGTCAGGGCACCGTGGTGAGTGATGCCTTCATGAACAGCGCCGATGCCTTGATTCGTAAACAAGACTACTTGGGCCTGCTTGCGGTGTGCAATCGCCGCAACGAATGCATCGCCCGTGTCACCGCCAAGACGCTCGATTTCGCCACGCGGAATCCGACGGCCAGCTTTGAAGAAGTGAAGGAAGTCACTGAGGCGGAGGGCAACCGCCAGTCGAGCCTGCTGCTCGCACGCATCGCCTATCTCGGTGACGTAGGTGCGGTGGCTCCGATGCTCGGGCTGCTCGGCACCACGCTCGGGATGATCACCACTTTCCACGAGATCTCAAACACGCAGTATGGCGGCAGCAACCAGCTTGGCCTCGCGCAGGGTGTTTCTGAAGCGCTCTTCTGCACGGCCTCCGGTCTCGCCATCGGTATTCCAGCGCTCATCTTTTACTCCATCTTCCGTGGCAAGGTGAACCGCCTCATCTCCGAGATGGAAGCGGCGACCACGCACATCATGGCCCTCTTGGCCGTGCAGTATAAACGTGCCGCACGCGCCGCTGGCGGACGCTCCGAGTGAGCCAGCTCTCAAGCCTGACACGCCATGAACTTCCGCAAACAACACTCCATCGAGCCCACGCCCATGCAGCTCGCGCCGCTGGTGGATGTGCTCTTCCTGCTGGTGATCTTCTTTGCCGTCACCTCGCACTACGCGAAGAACGAGCAGGTGATGGACATCAGCGTGCCTGCGGCGGAGGAAGGGAAGGAGAATGAGTCCCGCAATGTCGGTGAGATCATCATCAACATCAAAACCGAGGGCGAGATCATCGTGAACGGCCAGCAGCTCACCGAGGAAGAATTGCTCGTGAAGCTGAAGAACATTGTGACCGTGTTTAAAGATCAGGCCGTCATCCTGCGCGGTGATGAAGTGGTGGATTACAAGCACGTCATCCGTGTCCTCGACACCTGCCAGAAGGCAGGCATCTGGAACATCGCCTTTGCCACACGCAAGCCTGACGCTGAAGCCCCTAAAAAGCCGTGAAGTGACATGAGCCTCCGCACGTCCCATCTGTCCATGTCCCGATCCTTCACGCGCGTCGTGTCTCCTTCGCTCCGCACCTTTCTCGTTCTCGCCACCCTTTGCCCTTTGCTCTCTGCCTCTGCGCAGTCAGTGCCCAAGGCAGTGCCGATCGAAGAAGATGCGCCTGTGCCCAAGGCCATCCCTGTCGGCCCAAACGAAACACGCCCAGCCCAGCCCGCTCGCCCCAGTGGTCCCGATGAAGACCTCTTCGACTATGCCAGCCTGGCCTATGACCGCAGTGAGTGGAGCATCGCCTCACAGTCCTTTGGTCAGTATTTGCAAAACTATCCTTCAGGTCGGCATGTGGCCACAGCACTCTTCCGCATCGGCGAGTGCTACATGAAGCAGGATCAGGTCAAAGTAGCGGAGACCTATTACGAAGAAGTGGTGAACCGCTACCCGAACAGTGAAGGAGCTCCCTCTGCCGCTTATCGGCTCGGAGCCATGCGCTTCAATGCACGTGACTTCGACCAGTCGGCCCGCATGTTTGCTCTTTGCGAAACGAAGACAACCCTACCGCAGGTGCGCCTCGCTGCCGGATTCAACAAAGCCCGCGCCTACCAGATGCTCGGCGACACGAAGCGCCAGATCGCTGCGCTGAATGCTGTTTTGACCGTCAAAACCGACAACCCCTATCGCGAGGCCGCGCTGCTCAGTCTCGGCACGCTGCAACTGGCCGAGGACAAAAAAGCCGAGTCCCTGCCGCTCTTCCTCGAATTGCTCGAATCGAGCAAGGACAACGCCACCATCTCCGAGGCTGCCGTGAAAGCAGGCGTGCTCCTGGCGGAATCAGGAAAACCTGAAGAGGCCATCCCGCTCTTCGAGCGTGCTCTGAAGCTCACCGAAACCAGCGATGCGAATCGCGGCATCGCACTGGTCGGCGTGGTGCAGTCACTCTTTGCCAAAGGCGATTACGACGGCGTCATCAACAACTACAACGCCAACGCCACCATCCTCCCCGAAGGAGAAACACGGCCCAAGATGCTCCTCATGGTGGGCAATGCCTTCCGCATGAAAAAAAGCTACGCCCGCGCTGTGGAGACCTACCTCATGGTCGAGCAGAGTGAACCCGGCAGCGACGCCGCCTTCGAGGCCGGCTACTGGAAGCTCTACTGCTTCTACCTGCTCGATGACAAAGACCTCGCCGAATTTGCCACCGGCTACATCGCCAAATACAGCGAGGCACGCGCCACGCATGAGTTCCTGAACCTCGCACGCCTTATCCGCGCCGATCATCACTTCAACAAGCAGCGCTACGCCGAGGCGGCCAGCAGCTTCTCGGATGTGCAGATGGACAAACTGCCCGCCAAGCTCCAGCCCGGCACGCTCTTCAACAAGGCCTGGGCTCTGGCCGAAGCTCAGCGCGGGCAGGACGCCATCGCCGCTTTCTCCCAGTTCATCGCGCAGAACCAGGGCCATGAACTCATCGCCAAAGCGCTTGCTCGTCGTGGCCTCGTTTATCGTGAGACGAAGGATCTCCCGAATGCCATGTCCGACTTCAAGAACGTGGCGCAGAACCATCCGAACTCCGAGGCCGCCGAGCTGGCTTACTTGCAGATGGGGCTCATCGCCGCCGAACAGCGTGATCACAAGGCCACCATCGCCGCCTTTGAGCTGCTCGTGAAGAAGTTCCCCACCAGCCCTGCCGCTGGTCAGGCTTGGTTCGGCATTGGCCGTGCGCATTACTCACTCCAGCAGTGGGAGGAGTCCATCAAGGCGCTCAACAAAGCCATCGACACCGACCGCAAGACCTATCTGGATCAAGCCAGCCAGATGATCATCCAGGCACAGTATGTGCAGCAAAATGTCGAGGCGCTCAGCAAGGCCATCGACGAATTCCGCCGTGCGAATGCCAATGCAAATATTCCGCCCAACGTGCTGACTTGGCTAGGCCTCAAGCTTTACGACCAAAAGAGCTTCCCGCGCGCCGCTCAGTATCTCTCACTCGCCGCCACACCAGATGCGCCCGAAAACACCGACCCGCGCGTCTGGAACTATCTCGGCATGGCTTTCCTGGAGACGAAAGACTACGAGAGCAGCGTCAAAGCCATCGATCATTTCCTCAAAGTCACCGTCGATGGAGCCCCCAAAGCTCGTGGCCTGCTCACCAAAGGCCGCGCCCTGCTTGGCATGAACAAGTTTGATGAAGCCGAGGCCGTCGTGCAGGAGGGGCTGGCCTTTGCCAAAGACGGCAAGCCCCAGGCACTCCTGCTCATCCTCCAGGGGGACATCCTGCTCGCCCTGGGTGACAAACTCACCGCCGAAGGCCAGGCCGCCGCAGCCACCGAGAAATACAGCGGAGCTGCTGGTAAGTTCATGGTGCCCGCCCAGTTCTTCGATGACGAGGAAGTCACCCCCGAGGCGCTCGACAAAGCGGCCCGCGCTCTGGAGAAAAGCGGCCAGACCGACAAAGCGGGGGATTTCCGCAAGCTGCTCAAGCAGAAGTATCCCAGCTATCAGGCCAAATAAGAAGCTTTGCTGATCAGGCCGAGCGATGTCAATGACCTCCCGGGAAAGGGAGGAAACCTCTTTTGCAAAACAAAACACGGCGTGTAAGCTCGCCCAACGTAATTCTTTCCGTCCCCCCAACCTTCACCTCATGTCAGACGACCTCCCCCCCCGCAACGACGGCCCCAACCGGCGCAATCAGGAGCCGCAGTTCAACTGGAAGGGCTTCTTGCTGCTTTCCGTGGTCGTGCTGCTCGTCGGCTCCGCCCTCATGGTGGGCAAGGAAGCCACCCGCGCCCAGCCCATCAGCTACAAAGAGTTCAAAAAGCTGGTCGAGGACGACATGATCGACCGTAGTAAGGATCTCCTCCTCGTCCAGGCTGACACGACCTCCGCCGAGATGATCGAAGGCTACAAGCTCACCTCCAAAGTTCTCTCCTCGACGAACGAGCCTGACAAAATCTCCCCCGTCGATCCTGACGCCAAGCCCGTCAGCCCTGTTGCCGGTGCTGCCCCCATCAAAGGCGGTGTGAAGTTCAGCGTGCCCGTCTCCATCCAGTATCAAAAAGAAGAGCTCCAGGCATTGATGACGAAGCACAATCTCGTGCTCGTGCCGAAGTATGAAAACGACCAGATGGGGGCTGTGCTCGTCTCCATGCTGCCGATCTTGCTCGTGCTGGTCCTCATCTTCTTCCTGGTGCGTCAGCAGATCAAAACCGCAGGCCGCGGTGCCATGAACTTCGGCAAGAGCCGCGCCAAGATGCTCGCCCAGGACCGCAACAAGGTCACCTTCAAGGACGTGGCCGGTGTGGAAGAGGCGAAGGATGAAGTGCAGGAGATCGTCGAGTTCCTCAAAGACCCGAAGAAGTTCCAGCGTCTCGGCGGCAAGATCCCCAAAGGCGTGCTCATGACCGGCCCTCCCGGCACGGGCAAGACCCTCCTCGCCAAAGCCATCGCTGGTGAGGCCGATGTGCCCTTCTTCAGCATCAGTGGTTCAGACTTCGTCGAAATGTTCGTCGGCGTCGGTGCCAGCCGCGTGCGTGACATGTTCGAGCAGGGCAAGAAGAACGCCCCCTGCCTCATCTTCATTGATGAAATCGACGCCGTGGGCCGCCATCGCGGTCACGGCATGGGCGGTGGTCACGATGAGCGCGAGCAGACACTCAATGCCCTCCTCGTCGAAATGGACGGCTTCGACACCCAGGAAGGCATCATCATCATTGCCGCCACGAACCGCGCCGATGTGCTCGACCCTGCGCTCCTGCGCCCAGGCCGCTTTGACCGTCAGGTCACCGTCAATCTGCCAGACGTGAAGGGACGCGAGGAAATCCTCCGCGTCCACGCACGCAAGGTGAAGCTGGCCGAAAGCGCCGACCTTTCCAAGATCGCCCGCGGTACCCCTGGCTTCTCCGGCGCGGAGCTCGCCAATCTTCTGAACGAGGCCGCCCTTCTCGCCGCCCGCAAGAATTTGAAAGCCATCACCAGCCCAGAGCTTGAAGAAGCCCGCGACAAAGTGCGCTGGGGCCGCGAACGCCGCAGCATGGCCCTCAGCGAGAAGGAAAAGGAAAACACCGCCTATCATGAGGCTGGTCACGCCATCCTCATTGAGGTGCTCGAGCACACTTCCCCCCTCCACAAAGTCACCATCATCCCGCGCGGACCTTCCCTCGGCTCCACCATGTGGCTGCCTGAGGAAGACAAGCACAACAACCGCAAGAGCGAACTCCTCGACGACCTCATCGTCGCCATGGGCGGTCGTGTGGCGGAGGAAATCCAGTTTGGCGATGTCACCAACGGCGCCAGCGGAGACATCCGCATGGCCTCCCGGATCGCCCGCAACATGGTCTGCTCCTGGGGCATGAGCACCAAGCTCGGCATGATCGAGTACGGTGAAAACGAAAGCGCCTCCTTCATGGGCCGTGGCAGCAGCAATTACAGCCAGGACACCGCCCAAAAGATCGACGAAGAAGTGAAGCGCCTCATCGACGAAGCCTACGAAGAGGCCAAGACCATCCTCCTCAAGCACAAAGACAAGCTCGACGCCATCGCGCACGCCCTGCTCGAATACGAGACCCTCGATGGCAGCCACATCACAGAGATCATGGAGCACGGTCGTCTCATCAATCCCCCGGACACCAAGCCCCCGCCGCCCCAGCCCCCGCCCATCCCCAAGGCCACCGACTCACGTCCCGTGACCCAGGATGAACCCGATGTCGGCGGCCTTCCCGGTGGCCTGATCGGTGTTCCCACCTGACCTCCTACAGCTCACTTTCCAACGCGCCCGACATAAACATGTCGGGCGCTTTTTTTATCCATGGGTGAACCCTGTTTTGATTAGGCTCTGACTTCCCGATGGGAATCGAATGCCGTCATTCCACTTCGATGCAGATGGCGGTGCAGTTGTCACGGCCGGACTCGGTCACGGCATGCTCAACGACTTTGAAGGCGCGGGGCTTGTCATCGGACGGGGCTTTGAGGTGGTCCTCGATGCGGTGGTCCCAGAGGGCGTCATTAATGCCGTCGGAGCAGATGAGGAAACGGTCGCCGCTCTGGTAGCGGACAGAGCCGATGTGGGGGATGACGTTTTGCTGCCCGGCACCGAGGGCCTGGGTGAGGCGGTTTTTGGCGGGATGGGTGCGGGCCTCGCGCTCGTTGATTTTACCCTGACGGCGCAGCCAGCCGACGTGGGTATGGTCCTCGGTGATCTGGGCGAGCTTTCCCCCGGCGGGAAGGTAGTAGATGCGGCTGTCGCCGATGTGGACGAAGTGCATGAGGCCGGGAGTGAAGCAGGTGAGGCTGAGCGTGGCCCCCATGCCGGCGCACTCGCTGTACATCTTGCCCATGGTGTTGAGCTCGGCGTGGACCTTGTGGCAGATTTCGTCGAGGACATCACCAAAACCGGAGTCGAGACCCTGCGCGGCTTGTTTGTAGCTGCGTGGCATGAGGCGCATGATTTGCTGCACGACCATGCGGCTGGCGAACTCACCGGACTTCGCTCCGCCCATGCCATCGCTCACGGCAAAGACGAAATCGCCATCTGCGAGGGTGGAGTCGCCGATCTTGCCGAGGTAGCGGACCTCGCGCGCATCGTAGGTGAGGGCGAGAAAGGAGTCCTCGTTGTTTTGGCGGAAACGCCCGACATGGGTCATGCCTGACCACACGAGGCGCGGGGCAGGGGAGTCAGATGAATCGGGAGAATTCGTCACGGTGAAGATGACACTTTGCCAAATGAAACGGCGGTGATGCAAGCATGGGCTTGCAGTCACCGCCGAATAAACGTGGGAAGCGGGTGCTGATCAGGTGGTCTCCAGGCCACGGGCCATGACGACTTTGCCGGTGCGGACGGTCTCGACGATGTCGAATTTGCTGAGCAAGCGGACGGCGGCGTCGAGCTTGTCGGTGTTCCCGGAGATCATGGCGATGAGGCTGTCGTCCTGGAGATCGACGGTTTTGCCGGCGTAGTGCTCGATGATCTGGAGGATCTCGGTGCGTTCGGCGGCAGTGGCGGCGATCTTGATGAGCACGAGTTCCTTGGCGACGGCATCGCGGTCGGTGTGCTCGATGCAGTGCATGACGTCGATGAGCTTGTTCACCTGCATGATGATCTGGTGCAGGCCTTCGGGATGACCGCTGATGCCGATGGTCATGCGGCTGAAGCGCGGATCACGAGTCTGCGAAACGACGAGCGACTCGATGTTGAACCCACGACGGCTGAACACGGCGCAGATGCGACCGAGGACGCCGGGTTGGTTGTTCACCATGACGCTGAGCGTGTGGATGTTGATGATGTCAGCCTGCGGAGCGGGCTTTTTGTCGGTGGTGGCGGGGATGCGGGCGCTCATGGATTTATGGTTCTTGATTTACGATTGATGATTTGGAAAAGAGGTCGGAGTCGGCGGCGAGGCGTTTTTGGGCGATCTGTACGTAGGTCGCTTCCTTTTCGATGCCGATCCAAGTGCGACCGATCCTTTGCGCAGCGGCGGCAGTGGTGCCGGAGCCGAGGAAGGGGTCGATGACGAGGTCTCCGGCGTCGGTGGAGCAGGCGATGAGCTTTTCGATGAGGTCGATGGGCTTCTGCGAGGGGTGGCCGCACTTTTCCTTGGAGATGCCTTTGAGGCTGGGCACGCGGAGGATGTTGGTGGCGAATTTGCCGGCCTCGAGATGGGCGCGGCGGGCGTCCATGTCTTTGTAGCGCTTGTCTTTGAGATAGACCTCGATGGTCTTGGCATCGTAGGGGACGCGCACGGCATCCTTGTTAAACTTCACCTTCTCGCCTTTGCGCATGACGAGCACCATTTCATACTGCGGCGTGAAGCTGTCCCGACGCTCGTCGTAGCCCACGGCACGATCCCAGATGATGAGATCGTGAAACTGATGCTGCTGGGTGAGCCGTGACATGAGGTGGAGGAAGGTGTGCTCGCGTTTGCCTAGCTGGCCGAAGATGAAGGCGAGGCCGTCATCGCGGAGGACGCGCATGGATTCAGCCACCCACGCCTCGCACCAGGCGAGGTAGTCGGCGGCTGTTTTCCATTGGGTGTCCCAGGCTTCATCTTCGAGAACATTGAAGTAAGGCGGATCGGCGATGATGGCTTGGGCGCAGGCGTCTGGGAGCTTTTGGAGTTCCTGGAGAGCATCGCCTTGGATGATCTGGTTGGGTTTCATCAGCGCATCATCGGGCAGCATGAGCCCAGGCTAGAAAGCCTAGGCTACGGCGGCTAGGTCGAACCGGTGGGCTTTTCCATTTTCTGCTTCGGCGTCTCGGTGAGCATGTCTTCGAGAGCGGCACCGGCGGGGATCATGGGGAAGACGTTTTCGAGCTTGATGCACTCGGCTTCGATGATGCAGGGGCCGTCATTGTAATCGAGCGCCTGCTGGAGCACACGCTCCACGTCAGCGGGGCGGCGGATGTGCCAGCCTTTGATGCCGTAAGCCTCGCCGAGCTTCACAAAGTCGGGGTTGCCGATGAGATCGACGCCGCTCTCGCGGTTCTCGAAGAAGAGCTCCTGCCACTGGCGGACCATGCCGAGGTAGCTGTTGTTGAGGATGAGGATCTTGATCGGCAGCTTGTGAATCGCAGCGGTGGCGAGTTCAAAGAGGGTCATCTGGAAGCCGCCGTCGCCGGAGATGGAGACGACTGTCTTGTCTGGGCAGGCAAGCTGTGCACCGATGGCGGCCGGGAAGCCGAAGCCCATGGTGCCGGCACCGCCGGAGCTGAGCCAGTGGTAGCTGGCATCGTTCTTGTAGAACTGCGCCGCCCACATCTGGTGCTGACCGACGTCCGTGGAGACGATGGCCTTGCCCTTGGTGAGGTTGTACAGTTCATCAATGACCTGCTGCATGCGCAGACCACCCTGCTTCTTATAAGAGAGGGGGAACTTTTTCTTGTAGCCATCGAGATGGGCCAGCCAGTCTTCGGTGGGCAGTTTCTCGATGTGCGGGAGGAGATCGCTGAGCGCGGCTTTCGCGTCGCCTTTGATCGTCACGTCCACTTTGATCATCTTGTTGAACTCCGCCGCGTCGATGTCGATGTGGATGAGCTTGGCGTTGCGACCAAACATGTGCGGCTTGCCGATGATGCGGTCATCGAAGCGGGAGCCCACATTGAAGATGAGGTCGGCTTCGCAGATGGCTTTGTTTGCATAAGCCGTGCCGTGCATGCCGAGCATGCCGAGGGAAAGTGGATGCGTTTCGGGGAACACGCCTTTGCCGAGCAGGGTGGTGGTCACAGGGCAGCCGAGCGTTTCGGCGATCTGGAGCAGCTCCTTGTCAGCACGCGCGATCATGGCTCCCTGACCGGCGAGGATCACGGGGCGCTTGGCTTGGGAAATGAGGCGCGCGGCTTCTTTAATGCCGGCCTGATCGATCTTGAAGTTCTCCTCGGGGTGATAGCCCGGGAGGTCCATCGGCTCGTCAAAGGTGCCGGTGAAGGGGCCCTGGCTGATGTCCTTCGGGATGTCGATGAGCACCGGGCCGGGGCGGCCGGTGGTGGCGATGTGATAAGCCTCACGAGCGATGCGGGGCAGCGCGTTGGAGCTCTTCACGAGGAAATTGTGCTTAACGACCGGAGCCGTGATGTTGAAGATGTCCGCTTCTTGGAAGGCATCCTTGCCGAGCATCCAGGTGACCTGCTGACCGCAAAGGACGATCATGGGCACGCTGTCCATCTGGGCGGTCATGAGACCGGTGACGGTATTGCCAGCGCCAGGGCCGGAGGTCACGAGAACCACGGCGGGCTTGCCAGTGGCGCGCGCGTAGCCGTCAGCCATGTGAACAGCTCCCTGCTCGTGGCGGACGAGGATGAACTTCATGTTCGTTTTGACCGTCTCCAGAGCATCAAAGATCGGGATGGCCGCCCCGCCGGAGTAGCCGAAGATGTACTCAATGCCGAGATCGGCGAGGGTTTTGATGAGGGCTTGTGCGCCGTCCATTTTGGTATCGCTCATGAGGGTTGGAGGAAAATTGATGTTTCGCAAGTCATCATGCGAGATAACAATGGTTTCGCAATCGAAAGTTTGGTGTTTTTGGTGCAAGTTTGGGTTTTTGGAGCCGACGACGTGTTAAAAATTGATGTTTTAATCACTAATTAAAGGTTTCTTGGCCGTTAGCTGGTTGTAAACTGAGCTTTTGCGCCCATTCTTACTCCGCATTGGCCTGCCAAGCGTTCCTCGGCGCTCCGGATTTGCGAAGCGCTTCCCTGAGGAGATCTAGCGTGAACTGAGGCTAGGCTATGGAGTGTCCCTTTACTGCATGTAAAAGAACTCGTTCGCGTTCAGCAGCACATGGCAAAGATCGGCGATGGCTTCGCGGTTCGCATCCATGCTGCCTTTCGCTGAGGCGGCTGGAGCGCTTGACTCCCATTTCCACGCCGA
>Ga0075152_10002568_pt1 | contig 12900 bp, 17 predicted proteins | sample JI61114C2DNA_FD_70964 | JGI IMG/M metagenome (GOLD analysis project Ga0075152, IMG submission 70964) | Wastewater effluent complex algal communities from Wisconsin, to seasonally profile nutrient transformation and Carbon sequestration -... | ecosystem: Engineered > WWTP > Effluent > Algae...
TAGTTTGACCTCCCCATTGTCCGGTGGCTCCAGTGGGGTTAGTTGGACCCCATTGTCCTGCTCCGGTGGGGTTAGTTTGACCTCCCCATTGTCCGGTGGCTCCAGTGGGGTTAGTTGGACCCCATTGTCCTGCTCCGGTGGGGTTAGTTTGACCTCCCCATTGCCCAGTAGCTCCAGTGGGGTTAGTTTGACCTCCCCATTGTCCGGTAGCTCCAGTGGGGTTAGTTTGGCCTCCCCATTGCCCAGTAGCTCCGGTGGGGTTAGTTTGACCTCCCCATTGTCCGGTAGCTCCAGTGGGGTTAGTTTGACCTCCCCATTGTCCTGCTCCAGTTGCGCCAGTAGGATTTCCCCATTGACCAGTAGCTCCGGTGGGATTCACACCATATCCTGGCTGTCCAACACCTGGCTGACCCCATTGTCCTTGCCCGGTACCAGTGGTTCCAGTTGTGCCTGTCGTACCGGTATTTCCCCACTGACCTTGACCTCCTTGCTGTTGTCCCCAGGGTTGGCTCATGATGCAGTTTAGAATTTATTTGAATGAGATTCGTTCCACCTTTTAAGATAACGATAATCAGGGTTGGCTCATGATTGTAATTTAGAATTTATTTAAATGAGATTCGTTCCATATTTTAAGATCAAAAATCCGTTACGACTCGAACTATCGATCACTAATGACTACAGTTGTGGCAGACGTCGAAATTGCATATTGTGCAGTGCAGCATTTTTTTCAGTTCGCTTGCCGTCCCGACATTCTTGCAGAGGTCACACTGGTAGCTGTTCTCAGGGTATGGTGGCGGCAGTACCGAACAAACGGCAAGCTAATGCCCCGCATTACACTTAAACTGCATGGATCTTCTAAATTACCTGTTTGTTTCGAAGTTTTGGAGACTGGGGTTGCTTCCCCAGAACTGTGTAGCTGGTAGCAATCATTTCACGGAGCTTCTCGATGTTGTTGCCGATGAATTTGAACACCACGTTGCTGAGGTTCTTATGACACATGAACACCGCAGGTATAGAGGTAACCTACGTCGCGACTGTTGTACATTGAACTTTGTGGTTATATCACTGTTGCCCTCATCATCCACATTGATGCAAGCCAGCATGTAGTTCTTCACTGACTCCGATTCGCGTATCAAGGAGGGCTTTAACATTTTGCATGGTGGGCACCAGTCAGCATAGAAATCCAGCACCACCAGTTCGTTCTGCTCGAACAGTCTATTCACTATAGCTTCTCCTTTGACCGTTTTGACGAAGTTGAGTTCTGTTGTCGGCTTTAACTCCATAGTAATTACAAAAGCAAACGCATCAAGGTTCAGTAGAGAGGTTTGACCTTCCAACTTGGCTACAGGTCATGCCACTAGGTGGTCTTCTCCTCTTAGTTTTTGTCCGGTGAGTCGTACTTGCTTTGTTGACTGGAAGCCAGTGCATATCCTAACTACGAAGCGTGATTCATGATCTTCTGTTACATGTTCTGCTTGACGTCTTCGATTTTTGGGAGCGAGCCCTTCTCAGGGGAATAACTCACCCTCGAATGTTCCTCCAACACCCAGAAGTACTACTCGATCTACTCGTAATAGCTGATCTTCCGCAGCAGGGACTTCAGGCTACAAACCTCAGCTTAGCAGGCGAACCGCTTCTCCTTTTCAAGCTTCATACGGGTCGCTTCAAGCTTCCACAGTTATTCGACTTGCATGGCGTCCCTTGCTAGGGCATCATTTTCCATTTCCAGTTCGTCTATCTGCTACTGCTTGTCGGCAACTTCAAGCTTCAATCGGGAGAGTTCACGCAAGAGTTCCGAAGTTATCCGTTGTAGACAGTCGATTTAGTTCTAAACTTCCTCATCAATTGCGTCGTCGTTTCCTCCATTGTTCTGGCAATCTCGTTCAGAAGAGAGATGTCGATCTAGCCAACACATTAGCCTCTCTCTCTGGTGGATGTACATCTTAACCTCTTGCTATCTTTGCTCGTCTGTGATGTCAATAAAAGCCACCAACCGATCTGCTGAGTGGATAACCTATTGTGCCAGAAAGCCAAGACCTGATGCGTCAACGTGGGCATTGGAGAACTGCTATCCTGAATTCGACCAAGGCGACCCCGAGCATGGATCGTTATGAGACTTCTGCGGAGAGTTCTCCTCGACGCGAGATTGCTTTGTTGGTTTCTTCGATTTCGAACGGGAACGACTTTTTCTGGCTTAGTTAAGGGTGTACTTGCTACGCCTGTCTTCAGGCAACTCAAAGGTCCTGCGGATGAGCTTCTCAATCTCTGCAAGCATCCTAGTTTGGTGGCTCATGCGAGTTATACTTTATTAATCACAGTAGCTATTGACCGGGCTAGGCGATGCTCCGATAGGTTGTATTTCGGTGCTCCTTCAGCCGTTTGAGAAAGATGAGTTCGTTAAGTCGTCGGGTCTTCGTGCCTACCTTGGTTGCCAGATCTATTGTATCGACTTGACCAGAGTACATTTTGTTTATGCTGCCAAGCCGTCTTTGAGAGAATTTGGATCGCTGCTTGTAGATGAACGAGATTTGATGTTTTTGTTGCCGGTTGCTTTCCGGACTCATATGCGCCGATCTGTGTTGCCCGTTACTCCGGTTGTGAGCTGCATGGTCGGGGTTGTTGCCAGCAGCGGAGCCGATGGACTAATTACTTTTGTTTCTCAAGAGCAACGAATTTTTTGGAGAGCGAGCATAACCTTTCCGCTTGAGGTAAGCCTTGAACAGCTTATCCTTGATCGCTTTACTCGCCTCCCGAACCAACTCGGATAGTTATTCACCTCCACATTGATCCTTGACTTTGAGAAGGTAACGCTCGAGGAGTGTATCGTATTCCTACTCCATCAGTCCATTCTTGAAATCTTCCTAGAAAGCTATGAGCGCCTCGATGTATTTTGCACGGTTTTGCGACATCCCATGTCCTTTCTTCTCATACAGCATTTTGAGGTTATTGCAGGTATCGATGCTCAGAATGGAGTGGTCAGAAGTTCGCCGACTGCTGAGGCTGCCTGTGCCATCCATAAACTTGTTCCGGAGGTAAACTGTTCTCTTGACCCTCCCATCTTCGTTCTTCTTGCGAATGTACTAGGAGATCTTGCTGTACTGCTCAATTTTACGCAGCGTCACTAGTGCTTTGATCTTCTCATTCACCTCAAGGATCTCCCGTGTTTATCGTACCTGCATGTGTCGCAACGGCACGTCTTCTAGTCGCATGGCTAATCCATGAATGGCATCTGTTTCCTTCATTTTAGACATTATATGAACCATCATCAGTAAGTTGATCGCTTGATGGTCTACAAGCTGCCCAGGAGGTCCTCGTCAGTTACTCGATCGTTTTGCTACTTCTTCTTTAACGCTCGATAGGCTGCTTAGTTGCACAGAGCCTCTATATCGGCACCACTCCAGTGCTCAGTTCTCTTGACTATTGTCGAGATAGTTCTGGCATCTAGGTTTGTCTTCAGCTTGCTCAAGTGCAGTCTCAGGATACCTTCACGTTCCTGTGGATTCGGAAGCGATATTTGGATCTTAAGGTCGAACCTACCTGATCGAAGGAGAGCAGCATCCACCATTTCGAGTCGGTTGGTAGCAGCAATGACGAGTATTCTTCCGTTCGTACCGAAACCGTCCATTTCAGTGAGAATTTGGTTAAGAGTTGAATTCCTCTCTGTATCGGATGCATCGAAGTCGTTCCTTCGTTTTCCCAGTGCGTCAATTTCATCAATGAGAATGATCGTTGATTCATATTCTCTTGCCTTCTCGAATAGCTCTCTCACTCTTTTGGCACCCACACCCACATACATCTCACAGAACTCTGAGGCACTGCAGCTGATGAATTGTGAATTTGTTTCTCCTGCAGTTGCTTTCGCTAGGAGTGTTTTTCCAGTGCCTGGAGGTCCATAGAAGATGATTCCTCGGCGCAGACGACAGCCAACGTTTTCATAACGTCCGGGGTTCTTCAGAAAATCAATAGTTTCTTGGAGAACCTCCTTGGGTCGTTCTAGTCCATAGACATCCTTGAATGTGACTACCTGGCTTGGCTTTGATGTATTAGCAGACTTAAACGAAGACCCATTGAGATTGAGAACGAACTCGGTGATGACGTAGGCAAAGCATGATGAAACAAAGGTTGATAACCCAATGTTCATAAGGGTCTCTGGTAGCTTTGAACCAACACTGATCGGTATCCCAGGATAAACAAGAACATTGCTCTACCTTCATTAGTGATGAAGTACTTGAGGAGGTTCGTCATTGTTGGAAGGGAGAGTTCGGAGAAGTCGGTCTGGAAGATGCTGCTCGATAGAAAGTAGAGCCTGCTGTTTCTGATCACCGCTTCTTTGATTTTATTGAGTTTAAGGTCTTCCAGCATTAAGTGGATGGGTCTCCAAGTGATGGATTACCAGAGTCGACGTGGTCGAAGCAATCGGTACAGGTGGGCAGCAGATAACACTAACAGTGCAATGCAGGCTATCTTTAGAGCAGGTCGCTCAGCCACGTAGTTCTTTAGCCTCTTCAGAATTCTAACAAGTTTGCTGTGGGTGCTTGTAAATATTGCGATGCCTGGAATATTCATATTACTAACAGGAATGGGGAAATCATGCGAACCCGAAGCCTTCAGCACCGAAGGTAAAGGCCGTGTTGAGCTTCTTTTCGAGGATTTCGTAGGATTTGTAGAGAGGCACCTCCAAAGACTTCCAGCAAGTGTGACTGATGGGAAGCTTTTTGCTCGCACCGACGAAGACGATTTCGATCTTGTAGGAAGAGGTGTCGAAGGGGATGGTGGAGGCACCCGTGGTGAACTTGAGGAAGCTGCCAAGCATCGAGGGTTGGCACTCCCGAATGTACCTCTTGAACCATTCCTCCACCATAGGTCGAGAGTTATCGAAGATGAGCAAGTCAATGATACTTTGGGCCTGAATTTCCTTGATGCCGCAGGTGAATATACTGAATTCACGCGACTGGAACCACTTCTTGACGATCTGAATAACACCCCAAATTACGTCGAAGCTGAAGACGCTGTTGAATCCTTCCAAGAACGACTGAATGGGCTCCTAGAAACGCTTGCGGATCTTGAAATCAGCAATGCAGTTGAGATACTCCATCACATTGCTGCTGTTCACCTGGCGGGTGGCTCCGTTCTCTTGGAGCTCCATCTCCTTACCGTTCTCGAACAGAGTAAAGTCAAGCAGCATATCCTCGAATTCACTGTCTTTGGTCTTCAGCAGATGTTCGTACCTGTTGAATTCTTCAGCGCTCACGAGATCCTTGAAATCAGTGAATTCGATGGACTCTCCATAGAGCGCCTTCACAAACGAGTCCGCAAAATCGATTCCAATGAGGTAGTTATTGAGTATCGAGCTTGCCAGGAACTTTCCAAATGTCTTCATGTAAACATCCTTCTTCTTGTTCTTGAGTAACTAGGGGTTGAGGGTATAGCATGTACGGTTGCGCACCATAACCGGCTTGAAGAACGGATACTTCTAATTCTTCATCAATGCGCCCACAAGGTCATAGAATTCTCGCTTGAGACCACCAGCATCAACTCCAGGCTCACCATCAAACCTAATCGACAGGCCCCGAATGAGATCCTTATCCACCAAGCTCACCAGCTTCTCCAGCATCGAGCTCCTCACCACTTGAATTTCGAGTTCTAAGATAGGTAACAATTGTACGTGGCTGCTTGTTTATACGGTTGAGGTCGTTGTTGAATAGCACTCGCCGCTTCTCGATGGACAGTCCTCGAATCTTGACGCTAAACCGCTCGAGGTCCTCTCGCATGAATAAGATAGTTAAGTGGAATTCTGTCTCAGAAGCCTCGTTGCTGTCGGGCAGGTTAATGTGGAATTGGCAAGTCTGCACGCCAAACTGGTCGACATCTTTTACTGAATACTGGAGGTATTTGGATGGGACAGTGTCCTCCTGGCTGAATGCAACGAGTTCAAGCAGCACTCCGTCCTTGTTGATTTTATGTTCGAGATCGCTGAAGATATTCCCGTATCGGTCGCGATACCGAACCGAGAAGCTAGATTGTTCACAGAAGGACAGCACCCGGATATTGGGTAGCTCCACCTTGGTCTTCTCAAGATTAATTTCCTCAGCACTCACGATAATTTCGTATCCTGGATCCACGATTGTGTCATTGATAAACAGGTTGTAGCGACCTCGGACAAACGGCTCCCAAACTAGCCGGACAGTTTCATCGAAATACTGCTTCGTTGGCACCATTTTGAGAGCTGGGTTGTCCGCATACTCGAACACGAAGGATATATCGTTGAGATCTGGCTTGATTTCATTGCCATAGCTATCCTTGAGGACAACAACTTCCACGCGCTCGTGGCCTGCTTTGGTTACGAACGGGAACTGCTTTTCAGCGACAGTGATAGGTCGCTGTCCACTCAGAATCTCAGCGATGTCGAACTTAATTTCTGCCTATCTGCTCAACCGGTACACTTGGGCTTTTTCTGGAGGCTAGAAGAAGCGGTCATCATCCTTGTTGGCACTTTTGTCCTTTTCAGGAGCGTTGACCAACTTACCCTGCTTGAGTATGCCAACGCATTTGGTGTTCTACACACATATCTTGTTGAAGCTTTCAGTCTCGATGGTGTACTCCAGCAGCTCAGTCTTATCCAGCAGCTCGTGTGGGAACTCTAGTGTCGGGTTCTTGATGACAACCTTGGACACAATGTTATTCGTATAGTTGAGGCTAATGATGTTTCGGGTTGGATGGCGCAGCTCCACTTTCATATGCTCCTTGGGTACCAGCAGCTGGTGTACCAGCTTATCTTGCCTGTAGCTCAGAGCAATCTTATCCAACGGGAGAACTGAGAACTCGGAGCTAAGGATATTGAAGCACATGTTAACTGGTTCGCCAATTTTAACCCTAAAGTTTCCTGCTTCAAGTTTGAGGTTGGGATCAGCAATGTTGTAGCTGAGGGTATTCTGAGTTCTGACAATGTAAATGTAAGGCTGTGCGGCAGGTAGGATCAAAGCCAGCTTCTTCTTGCCATCAGCTTCGGCATACTACGGGTGGGGGGTGCACTGTGCCTTATTGAATTCTTTGAGGGGAACTATTACGATGCTGGCTACGGGTTCGATGCAATTGTACAGTGAAATGTTGGCTTCGTGTTGGCAGTACTCTGTGAATTGGTAGCGACTGCCATTCACCAGTGGATCCTTTGTGAGCTTATTGGCGGCGCAGAGAATATCGTTGAAGCTGTGAAGGCGAATGCTTTCTTTCACAACCAAAATCAAAGTGGCAGTGCTGCCACTGACTTTAATAGTCGGCACCCCGGAGTATAAGATTTCGCAGGCAAAGTTGAACGTCGGTTGTCCTGTAGACTGGTTGTAGGCGTTGACAATCTGGCAGTTTGTCGCTTGTTGGTTGAGCAGCAGAAGAATGTCGAGATACCTTAGCTTATCGTTAAGCTGGAAGTTCGGAATCTTCACTTCTCTCTTCAAATCGAACTTCAGATCTTTTGGAGTTGTGAACTGAATCCTCGCGACCATTTAGTCAACGAGCGCTTCCAACACGACCAAGAAATTGATACCTTGTTCCGCAGATTTGAGATCCACGTAGAGAATGATATGCTCTGCCTTGAACTTTACTGATTCCTTCTGCTTTCTGTTCTAGCAGAAGCACACCTCCAGCCGTTGGAACATCCTGCGAAGGGTCTTGAGGCGCTGGTTCGTCAGATAGTTCTTGGTCAGGATGGTGTCAGGCTCTAGAGTTGCTATGTTCTCCTCGACATTCTTGTCCCTTGAGTCTAGCTTTGAGAACTCTTCATAGACCTTTTCGAGTTCGTACAAGCACACGTTGAGAGTATTCTCGAACAGCTCAATTTCCGGCAAGTCGCTAAGAGAGTCATCGAAAGAAAATTGGAGAATCTGCCCCTGAGTATCTTCGTGGTATTCTGTCAGGAACTTTCTGAATGCCTGGACACGTGACTGTATGCTGGTGCTGAGCCGGAAGTGATGCACCAAGCTGAACACAGGGTAGTTGAACTCCGACTGTTTGATAGAACCCGAATGAGTGTTGAAGGTAAGCACGACGGTCTGGCTTTCGTATGGACTTCTAATGGTGGACTCGCTTCGTTTGAGGGACAACTCACGCATCATGGGCAATTCGGAATCCACGAAACTAAGCAGGACGTTGCTGGGAAGCACTGGAATCAGTTCGTTGACTTCCAACTGTCGCTGATCTTCCTTTTCTGGATCCAACAGGTACGATTTAAACTTCTCGTTGAGCTTGAAGAAGTTGCCTGCAAGGTCGCAGATGTATAGTCCAATGACCATGTTCTGATCGAGGAATACTTCGTCTGGGAGTTTCCGGGTCAGCCATAGCACCCATTTGAGGTTCTGCACATCCACACTGTTGATGCTGTTACGGTCCTTAGCAACCATGACCGAAACACGATTCTCGAAGCCCAATACGTAGACGTTGCCGATGAGGAAGGAACTCATGAAGTACCTCCTGTAGATCTGAATCATGAAAGTATTCACGAGGTGTTGCCGGTGCTCGATCGCTACTTGATTGATGAAGTTGTGGACAGTGCGCAAACTTGGTTCACTCTTATCAACAGTATAAGCAATTTGTTTGTGGGATACCATCTACTGCACGCGTGATGCATCCTTGCCTTCTGTCACTGTTTGGGCGAGGAAGTGGAGGTTGAGTTGGTACAGCAATCGCATCTTTGAAGATGAGAACTAGTTCTGCAACTTCTCCTGGAGGCTGGTTCGGACATAGTTGTATACACCGCTGAGAAGACTTCCGATTTCGGCGATGCTGCGAGTCTTCTCCAATTGCCTGACTATCGCATACAGACTTTCGTAGTCTATTGACACGTGTACCATCTTGGAGTTGCTCTGTGAGAGGCTGTTAGCGATTCGATGCATCTCCATATCGAGGTTCCGTCGGTCGAGGAAGTAGTTGGTGAGCTGTTCCGGGGTGCTGAAAATGCAGTTGAAGAGGTCTTGCTGGTCAATCAATGATTCTGCCTTTTCGTCAATTGCAGCCTAACGTATCGGCTTGTTTTCAACTTTACCCAACCTGTAGTTGACAATCACTTTCATCACTGAACTGCGGATTTAGTACTTAACGCTTGTGACTGAGAGTCGAGGTTCTTCCAGCACCATCAGCTTATCAGGCTATGTCTTTGCTTCAGCAAAGTCAACTCTCATACCCTTCACAACTGACTGGATATTGGTTCCACTGTCAGCCATAATCAGGAACAGCTTGTGCAGCAGACTCACAAGGTTGGAGGATTTCAAGAGCTTACTGGTTGCCTCAACGAAGCTGCTTTCGGATGACCCTTTGAGAATCTTCATGAGCAGCGTCAGCAGGGATTAGAAGCCGAAGCCGATAGCCAACTTCCTGATGCCACTGCGGAACAACTCGTTGCAGACTGTGCCGACAATGGAATACATCTCCAGCAAGTTCCATGCCGAGTAGTAGCATGGCAGTAGCGATACTTTGCCCTCTGAGTTGCTCGAGTAGTACAGACAGTTCGTAAACTTATAGTTTGGCGGAAGGTCTGGGTTGATGCGTGCTTCTTTAAACTGTTGAATGTAGCCCATGATATCGCTCGCAACCTTTTCCTTTGAAGTCAGCTTTAATTTGATAAATTCCTCGGCACTAACGTAGACAAGCTCAAGTTCCTTTGATGAAAGTGGTAGCGGAGTGTACAGCTCTGGGTAGTACTCAATTTGACCTTCCTGGTCAGGTTGGGAGTTGTGAGGTGCCGATACATCGTCGATCTCGTACAGGGAGCCAGTTAAGGAACAATCGATGTCGCTGATCTTGCTTTCAGCCTCATCAAAGAATCTGCTGAGAAACAGCAGGTCTGTATTCCCGATCTTCCCTACACCGAATAGTCTCGCAATCACCTAGGGATTGCTGATCTTCGAGAAAGAAACAGTGTCGAATTTGATGGTTTCGAGATCCATGAGATGCTGAGGGTGTTTTGTATGCCAAGCGGCAACTTTAGCCTGTACTAACCCAGCTATTTATGCCTTGTGGACGGTGAGGAAGAGCTGTAGCTCAGCCTCATTAACAATGTCCCTGCTATACTGTTCAATGTTCACTTCCGACTCGAGTACGTCTGACTTGGTGATATTCACAAGGCACTGGATCTTTCCGAACGGAGGCGATTTCTCAGACGCTGAATCGAGAATAATCTGGAGCCAATCCCTTCTAAATCCTTCGAAACTGTCGCAAGCTACAGCTACGTTTAGCTTGACCGACAACTTAAAGCTCTGCAGCGTTGCTAAGTTGCTAAGCATGTGGGAGTATACCTTTATCATACCCAGCCGAGCTCGAACAACTTCTCTTGGTGAGATGGCCAGTGCTGATTCCTTCAACCCTTCCATAAACTTGCTGATGTCAATGCCTTCGAACTTTCCCTGAAGGTCTACGGATGCTCGTTCCATAAAATGTGTCCACATTGCTCCGATCATAGTGGCAATATCATTTTGAACCTGTGCTGTGTCGGTGTAGGCAGCATGATAGCCACCAACTCTGCCCAGCAGCCTGACATTCTTGACAGCGTAGTTAAAGAAACTTGGACCGTTGTAGCCTGCCAGTTTAAGCAGCATCTCAAAGGGGTTCGTTGATTCAGTGACCTGAAGGCAGAACCACTCAGTTTCTGGAAAGTTGGAAGTTAGAAGAAGCACCAACGTAAACAGCATACCTGGCGATTTCTCAAGTGCATCGATCATCTTCCTCAGCAGATCGTGCTTGTTCTGTTTCACGATTTCCGGCAACAGTAACAGACAGTTATCTGCATTCGTACTAATGATCTCCTCCAGGTTGTCAAGCGCAACCACCTGCTGGGCAAGATGGCGGAATAGAAGGTTTTCAAGTGGCTTTGATGGCTGGCTTTTCAGGATTGTCCCCACTGGATTGATGTCGTCTGTAAGCACCACTCCTTCTGGATACCAGCTTCGAAGCACCTTCATGGTGGCAGTTTCCCTCGGATACTCAACTTACAGATCATTCACGAGAGCCTTGTTCTATGGGTCGTATAGAAGCAACAGAGTTAAGAGCGAGCTTGCAGGCATTTTCAGTTTACTTTCCGACCAGATAGACGAGATGAACTGACCACTGGATTCCCCGCAAGAGAGGATCCTCAAACACAGGATGATTTGTATGCTGATTGGATCAATCTTGAGCTCTGTGATTTCAGTAGATTTTGGAGGCTCTCCAATCTCCAACACCATTCTGAGAAGGTAGTCGTAGGCAGTATAGCTAAACCTTGGCTTCTTCGTTTCATAGGTCTGTAGTCCAAACTCCTTCTTTGTTGAAAGGTCCAAATCGCCTTCGATAAGCCTTCGAACATTCTTGAGCCTGATCAGCTTTTCCCTAAATACGGGTATTTCAGTGAAGATGTTGATCTGTTGATCCAGCACTGCGGGGTCGATGAGGTACATCCTTGTGAGGAAGCCAGCAGAGGGAACTGTGACTATCTAGTTGATGAATCGACACTCATACCTGGCCATCTCGCGACATTCATTGAGTGAGGTCGCTACAACTTAATCTTCTGTTGGAACTTGGAACGGTTTTGCACTCTTGAGTAGATAGCTGACGAGATAGTGGAACAGCTTAGCTCGACGGTACATGCACAGCACATCGAACATGTTCATCACCTTATGCAGTGGGTCGCATTTGTTGCCGAAGCTGACGATATCTTCCTCAAGACCAAGCTGCTGGATGATGCTGATACTGTAGTCCTCTCTGCCCATGACCATCAAGGTCTGCAGGTTCTTATCGTCCTGGAAGAGTTGCTTGGCAGCTTCCATACCGATCTGCTTAAAGAACTCCTGTGTGGTCTGGAGATCACCCGAACCAATAACAGAAGTGGCATCCTCTATCTTCAGAAGTCTTTGAGCTGCGAACTGCCTCATAGCTGCAGGACTACCGAACTTCAGCAGATACTTCTTATACTTAAACTACTTCTGGGAATCGTCGAACAGCGTCGGTAGGATCTTGAGTAGGTTGCTATAGCTGCTTACGGCTTTGTTGGTGAACAGTGGAGTGGGGAAGCTATTGATATCAGCCTTCTCGAAGATACAGCCCACCGCTGGGTTGGTCTCAAGTGCCAACACCAGTTTAGTTCGAATCTTCGCTAATTGTTGTCTAAACTCTGCTTAGAAATGCTCGCCATAATAATTCCGAACGAACTGAAAGTGGCTGATTAAAGTCTGGTAATAAGGTGCACTCTTCAGGGTTATCCGATAGCTCTCAAGCTATTTGATCACCAGCGACAGAAATATTCGGCCATCACCGAATGTTTACATCCAGCGGGTGTTGTCGCTTATGACTTTGTTCTGTAGCCTTGTTGAATCTGAGCACTTGTAAGTTTTGACAACGAGGTCGATATAAACACCAAACTACAAGGGGTAGACTTCTATCTCTCTCAGTGCCTCGGGTTGAAGTTTGAAGAAGCCTTCAAGCTGCCTTGCGCTCACCGGTCCCTTAATGGTCTTCTTTACAATTTTATAGATCTTTTCACACAGCATCTTTCGCTCTCCGTCATTTTGAACTTCCACGCGTTCAGAGTATTTGACGAGTTGTTCGATGTTATTCACGAAATTGGTAAGGTTAGCACCTATGGACTCAAGGCCCTCGACAATCTGAAGTCCCCGTTTCCACTTCCCGGCTCGGAGGCAGCTATTGTAGTCACGCTCAAGCCGTTGCTGGAGGAACTCTCGTTGGTAAGGTGCCTATTACACAGCATCTTACTCTTCTGATTTTACTTCTGCAAGTTTCTTCCGTTTGTAAACCTCGTCGCTCCTGGCGAAGTGGCTGTCACTGCCGTTATCGATTTTGACCTTATCCAATGCCAGTTGAAGATACTGCTTGAAGTGGCTATCACTCATGTTGACTATTGGGTGGGCCAGGATATTGAAGACT
>Ga0075152_10002574_pt1 | contig 12884 bp, 10 predicted proteins | sample JI61114C2DNA_FD_70964 | JGI IMG/M metagenome (GOLD analysis project Ga0075152, IMG submission 70964) | Wastewater effluent complex algal communities from Wisconsin, to seasonally profile nutrient transformation and Carbon sequestration -... | ecosystem: Engineered > WWTP > Effluent > Algae...
CGGAACATTCCGCGACCTGACCACCATGGTTCATGAAGGCGGACATGCAGTACATACTTTTATCTCTGCAGGACTTGAACTAAATGATTTTAAGCATCTTCCATCAGAGGTTGCCGAACTTGCCTCTATGAGTATGGAACTAATTTCCATGGATCATTGGGATAAATTCTTCGACAATTCTGAAGATTTAATTCGCGCAAAGAAAGACCAGCTGAAAGACGTTCTAAAAACGCTCCCATGGGTGGCTGTCGTAGATCAGTTCCAGCATTGGATTTATACCAATCCTGATCATACCAGTGAAGAGCGTGCCGAGGCATGGACAAAAATATTTGAACCATTTGGAAATAACTTTACCAACTGGTCTGAACATCCGCATGCATTAGAAAACCTTTGGCAAAAACAACTTCATATTTTTGAAGTCCCCTTCTACTATATTGAATATGGAATTGCTCAGCTCGGAGCTATTGCAGTCTGGAAAAACTACAAGGATGACCCTGAAAAAGGACTTTCCAACTATCTGGAGGCACTAAAACTTGGCTATACTAAAACGATTAAGGAAATCTATGAAACAGCAGGAATCGAATTTAACTTCACTGCTGCTTATGTAAAAGAACTGGCGGATTTTGTCCAGAAAGAATTGGATAAACTGGACTAGCATTCAAAGTTCCTCAGCACACAAGATATTCGACTTTGCTGATCGTGATAGTTCTTTTGTCTGTTGGCTTGAATATTAAAAAAGTTTTGCTGAAAAAGGCTCATCGAACGGACTTGTAAATTACGGTTATGGGGTTTTCGAAAGTATCTTTCTGTTCAAAAACAAGATTAACCTTTCCTGCAGCCTGTATTTCCGTTTCAAATTCTTTGCGTGAAATTACCATAGCATCAGGATTTGTTTTGAGATATAGGGAGAGGCTATCCTGACTATGAATTGCGGGTACCAAACGCTGCATATTAAAAATATAAGCTGAATTCATCATTTTGTAGTAAACCAGATCAGGCTTGTTTTTTAATAGTTCCATTGAGCCCGCCACCGGATTAATCCCATAAACCTCCGGATAGGCTTTGGCAAAAAAAAGAAAATTACTCAGGATAAATGAGAGGGCCATACTGAGAATAAATTTGCTAACTTCATGCTTACGGATAAAGTACCAGCCCATCATGGGTCCAACAGGTATAGGGATGAACCAGATCCAGACACCTGCAGCATCCTGAACATTCATATCAGCTTTAAGTCCGAAATAAACCGCTGCGGGCAGTGCAAACGCAATTAGTATATATAAGCCATAAGCCCATTTGACCTTCTTCAGTGAAAGCTTTATCCCATCCGGTTCTGACAATAAAAATCCAATCAGGATTGCAATAAAAGGATAGGCAGGAGCAGTATAATTCGGGAGCTTCGTCTGTGAAAAAGAGAAAAAGACAATAATTCCCAAAACGATGCTCAAGCAATACAATAAAATCTCATTTGCACGCTGCTTCCATGCAAGGAATATCGCCTGTATGCAAAAAATTCCAAGAGGAAGTAAGCCGGCAATGACCATTAGCAGTGGCAGAAGGAAAAATCCTCCGTGCCCTTCCATCGTATCTGAAAACCTTTGAAGATTGTGTTTGAAAAAGAAACCCTCAGTCCAAAGTCCATTGCTTGCCTTATAATTTAGCCAATACCAGGGTAATGAAATCAGCAGAACTATAATTATCCCTGCCGGTATTTGAAAAGAACGAATCATTGCCCAGTTAATTTTCTTCGTCCAGATTAAGAATATCAGCATGATCAAACCTGGCAGTGCGACAGCTATAGGGCCTTTGGTTAATAATCCAAGGCCAAAGCAAACATACATCAGCAAAATCCAGAGCTTTCTTTTTTCAACCAGAAATGTATAAAAGCACATAAAGCCGGCGGTCATAAAGAATATCAGATAAGGATCCGGCACTGACATCCGCATCTGAAAATTAAAGTGCAGGGAGGAAAGTAAAACGATTGCAGTAAGCCAGCCGGCCTTTTCCCCTAAATATTTTCTGCAAAATAAAAAGCTGATCAGGATGGTTAATGCTCCAAATACAGCAGAGAAAAACCTGGCACTGAATGCGGATACTCCAAATATCTTATAAGCCACTGCCATAAAAAAATAATGCAATGGCGGTTTATCAGTTCTTAATTGACCATTAAAATAGGGCATGATATAATCGCCAGATACCAGCATCTCACGGGCACATTCTGCATTCTTGGCCTCATCAAGAATATAGATCATCGGTTTATCCAGATTCTGCAATAGCAGGGTCAAACTGATAAAGAATAAAAAAAGTACTCTGGTTTTAAAATCAAACTTTTCCAAACAACCTCCCTTCCAATTTAGGTGAATGATACCATTTGGTATTTTCCAGCCACCAGATCATCTGAAAAGTCATAAGCACTGCAATAATTGAGCCCGCAATAATATCTTCCATGAAATGTTGGGCAAGATAAACTCTTGAAAATGCGGTTAAAGCTGCAATGGGAATAATAATCCAGTGACGTTGCCTGTGAGGAAGCAAATAAGTTAATACCACAGCAAGTGTAAATACCGATGCTGTATGACCTGATGGGAAGCTGTTCCATTCATGTACCGGATAACCCTCAATTGTTCGGATTGGCACTATATTCTCGAAATATTTAACAGGTCTTGGGGACTTGAAAAAATGTTTTAGTGCCTGGATAGCCAGGGAACTGTATGCAAAGGTGATAGCGGCAAGTAATGAATAACGGAATTTATAAAACAGTAACAGAAGAACTACAAAAACCGTCATCAGACCGTCTCCAAACAAGGTAATGAGCTTAAAAAGTTCGTCAAAAAACCCATTATGATGTGCGTTTATCCATAAAAACAACTCAGCTTTTGAATTGAGAAGCAGAAGAATAAAACCAATCAGAAGCAGTATCAAAAACGGGATCAGAAAGTATCGCTGCGGATAAAGGATTTCGGAAAGGCTTTTCTTCATTATTTGGTTTGAATGTGAATTCAAAACTAAATAATTTTTATGTTTGAATGCTAAACCAATCTAATTGAACGACAATATGTCAAGAAACCTTTTCAGAAAGAAATCTATTGAGTTGATCATGAAAGACCGACAGGAGGGATTTTCAGATACCGAGATCGAAGATCAGCAGTTAAGAAGAGTACTTTCTGTTAAAGACCTTACCCTGATGGGTATTGCAGCAGTAATTGGCGCAGGGATATTTTCAACCATTGGAAACGCTGCCTTCAATGGAGGTCCCGGGGTAAGTCTACTCTTTATTATTACTGCAATCACCTGCGGATTCTCTGCTTTATGTTATGCAGAGTTTGCTTCCAGAATTCCTGTAGCCGGAAGTGCCTACACCTATGCCTATGCTTCTTTTGGAGAGCTAATTGCCTGGATTATCGGATGGGATTTATTGATGGAATACGCCATTGGCAATATTGCGGTTGCAATATCCTGGAGTGAATATTTCACCAATTTGCTCGAAGGGTTCAATATCCATATCCCGGCCTATCTGACAATGGATTATCTTTCTGCTTCCAGAGCTTATAAAGAAGTACTGGCAGCGGGAACAGATCTGAGTGGGATCAGTGCGAAGGTTCAATATGCTGCCGGGGCATGGGAATCGGCCCCGGGATCGGGTAACTTAAAATTCATCGCTGATATTCCGGCACTCGGCATCGTTTTTTTGATTACTTATCTGGTTTATATCGGTATTCGTGAGACAAAAAAAGCTACAAATGCAATGGTCTTCCTGAAAATTGCTGTCGTACTTGGGGTAATTATACTCGGCTTTTTCTATGTGCAACCTGCAAACTGGAGTCCTTTTTTGCCAAATGGCTTTGAAGGTATGATGAAAGGGGTATCAGGAGTTTTCTTTGCTTACATAGGTTTTGACGCCATTTCTACCACCGCCGAAGAATGTAAAAACCCCCAAAGGGATTTACCTAAAGGCATGATCTACTCATTAGTTATCTGTACCGTTCTATACATTCTGGTGGCATTGGTCTTAACCGGAATGGTAAGCTACAAAGAATTGCAGGTTGAAGATCCACTGGCATTTGTCTTCAAAAATGTCGGACTAGACAATATCAGTTATATCATATCTATAAGTGCAGTAATAGCAACGGCAAGTGTATTGCTGATATTTCAGATGGGGCAGCCGCGTATCTGGATGAGTATGAGTCGGGATGGATTATTACCAAAGAAATTTTCAAGTATTCATCCGAAGTATAAGACACCATGGTTTGCTACTTTAATCACAGGTATGGTCGTGTCTATTCCTGCATTATTCATGAACCTAACCGAAGTGACCGATCTGACCAGCATCGGTACTCTGTTTGCTTTTGTTTTAGTCTGTGCCGGAGTCTTGCTGCTTCCCAAAGAAGAAATAAATGATTCGAACCGTAAACATTTCCGCATCCCATATGTAAATTCAAAATACATTGTTCCTGCCCTGCTTATTCTGATTTTCATCAGTTTCAGAGAACCCATTCTATCCTTATTTGAGTATAATGGCGACTGGCATGTGTACAAGGATAAGCTACCTTATTTCCTGTTCATTCTGGCATCGATAATAATGGCCATACTTTCATTCAGGAAAAATTTATCCCTGATTCCTGTGCTGGGGATGTTAAGCTGCTTATATCTAATGACTGAGCTGGGGTATACCAACTGGCTTCGCTTTCTGGTCTGGCTTGGTTTGGGTCTGATTATCTATTTTTCGTACAGCTATCACAAAAGCAATCTGAATAAATAAAATCTTGAATGCTTATTTAAAATGAATTTGAATGAGTGGCCTTGAAAAGTCTATTTCAATACCCCCATTTTTTTTCGGGGGGAGTATATTTTACTGAAAATCGAAGATCCTCCCCCTTTTATTCCCCCTCCAGAGGGGGATACTGGACGCCAAGCTATTCTGCTAAAAGAAAATATCCAGTATTTTACTCAAATCAATTAGGCGCCATACTGTCCCCCTTTTGGAGGGGGGAGTGTATCGCATTGAGGGTTGGCGGGGGGAGGATATTTTGAAACAGAAATCATAATTCCTCCCACCTTTTCCCCTCCGGCGGGGGATACTGGACGCCCGGCTATTCTGCTAAAAGAAAGCAGCTAGCATTTTACTCAAATTACTAAGCCTCATGATGATCTAACTCCAGCCTGGTCAACTCACTGTTATCCTGAGTTGAAATAATCAGTGGTACTCTTTCAATGGTAACAAAACTAATATCCAGACCAAATCCCCTTTCTTCCGAAAGTGAAAATTTCTTCAGAATAAAATAATAATCCATAATGAACTTATCAATAAAGCTCAACACATTTGAACGCGATAAGACTTTCTCTAATACAACAAACCTGAAATCACCAATAATTTTGTACTTATTTAGAGAAGTATACTTACTGGTAATATCCACCTCATTGTTTCTTACCAATTCTTCAACCACTTTCCTGAAGAGAACATTAATTTGCTGTTCAACGCGGAAACCCAGTTTAAAATCGATACGGATCAATTTATTTGGAACCAGAAACTCAACTTTATAATCCCTTGTAAAAGGTTCGTCAGTTACATCAACATGTACCAGCCAATAAACATCTGCACGTTTAGGCTGCTTTTGGAGAATCGAATACATAATCTTGGATTCGATTTCTGAATTAAAATTAGAGCTCGTGAGATAAACCAGTTGAGATGCATATTTAGGAACAGACTCATCCTCACTCAACTCCTTTAGAATTGGGTAATAAGAATCAACTTCAACGAATTTCACAAAGCGGTTTTTGATCTTTCTTGCAGAATACCATGCCCACATGATAGACAATAAGAAGGATGCGAGCAAGAGAGTAAACCAGCCTCCATGGAGGAATTTAGCCATGTTCGCAACTAAAAAGCCTAACTCAATCAGCCCATAGATTGTAACGAAAATAATAATGATATAATTTGGGAATTTCCGGCGCTTGAGGAATTCTGCAACCAGAATGGTGGTCATCAGGAAAGTCAGATTTATTGCCAATCCATATGCACCTTCCATATTCTGGGATTCGCGGAAAATAAGAACCACCACTATACATCCAACCCACAATAAAATATTAATTGATGGAACATATAATTGCCCTTTTTGATTACTTGGATAATTAATTTTGACTTTAGGCCATAAGTTAAGCCTTACCGCTTCAGAAATCAGCGTAAACGACCCTGAAATCATGGCCTGACTGGCAATGATTGCTGCCGCGGTGGCAATACTGATACCTGCAATTAGAAACCAATCCGGCATTATGGTGAAAAACGGATTGTCACCCGCACCCAATTGGCTACCCTGATGCTGCCATAACCATACTCCCTGTCCGAAATAGTTCAGTAATAAACAGGTTTTAACATAGATCCAACTGATCCGAATATTTGATCGACCGCAATGACCTAAATCTGAATAAAGGGCTTCTGCTCCAGTAGTACAAAGGAAAACAGCTCCTAAAATAAATAGGGCATTAGGGTTTGATGTAAGCAGAGAATAAGCATAATATGGACTGATAGCTTTCAGAATTTCCGGAAATTGGACCAGATAAAATCCCCCCAGAACTGCCATCATAGTAAACCATAAGAACATGATAGGTCCAAAGGCCTTACCCACAATGAAAGTCCCGAATTGCTGTATCAAAAACAATAAAGAAATGATAACAATCACTATTGGAACGGTCGGAATATCAGCATAAAATATTCTTAAGCCTTCTATAGCAGCAGAAACTGTAATTGGAGGGGTAATCATACCATCTGCGAGCAATGCTGAGCCTCCGATCATAGCCGGAATTACCAGCCATTTTCCTCTTTTCTTGACCAAAGAAAACAAAGAGAGTATCCCTCCCTCTCCCTTATTGTCCGCGCGTAACGTAATTATGACATACTTTATTGTGGTCTGCAAGGTAAGGGTCCAGAATATACAGGAAAGACCTCCCAAAATAAGTTCACTTGTAATTATACGGTCAGCAACAATTGCCTTAAAAACATATAGCGGAGATGTACCAATATCACCGTAAATTATCCCCAAACTGATTAATAAACCTGCTGCAGAAAGCTTATGAAGATTTTTTAGATTCGACACTTTGAAAAGATTAGAAGACAAAAGTACATCATAAATTCAAATTCTTAATGCCAAATTAATAATGTTGATTTTTTGTCATTTTTTTTTAAATTTATTCTAACATTTAAGACAAACACTCGTATAGAAAGGAATTTTAGTTAAAAATTGTTAAAAAAAATGCAAGTAACTATGGGTATATATTAATATGCCTTATATTTATGCCATCATCTATTTTGCGTATGATAAACTTTTACCTGAGGACCATAGTTGTATTCATAGTTTTAGGCATAACAATGTCCCTGAATAGCTATGCTTATAACTCTTCCTTTTCTCAGGTATCGCGCCCGGATTCACTGAAAGCGAAAGCAAAAGTTACCACCAAGATTACAGATACCAGGCTCAACAAACCGGCAGACCCCAAAGCCGGTGTCAAATTAAGCTTTGTACCATTTAAACCTTCTAAAGACAAGTTGCTGGCTCAAAACAAAATCATGTCGGGGCCTAAAAATCCGCTTCCGGGTGATAAAATTTTGGCTAATGTGAAAGTTTATCCGAATCCTGTTTCTGAATATCTTAATATGACTTATTCAATCAGTAAGGATTCAAATGTAACTATCCGGATTATGGATGTATTGGGCAATGAAATAACCACCCTGTTTTCCGAGAGGCAAAGTATCGGAGAACACAGTAATACCTTCAGTATTTCTTCCAGAATTAGCAGTGGGTTCTATTTTGTACGTGTAAGTGTGGGTAGTGAAATCATTACCAAACGTATTTCCGTATTGTAAAATCTATACCTCATAACTCATCTTATATTCAGTATGTTTATATTCGCAGGATGAAAATCATTGCTATAGGTCGTAATTACGCCGAACATGCCAAAGAGCTGAATAATCCTGTTCCTGCCGTACCTGTTATATTCATGAAACCTGATACCGCGGTTCTTAAAGACAATAAACCATTCTATCATCCCGAATTCTCTACCGATATTCATCATGAGATAGAACTTGTTTTGAAAATATCAAAAGAAGGAAAACACATTGCCCAAAAATTTGCTTCTTCTTACTTTGATGAGATCGGTCTGGGAATTGATTTTACTGCCAGAGATATTCAATCAAAACATAAGGAAAAAGGCCTTCCCTGGGAATTAGCAAAATCTTTTGATAATTCTGCACCTGTCAGCAAGTTTATCCCCAAATCAGAGTTTAAAGACCTGAACAATCTTAATCTGAGACTTGACCTGAATGATAATACGGTTCAGGATGGCAATACGAAAGACCTGCTCTTTTCGTTTGAATACATAATAGCCTTTGTTTCTCAATACATCACTCTGAAAAAGGGTGACCTGATTTTTACCGGTACCCCAAAGGGAGTAAGTAAAGTAAATATTGGTGATCATCTATGCGGCTATCTGGAGGATCAAAAATTACTGGATTTTTATATCCGATAATAAACCTGTTTCATGTTCAAATTCATATTTTCCTTCTCCATACTGACCTTATTATGCACTTTTTCCAAAGCCCAGGAAGCGAAACACCCTGAATACCCTCAAAATTATTTCATCCGACCACTTGACCTACCTCCTATTATCTCAGGAAATTTCGGCGAAATAAGAACGAATCATTTTCATTCAGGGCTTGATCTGAAAACGAATCAGCGTGAAGGATATCCGGTTTACGCAAGCGCTGATGGTTTCCTGTCAAGAATCAGGGTTCAAATTGGTGGCGGAGGGAATGCCTTATACATCAATCATCCAAATGGCTATACCACGGTGTACATGCATTTGCGAAACTTCAATGATCGTATAAGCATGACTTTAAAGACGTATCAGTACCGGATGCAAAAATTCGATGTTGATTTTCCATTACTTTCAGTTGAAATCCCTGTAAAAAAAGGGGAAATAATTGGCTGGTCAGGAAATTCCGGCAGCTCCGGTGGCCCCCACCTGCATTTTGAAATCAGGGATACTAAAACAGAAGAGCCTATCAATCCACAGCTTTTCGGCGTCAGGATACCTGACCAGGTTAAACCTGTAATTACTGGATTGTATCTCTACCATTTAAACGGCGAACCTTTTAGTGAGCACACCTTAAAGCAATTATATCCGGTAAGCGGCAGTGCGGGAAACTATACTCTTGGATCTCAAGCCATCGTCATGATGGGCGGTGAATCGGGACTTGGAATTGCATGTTCAGACAAGAACTCTGCTTCAGATAACAATAATGGACCCTATTCAATTGAACTTCGGGTTGAGGATCAAACAATCTATTCAGCTGTTTGGGATAGAATTTCTTTTGATAATTCGCGTGGAATGAATTCCCATATTGATTATCCTGCAATGATTGCCACAGGCAGAAGGATTCAGAAAAGTTTTCTGGAACCGGGCAACCCCTTAAAAATTTATAAAGACGTACTGAACAATGGTTTTCTGAATTTTACGGATCAGAATATCCGGAATGCCCAGTACATTGTAAAAGATATTGCCGGAAACCAGAGTGTACTCAGTTTTAAAATAAAATTCAGTCCGGGAGCTGCAAAGAGTTCAAAAGCAATTGAAGGAAAAAAATTAAAATTTGATCAGGTAAATAACTTCGATACTACAGGTTTGAAGCTAAATTTACCTCTTAATACACTTTTCAGCGATCTTAATTTTGTATATAAAACTACAGCCAGACCTACTGGAGCCTATTCCTCAATACATCATATTCATAACCGCCTGATTCCCATAAATGGTGCGATTAATTTAGCCATAAAAGCTGATGATGATCTGCCTGCCGAATTACAGAGCAAAGCACTCATTGTAAATCTTCTAAAAAAATCGCAGGGTGGTATATTTGAAAATGGTTATATAAAAACCGAGATCCGAAATTTTGATAGCTTTTACCTCATGGTTGATACCCTGGCGCCAAGAATTGTACCGGTAAACATCAGCAATGGTGCATCTATGGTTGATATCCCAAGAATCCTGTTCCGTATTTCAGATAATCTTTCAGGAATAAAATCCTTCAATGCAATGATTAACGGGCAATGGGTTCTAATGGAATACGAGCCTAAAACGGGTGCCTTATGGCATCGTTTTGACGAATTAACAGCTAAAGGAAAAAACGATTTTGTATTGACAGTAAGTGATATGAAAGATAACTTAAGTACTTACCGAACTGTTTTTTACCGCTAAAGAGAATTATTCACTTCAAATAATATATTTTTATAATTTTAGCCCTTTAATTGAGTTAAAAATGATTGAGCTTACTGAGGGGCAAAAGGCTCCAGACTTCAAGTCAAAAGACCAAAATGGAAATAGTATCAGCCTGAGCGATTTCTCAGGAAAAGATGTCATTCTATATTTTTATCCTAAAGATAATACTCCCGGTTGCACTGCCGAGGCCTGCAGCTTCAGGGATAACTACCAGTCTCTGCTCAAAGAGGGGTATGAAGTGTTAGGTGTAAGCACTGACGATGAAAAGTCACATCAAAAATTTATTGCTAAATATGACCTGCCATTCCCTCTGATTGCTGATACAGAAAAAGAGATCGTTGAAGCTTATGGAGTTTGGGTTGAAAAAAGTATGTATGGCAAAACATACATGGGGGTAGCAAGAAAAACATTCATTATTGACAAAAACGGATTGATTCGCAAGATTATCGATAAAGTTGATACCAAAAACTCTTCAGGGCAGGTTTTGGATGCGCTAAAATAATTCGGTTTATCCCGCTCTAATTCTCTCTGATATAAATAATTTCAAAATAACCCTTCCCTTTCAAAGAACATGGCTATTTTAGCAAAGCCATTAAGCAAAAATTATGACACCAGATATTGATAAATTAACAAAAATTGCCTCCCAGGTTCGGCGCGATATTTTAAGGATGGTTCATGCCTGTCAATCCGGACATCCGGGCGGCTCATTGGGATGTGCTGATTATTTAGTTGCGCTCTACTTTCACACTTTAAAGCATAATACCAAATTTGACATGGATGGAAAGGGTGAAGATTTGTTCTTCCTTTCTAATGGTCATATTTCACCGGTATGGTATAGTGTACTGGCGCGTTCCGGATATTTTGAGGTTTCAGAGCTGGCCACTTTCAGAAAAATTAATACCCGATTACAAGGGCACCCTACTACTCACGAAAATTTGCCTGGAATACGGGTTGCATCCGGTTCATTAGGTCAGGGGATGTCAGTGGCAATCGGTGCTGCAATCTCTAAAAAGTTAAATGACGATAACAGAATTGTGTTTTCTTTACATGGTGACGGAGAACTTCAGGAAGGCCAAACCTGGGAAGCAGCTATGTATGCCAGCCATAATAAAATTGATAACCTGATATCAACCATCGATGTTAACGGACAGCAAATTGACGGACCAACCGATGTCATTTTATCTTTAGGTAATCTAAGAGCTAAATGGGAATCATTTGGATGGGAAGTACTTGAAATGAGCGGAAATGATATGGCCGATGTGGTTCGGGTTCTTGAACTGGCGATTAGCAAGACATTTAAAGGAAAGCCAATCATGATTCTGATGCAAACTATGATGGGCAATGGTGTTGATTTCATGATGCATACCCATAAATGGCATGGTTCTGCTCCAAACGATGATCAGCTTGCACTTGCACTGGGTCAGCTTGAAGAAACTCTTGGGGATTATTAAAGATTTCAAAAAAGTCAACCCGTATACAAAAACACAATTAAACTAATTTTGCCTGCTTTGTTTCAGGCCCTTTGCTTTGTTATATGAAGAAATACACATACACCGAGAAAAAAGATACCCGTTCAGGTTTTGGAGCAGGTTTACTTGAAGTGGGAAAGAAGAACGATAAAGTAGTCGCCTTATGTGCAGATTTGATCGGTTCATTGAAAATGGATGCTTTTATCAAGGAATTTCCTGAACGTTTCTTTCAGATCGGAATTGCAGAAGCAAATATGATGGGAATTGCTGCTGGTTTAACTATTGGCGGAAAAATTCCTTATACCGGCACATTTGCTAACTTCTCAACCGGTCGGGTGTATGATCAGATCAGACAATCTATTTCCTATTCCGACAAGAATGTAAAAATTTGTGCTTCACACGCCGGACTTACCCTGGGTGAGGATGGTGCTACCCATCAGATCCTGGAAGACATCGGAATGATGAAAATGCTTCCGGGAATGGTTGTAATCAATCCTTGTGATTATAATCAGACAAAGGCAGCAACTATCGCCATTGCTGATCATCATGGTCCGGTTTACTTAAGATTTGGAAGACCTGCAGTTCCTGTTTTTACTGATCCAGATCAAAAGTTCGAGATCGGTAAAGCATGGATGGTAAATGAAGGAACTGACGTTAGTATTTTCGCTACCGGTCATATGGTATGGAAAGCAATTGAAGCTGGCGAAAAACTAGCAGAAGCAGGAATCAGCGCTGAAATAATTAATATTCATACCATTAAACCTTTGGATGAAGCCGCAGTCTTAAAGTCAGCGACCAAAACAGGATGCGTAGTAACTGCCGAAGAGCATAATCGCTATGGCGGTCTGGGTGACAGTATTGCACAGGTACTTTCCAGAAATAATCCTGTTCCGCAGGAATACGTTGCGGTTAACGATAGTTTCGGAGAAAGTGGGACTCCTGATCAACTGATGAAAAAATACGGTTTGGATACCGAGGATATTATCAATGCGGTAAACAGGGTAATTAAACGTAAATAATTGCCCTGAAGCCCGGAATCCAAGCCAAAAACAAAAATATGCAGGTAGAGGATTCCGAAATCTTAGAAAAATTTTCAAAGGAAAACACCCGCCATGAGGGCTTCAATCTTCTGCTGAACAAATATCAGCAGAA
>Ga0075152_10002576_pt1 | contig 12882 bp, 12 predicted proteins | sample JI61114C2DNA_FD_70964 | JGI IMG/M metagenome (GOLD analysis project Ga0075152, IMG submission 70964) | Wastewater effluent complex algal communities from Wisconsin, to seasonally profile nutrient transformation and Carbon sequestration -... | ecosystem: Engineered > WWTP > Effluent > Algae...
CCCCGCAACAATTCGGCGTCCACATCCGTGTAGATACGCAGGTGACACTCGCGTCGCCCAGCGACAGGCAACTGGACCGAATCGACAGCACCAAAGCTGCCCAGCTCCCTGAGCAGGTGCTCCAGACTGCCCGCATCATCGGCCGGATCTCCGGCAAGGACGAAGTGCAGGTCAAACCCCATCCCCGACGAGGCAGGCGTAGGAGCCAGGACAGCGGACGGCACAGCGGCAGGAGCACTGCAAACCGCCACCTTCGCCGGCTCGTCCAGCGCACGGCACAAAGCCTCAAGGCGATGGCAAATGGCCTCGGCGGCCTCCCGGTCGGCATCCTCCTCGCCCCGATGGGCAGCGAGCAGATTCTTGAGCACATCACCGGCAACCAGTGAGGCGTCCACCATATCATCCGTGAGTGGGGCCTCGCCCTTGCGCACCCGATCGAGCATGGTCTCCAGGATGTGGGTGACCTCCATCATGTCCTGAAAGCCGAAGGTCCCGCTCGAACCCTTTATCGAATGGGCCGCCCTGAACAAGGCATTGACCTCTTCCGGATCAGGGGCGCCGGGATCAATCGCCAGCAGCAACGCCTCCATGCTCGCCAGGTGCTCCGCCGCTTCCTCGAAGAACACCTGATAGAACTGGCTCATGTCTATGGCCATGCCTGTCTCCCGTGATGCACGACTGCCGATGCGGCCTTAGCCGATCACCTTCTTGACGACCTCGATCAGCTTCTGGGGGTCAAAGGGCTTGACCAGCCAGCCGGTGGCGCCGGCAGCACGGCCCTGGGACTTCATGGCATCGGACGACTCGGTGGTGAGCATGAGAATGGGCACGCTGCGATACTGCGGCATGGCCCGCAGGGATTTGATCAGGGACAGGCCATCCATACGAGGCATGTTCTGGTCGGTAAGAACAAGATTGCAGGCCCTCGCCTTGGCCTTGTCGAGTCCATCCATGCCATCGACAGCCTCGACCACCTCGTAGCCGGCGCTTTTCAGGGTGAAGGACACCATCTGCCGGATGGAGGCAGAGTCATCAACGGTGAGTACGGTCTTGGCCATCGTCATTTCCTAGGGTTCTGTGACTAAAACAAATCTATCTCGCCGTGCGAGACTTCCTGCTGACGCACCGGACGAGCCCCGGTTTGTACCTCGAGAGCGGCAAGATGCGTCCGCATCTCATCTGCCGCACGGAGGAGCGGCGCGACATCTCCAGCGGTGGCTGCCTTCTGGATACAACCAGACAGGGCATCGAACTGCCCCATGAGCTGGGTCAGCCCCGTCACTCGACGGTCCACATGCGCAATCAATTGGGAGACCAGATCCTGAAACTGCAACGCAGTGACTGCGCGATTGACCTCCGCATCCATGACTTGGGCGTGCCTGGCGAGGTGACCGATTGCATCGCCCCGCTGACGGTTCAGCCCTTCCATGGAGACCAGGACCTGCTCAACCTGCTGCTTGGATTCGAGCGCGAAATTCATGTCGGTGGAAGCGAGCTTCTCGATGGCCTGCTCCGTTCCCTTGACCCCCTCCCGCATACCCTGCATGACGAGAGCAATCTGCTGGCTGCACTGGCTGGTGCGGGTGGACAGATCCCGAACTTCGTCTGCCACGACCGCAAATCCACGTCCGGCCTCACCGGCACGGGCCGCCTCAATGGCCGCATTGAGGGCGAGGAGATTGGTCTGCTTGGCGATACCGGCGATCTCGGTGAGGATGGACTCTACATCTTTCGCCCGCTTTGAAATCCGATCCGTCAGTTCGACAAGCTCCATGCCGAGCTTGCTGTTCATGATTATGCTGTCCACCACCCGTTGCATGACGCCGCTGGTCTGGGCAACGAACTCGTCGAGGCGCATCCCCTCATCACCGTCGGCGTCGTCACTGGCGAGACTCACGGCAATCGCCTGCTGTGCGTTGGTCGCCGCGAGGATGCCGTGGAAACTCCCGGTGAGGGAAGCAATGGCATCGGAGAGCATCTGCTGCACCTGATCCACCTCTTCCCGGATGCACTGGTACTGGTTGCGCGAGCTTGCGGACGCGTCAGTCAACATCCGCTCAAGGGTCGCACACACGTCGGCAGACGTTGTCTGCTGCACCTGCGCGTCTTCGGATGCCCCCCCGGACGGTGCAGCGAGCACAAGCGCGATCCAACCTACCGCCGCTCCAGCCACCACAAGAACAACCGGCAGACCGCCGCCCTGCAGAGAAACAACCAAGCCCGCCAGGAGGCCTGACCACAGCAGGCCCAGCAGGATGATTGTTGCGCGGGTGAGCTTCATAGTAATTGTCTTGCTTCAGATACACGAATAAACATATCGTCACTCAGGACCGATTCCTTTAGTGACTCGGAGCAGGCGGACGCGCGCCAGACTTCAGCCCCGCCTGGATCTCGCTGGCTTCAAGCGTGTTCTCCGCGCTGACCTCCAGCCTCCTTGAGTCCCCTGCTCGCATGGCCGCCTCCGCCTGCTTGTTGAGCACGACGATACTGATGCGCCGATTGATCGGCAGATTTGGATTCTGAGGATCAAGTGGCAGCGTATCCGCCAGACCGACCACCCGGACCATCTTGCCCTCGGTCAGCCCTCCGGCGACCAGCTCACGTCGGGATGCGTTGGCCCGGTTGGCAGACAACTCCCAGTTCGAGAAGCCCCTCTCACCACCCGCATAGCGGGTCGAGTCCGTATGCCCCGAAAGGCTGACTCGGTTGTCCACGCCATTCAGAGTGGCGCCGATAGCCCGCAGCAACTCCTGGGTATAAGGCTTCAGTGATGCACTCGATGAATCGAACATCGGACGATTCTGTTCATCCACGATCTGAATGCGTAAGCCTTCGGTGGTGATATCCAGCAATAACTGGTTCTTGAAGGGGCGCAGACTCGGGCTGGCTTCAATGATGGCTTCGATCTGCCCCTTGAGATCTTCCAGCCGCGCACGCTCCTTGCGTTCCTCAGCCTTCTTGGCGGCCTCGGCCCCCTCGTCACCGGTCGGTTTGGTTGCCCCCTTGGCCGACTCAATGTTCATGGAACGCTTTCCATCCACATCACCGCGCTTGACCTGCCCGACCGAGCGGGTCAGATCCTGCCCGCCGCCGGCGATGGGGCTGGTCGCATCGCCGGCGCCGGAGCCGCCACTCATTGCTACCTTGAGCGGCGAGTTGAAGAAATCCGAAATGCCCTGAAGATCGCCCTGAGCAGTGGAGCCAAGCAACCACATGAGCAGAAAGAAGGCCATCATCGCAGTCACAAAGTCGGCATACGCGATCTTCCACGCTCCGCCGTGGGCACCGCCGCCGCCCTTCTTTATCTTCTTTACGACAATTGGCTGCTGGGTATCGTCGCTCATTGAAAGCGCTCCTCACCCATTGGCTCAAAGGAAACATCCCTCATCACGAGCCTCACTTCCGGCTCTTGATCGCTTCTTCGAGCTCGGCGAATCCGGGCCGATCAGTAGAGAACAGAACCTTACGCCCGAACTCCACCGCCACCTGTGGGGCATAGCCATTCATGCTGGCAAGCAGCACAGCCTTCATGCATTGATAGATCTTGCCACCCTCTTCCACCTTCTGCTCTAGCTGCCCGGCCACCGGCGCCACAAATCCGTAGGAGATCAGAATACCCAGAAAGGTGCCTACCAGCGCGCCACCGATCATCTTGCCAAGCACCGCGGGCGGCTGTCCCACGGAGCCCATCACATTCACAACGCCCATCACCGCCACGACGATACCAAACGCAGGAACCGCATCCCCCACCTTCGCTACCACGTGGGCTGGTGTATGCGCCTCTTGGTGATGGGTTTCCATCTCGATATCCATCAGATTCTCGATCTCGAAGGCGTTGAGATTGCCTCCGACCATCATCCGAAGGTAGTCACATAAAAAGTCCACTGCGTGGTGATCGGCGGTGAAGGCCGGGTACTTTGAGAGAATCGGGCTTCCCTCAGGATTCTCAATATCGCCCTCAATCGACATCAAACCCTCCTTGCGCACTTTCGCAAGGATCTCGTAAAGCATGCACAGCAGATCAACGTAAAAAGCCTTGTTGTACGGAGACCCCTTGAAGATCGTAGGCAGCGCTGCAATGGTCCCCTTGATCGCCTTGGGACCATTGCCAGCAACGAAGCCGCCGATGGTCAGACCGACGATCGCGATGTACTCGGTGGGAACCCACAAGGCCGCCAGACTGCCGTGGACGGCGTAGGTGCCAAGGGATGCCGCCAGGATAATGACGTAGCCGACTATCAGAAACATCGCCGAAACCTCGTTCTGTGAATTCGCGCCGCCAATGCAGTCCGCAGCGCTTTATTTTCAGGTTGGATATCGGCTCTGCCTGAAGAAACTTGAGCTCCCGCAGCAAGCCTGTCGTCACCCGATCAGGCCAAAAAAAACCGCCGATCGAAAGCCGGCGGCCAAGCTCTCAGAAGTAAGGGGAGTTTCAAGGCTGCGTCGTTTCAAGGGACTGCTGGGCACGCCGGGTTTTACCTGCACGGGATGGCACATGGCACAGACCGCAAACGTATTCGTGTGTCGGATCAAAGGCGTGCGACACAAACTCTCCACCGCAGCATGTACATTTGGCTGACTGCAGCAGCTTCGCATCAAGAAACCGAATCAAGGTCCAGGCACGGGTCAGGCTCAGCACCTGCTCCATCTGGAAGGACTCGATGTGTTCGTTGTAGAGGCGATAGGCCTGCACAATCGCGTCAAGATCCTCCTGCTTGGCATGCAAACGCACAAAGCGGTAAAAAGCCATGAACAGCGATGCATGGATATTCGGCTGCCAGGACATGAACCAGTCTGTGGAAAACGGAAGCATCCCCTTGGGAGGCGACACACCGCGCACTTCTTTATACAGCTTGAGCAGACGTTCGCGGCTGAGTGAAGTTTCCGCCTCAAGCATCTGCATGCGCGCGCCCAGCCGGATCAGATCCACAGCCTTCTGGATATCCTGCGCCTCCTGCAATACGCTTTTGTTCCGCATTATGCCCTCGGGCCGGTACGTGACGATCAGGCCAGCGTTTCCACCGGACGTCCTGCAGCCAGAATCGCAGCATGCAGATGTGCCGCACCCCGCTCACGACCATGGGCAGAAAGCAGGTCAACCAGCAAAGCGTCATTGAATCGGAACTGGCACAGCAGCATGTTTGAACTTGCCATACGCAGGACTTGCGCGGAACTCAGGCCTTCAAGCATCCCGGCCACATCTTCCCCAACGCCAAGTCGATAAATGGCTGCAGCACGATCCTCCCGTAACATTTGCTGGGCAAGCATGAGGTAGGCAAGGTTGAGCTCCCGAATTTCGGCGTGCATATCGCTTGTGCGCATGATCTTATCTCCTCGGCAATCCGCCTTTTTCATACGGCAAATTCTGCCGATTTCCGGCAAACATCACCATCCGAGGGCTTCGGATTCTGGCGTAGGATCAATTACGTCAACGCAAGTAAGAAAACCGCCTACACGATAAGCAACAAACCCCGCCTTCAGGTTAGGCGCGAGCAGGGCCCAATCAAGCGCAATGGGATTAGCGCGGCGGCACGATGGGCCCGGGGCGCAAGGATTGGGCTGTCATGATGCGGTTACGCCCCTTGTTCTTGGCAAGATAAAGGGCCTGATCGGCGCGCTTGATCAAGGCCTCGGGTTCGCTCATCACCGTATCACGGGTCGCCACACCAATACTCACCGACATATTGAGCGTCTGACCGCCCAGCACCAACGGCGCGCTTTCCACCGCGAAACGGACGCGTTCGGCACAGGCCAGCGCTGCATCCAACCCGGTATCCGGGCAGATAACAAGGAACTCGTCGCCGCCAGTGCGCGCGACGATATCCTGGGCCCGAAGTGCCCCCTTGACAGCGCCCGCCACTTGCTTGAGCACTGCATCACCCACATCGTGCCCGTAGGAGTCGTTGTAGGTTTTGAACATATCCACATCTATCACCATCGTTGATAGTGGACGACGGGTGCGCGAGGAAACCAGCCACTCCTGCTGCCCACGCTCTATGGCGTAACGTCGATTCGGGAAACCGGTAAGGGAATCAGTCAGCGCGACTTCCTGAAGACGACGGTTCGACACAGCCAACTCGGCCGCAAACCGACGGATCTCTTCCCGATCCCTATCCAGTTCCTGTTGCAGCCGGATCACCCGCTGACCAGCCCGGAGACGCGCGGCCAGCACGCGAGGCTTGATCGGCTTGTTCATGAAATCATCAACCCCGTTTTCAAACGCTTCAATCAGGCGATCTTCGTCCTCCAAACTCGTCATTATCAATATGTAAAGCCCGCGGCCAATCTTGGTTTGACGCAGCGCACGGGTCAGCTCAATGCCCGACATTTCCGGCATAACCCAGTCGATGATCATCAATTGGGGCTGATATTCCAACGCCATTTCCATGCCAGCCAAGCCGTCCGCAGCCTCGAGAACCTGATGACCCACTGTCTCGAGCACTTTGCGAACAAGGGCACGCATGGACGCATCATCATCAACAATCAAGACACGCATCGGCTGAACGCCGGGCGACAGACCCTGAACATGAGAGCCTGCAAACGAAGGAGTACTTTCCTGGGAGCCTAGCGCCTCCGCCACGCCTTCCGCCGACGCAGACTGAACGGCCGCCAGCCCCGCAGCGATCTCCTCACCCTTGCTCGCGAGTTCGCTAAACGGAGGAATTTCCAGCGTCTCTAGCTCAAGCAAACTCCCCCAAGCCTGCCATTCGCGCACCACCCCGTCACACAGCTCATTGATAGCCACCCGATCCAGGCCAAGCTTGGCGCCAATTTCAAACAAACGTCCCATCAAGTTGGGCCGCTCCGCCTCTTCAGCAAGACACACATCCGAAATATAGGACGCAAGACTCAGTGAATGAGCAATGACGTACTCGCGCGAGTTTTCAGGATAACCCGCCGCTTCTGGCGACTCCGCGAAAAAAGCAGGTTCGTGAAATATCCTGGGCAATCCCCAATCGGCCAGCATGGCCGCTCCAAGCTCCCGGTGATTCAGAGCAAACGCCCTTTGCTCAAGCGCAACCAACGGCAAATCCCTGTACTCCAGCGTCTGCTGAAGCACTTTTCCGTACTCGAGGGGATAGAGGGTCGCAAGTGCCAATTCACCGATTCTGGCCAGCAAGCCCAAACAAAAAGTTTCTTCTGCCGCCGCAGCACGAGTCCTCTGGGTGATGGCCTGCATTCCAAGAGCATAGACCAGGCAACTTGTCCAGTACCGACCATAATCAAAACTCTTGCAAGCTCCGTCCCGGTAGCTTGAAAGAAGGGAAAAACCCAGCGCCAGAGTGCGCACGGCCGGCAGGCCCAGGACCATCAACGCCTCCTGGACGGATGCGATCGCACGCCGGTTGTAGCCCGCCAGTCCGTTCGCCGCCTTGATCAGGCGACCAACAAACGCTGGGTCTGTCTTGATAATCCGGGCCAGATCCCCCATCGAACTGTCTTCCTGCTGGATCAGCCGAATAATCGCCAAAGCGACGCCCTTCGGTGAAGGAAGATCTCCGGATGCCTTCAGATGCTCAAACTTAGTGATGTCGATCGGCAAGGCCATGTCTGGTCCAATGTGGTTCTGCGGCCCAAAGCCACGCGTCACACATTATCGGACAGGCGACTCCGGTCTTTAGGAAGACCACCACTAAAAACACAAACCCCATCTTCAAGGCAAGCTCCTTGAATTAGAATCAGGGGGTATCCATGCATCTGCCTAACCATGAACTATTGCTCCCATTGCGGCGCTCCAGTGAGCCTCAAAATTCCGGCAGGCGACAGCCTGCCACGCCATGTTTGCGACCAGTGCGGCACCATCCACTATCAAAACCCCAAGGTCGTTGTAGGCGCGCTAGTGGAATGGGAGGACAGCGTTCTCATGTGTCGCAGAGCAATCGAGCCACGCTACGGCTACTGGACTCTCCCGGCAGGCTTCATGGAAAACAACGAGACGTGTGGCGGTGCTGCGCTGCGGGAGACCTTCGAGGAGGCCGGAGCTCGAATCGCTCTCGGCCCGATGTATTCCTTTGTGGACCTCCCCCACATCAGCCAGATCCACATCATCTACAGAGCCAGACTGCTCGATTTGGATTTCAAACCAGGAGAGGAGTCCCTGGAGGCGAGCCTGATGACGGAGCAGGATATTCCATGGTCAGAAATTGCATTCCGCTCGGTGGAGTACACGCTGAAGTGTTTTTTTGAAGATCGCCGCCGAGGCCACTTCGATCTTCATGCAACCAGCCTTGCTATCCCAGCGAGCACACTGAGCAAATGATCCGACGCCTCAATGCAGCAATACCAGCACTTTCTAAGGGTTCTGGCCCTCGAACACAACGGACAACCTGACAACACCACGCGCTTTACCCTCACGCAGAGTCGGGCTGGCAACCCGTCCAACCGCCTGCCGAAAGATTTGCAGGGCAAGGACATCGACGATCTCTGCACCACTGGAATCTGCGAGAGCAACCAGAGGTACCGTTGACGCTCCCTCAAGATGAATGTCGACAACAGCGGTCCCTCTCAGAACAGGCTCTCCCGCTCCAGCTGTACGCGACATAAGTTCAAGGGCAGCAGACGCCAAAGCAAACTTGTACGCGTGAAGAGCGTGTGGATCAACAGCTCCCTCATCAAGCACAGGCAAGATTTCCTCTGACTTATCCGCACCAAGCGCCACAACATTTGAAGAACTAGAGCGCTTTTGAACGCCTTCACGATGCGCACGGGAAGGCACTCCAATACTCCTGGATTGCGGGGATCCGGTCGGAGCCGAGCGGGGGGCGGTGTGGCCATCAGCTACCAAAGGCTCAGCAGGAACGGATTCAGACGGAGCGACGCGCTGACCGAGTTGCACATGCAGTATCTGCTTTGGCGCAGGCGAGCGTAGTTGTGGCATCGGTGACGGCCAAAAGACTACCAAGTGCACAAAGAGGGATACTGATAAAACGCCTAATAGCTGTCGTTTGTCCATACAGCAGCATAGTTCAGACGCGTCAATTCATGCAAAATAGATTAACGGTGTCGGACGACACGTCAGGGAAACTCTGATCAAATCGCCCTTCAGCCTCTCCCCCGCGTCAGACTAGTTGTCGCTGTATGACCCAGTAATTCGCCGCTAAAGCGAATGCCTCAGCGGGTGTCTTCATCTCCAGGGCCTGATGCGGCCGTTGGTGTTTATAGAACTAGATCCAGTCGCCAATGACACGGCTGGCATGCTGCAGAGTCTCGAAGCGGTGGAGGTGGATGCACTGTAAGCCTCTGGCAATCCCCTCTTGACCGAGCCTCAGGCTGACTCCGGCCGCCACCGATGCGGCAACAGCTCCCCGATCCGACTCTGCGGCTGAGTCGGCAGGCGGGTGAGGACGTCCTTCAGGTAGGCGAAGGGCTCATGCCCATTCAGGCGCGCAGCGAGCCGGCGAAGAGCCAATTCTTGCGGTTATGCTGAACTTGGCATAACCGCAATTATGTTCAGTTGGCAATTATGTTGAGTCGCCGGCAGCGAGGCCTGAAGTGGCAGTGGCCAAGCTGTTTGCCGGCCCCAGTAGCGGGTCTCGCCTGCGCATAATCATTGGTGGTTTCCTGTGGCTCCCATGCCTCACTCCAGGAGATCACCATGCCCACCAACGTATGCTTGGCACACCTTGTCCGCCATGACTGGCTGACGGACGGCCCGCTGAACGAACGCATCGCGTTGTACGTCGAGGCGCTGCAGAACCGGCGCTATGCCAGAAGCACCCTCAGCGCTTATCTGCGTTGTCTCGCGCATTTCAGCTACTGGATGCTGGGTGAAGGACTGAGTGCCGCGGGTATCGATCGAGCACTCATCGAGCGCTTCCTGCAGCATCACCTGCCGACGTGCACCTGCCCAGCGCCTTGCCGATCCGATGTGAAGGAGGTGCGCGCGGCCCTCCATCGTTTGCTGGACCTACTCCCCGGAGCGGATCAGGAGGCGACGACGTCGGCCTGCATTGCAGCCGAGCTTGGGCGCTTCGACGATCATTTGCGCCACACCTGCGGCTTGGCGCCGCTGACCTGCACCTATCGGTGCCGGCACGTCGCGGCATTCCTGGCCAGTTGTTTCGGGACTGAGCCCCTTGAGATTGGACGGCTGACTGCTGGTGATATCGATGCCTTCCTGAAGGGCCTGGCTGCCCGCTGGAAACCCGCCTCACGCAAGGTGATCTGCACTAGTTTGCGCAGCTATTTCCGCTTCCGCGCCCTGCTGGGCAACGACACCCGGTTACTGTCCGCGTCGCTGCCGGCTATCGCGAACTGGCCACGTCGGCATCCGCCGAAGGTCCTCACGGATAGCCAGATCGAGCACTTCCTGCACGCCTTCGATCTGACTGATCCGGTCGGCCTGCGCGACTATGCCATCGCCCGCTGTCTGCTCGATCTGGGCCTGCGGGGCGACGAGGCCACGCATCTGACGCTGGATGCTGTGGATTGGCGCAACGGGATCTTGACGCTCCACCGGACCAAGAGCCAGCGCGTGCAGCACCTGCCCTTGCCGGTGCAGACGGGTGAGGCGCTTGCCCGCTACTTGCGGGACGGACGTCCGCAGACGGATAGCCGTGCTCTGTTCATACGCCACCGGGCCCCCTTCGGTGTCCCTCTTGGCGTAGCGGCCATCCGCAACGCGATGAATCGGGCCTTTGCCCGCTGCGCTCTGGCGGATCGGTTCTGTAATACTCACGTGCTTCGGCGCTCAATGGCCACCCGGCTGCAGAAGACCGGCGTGTCGATCAAGGAGATCGCCGATCTGCTCCGCCACCGGGATGTGAACACCGCCAGGGTGTATGCCCGCGTCGACCTGGAACGCCTGCGAACGGTCGCCTTGCCTTGGCCGGGGAGCGCATCATGAGCGCCACCACGACCTGGGCGGCCCGGGTGGAGGCCTACCTCGCTTATCGTCGCAGCTTCGGCTTTGATCTCTCGGTCGAGGGCGGCCAACTCGGATCGTTCGCCCGCTTTGCTGACCAACGCAGAGCCGAACGGCTCACGCTGGAGCTCGCCACCGACTGGGCACGCGCCTCACGTCATCCCCGTCCAATCAGTTGGGCGCGCCGAATCGAGGTGCTGCGCGGCTTTGCCGCTTTCTGCCTGCGCACTGACCCGGACACGGTCGTGCCCCCGCCAAAGCTCTTCGGCCCAGCCCATCGACGCCTGGTGCCGCATATCTATACCGGCGAGGAACTGCAAAGTCTCCTCGAAGCGACCGACCGCCTGGGCCCACCCGGCAGGCTGCGTCCGGCCACCTGCCGGACTCTCTTCGGACTGCTGGCGGCAACCGGACTGCGTATCTCCGAAGCGCTCAAGCTGACCCGGGCCGATGTGGATCTCGAGGCGGGCGTGCTCGATATCCGGGACGCCAAGTGTCACCAGCACCGCTTCGTTCCCCTGCATGCGAGCGTCACTCCGCATCTCCAAGCGTATGCGCAGCTACGGGACCAACTCGTCCCCGGCCCGTGCTGCGATCGCTTCTTTCTACGTGACGATGGCCGAGCCATTGATCAGCGAAGCATGCGGTACGCGCTGCACCGGGTGTGTCGCCAGTTGGGCTGGCAGGTGCGCGGGGACCATGCCCATCACCGGCTGCACGACCTGCGCCATACCTTCATCGTACGCAGCGCACTGCGTCTCTACGAGCAGGGTGGCGACGTCGAACGGGGCCTGCCGGTTCTCTCGATCTACGTCGGGCACGCCAAGGTGGTCGATACCTACTGGTACCTCACCGGAATCCCTGAATTGATGGCCATCGCCGCCGAGCGTTTCCACCATTACGCCCAGGGAGAGCCGACATGATCCCGCTACTCGCCGATCCCGCCGAGTTCGCCGCCCTGGTTCAGCGCTTCTTTGCCGAGCGCCTCCTCCAGCAGCAGGCCGTGAGCCCCAGGACCGTGGCCGGGTACCGGGACACCTTCCGGCTTCTGCTGGGCTATGCTGAGCGCCAGCTCGGCAAACCACCTGTCAAGCTGGCCTTGGGCGATGTCGATGCAGAGTTGATTCTCGGCTTCCTGACTCACCTCGAAGCCGAGCGCCACAATGCAGTGCGTAGCCGCAATGCGCGGCTCGCTGCGGTCCGCGCCTTTGCCCGGTACGTCGCGGTCCAATGCCCGCCAGCCCTGCTGCTCGCCCAGCGCATCCTTGCCATTCCGATGAAACGCTTCGACAGGCCGCTGCTCGGGTTTCTCTCTCGCGGCGAGGTGCAGGCGCTCCTGACGGCTCCTGATCCTGCAACCTGGTGCGGTCGCCGGGATCGAGTATTGCTTCAGTTGCTCTACAACACGGGTGCCCGGGTCTCCGAACTCATTGGCATCCGCGTCTGCGATCTGGAACTCGACGTCACGCCATCGGTGCGCTTGCATGGCAAGGGACGCAAGCAACGCACTGTTCCACTATGGAAGGAAACCGTCGTGGAGATCCGGCACTGGCTCCAGTCCGCGGGCCTGCAGAAGGACCAAGCACTGCTCCCCAATCGATGGGAAAGCCGATGACCCGTTCCAACGTCGCCGAGCGACTCGCCCGGGCGGTGAGTGCGGCAGCGCCGCGGTGTCCGTCGCTTCAAGGACGGGGCATCTCCCCGCATACGCTGCGCCATACAACCGCGATGCATCTGCTGCAGGCCGGCGTCGACCTGACAGTCATTGCCCTGTGGCTTGGACACGAGAGTCCGGTGACGACGCATGGCTACGTCGAAGCGGATCTGGCCATGAAGGAGCGCGCCTTGGCCGCGATAGCGCCTCCCGAAACCCGCGGCACACGCTACCGGCCGACCGATGCACTGTTGAAGTTCCTGCAGGCCCTTTGATTATGCGCAGCCGACAAGGGCGGGACGCCGCAGACAGGGCGGCCCGCTGCCGGCGACTCAACATAATTGCCGACTGAACATAATTGCGG
>Ga0075152_10002577_pt1 | contig 12882 bp, 22 predicted proteins | sample JI61114C2DNA_FD_70964 | JGI IMG/M metagenome (GOLD analysis project Ga0075152, IMG submission 70964) | Wastewater effluent complex algal communities from Wisconsin, to seasonally profile nutrient transformation and Carbon sequestration -... | ecosystem: Engineered > WWTP > Effluent > Algae...
TGACACCCGATTGATGGAAGTTTGCAAGTATGAGAAGAAGAAGTACCTCAACTTCCCCCTTTTCCTGGAATTCTTCCCGAACTTGCGTCGGCTTCGACAGGTACCCATTGATTTACTGTGTAGGCAGTCCAACGTATGTACTTCGACTTCTTTGATGTCACAGGAAGCACTTACATAGCACCTAAGGAGTTAGTGGCATGCCTTTCAGTCATCATGTTCGTGCCCAAAGCACTATTTGGTGAGGTGGTGCTATCCAAAGTGTTTGCTCATAGTGACCCAGGATTCTACTCGGAGTCAGAGTTTGAACTCTTCGTATCGATGAACAGTGAGTTCGAGTTCGATCGCAAGAAGGAAAACAAGGACAAGGACAAGAAGGAAAACAAGGACAAGAAGGAAAACAAGGACAAGCGGAAGCCATCGATAAAGTAATTTTCGCAGCTGATTGCCACAAACTACGATGTCATCCAGTTCGTTAGACTGTTCGACTTTTACGACACGGCAAGAGAGATGGAGGAAGTAAACAAATTGCGAAGCGAGACTAAGCAAGGAGAAATGAACAACCACCTTGGAAAGCAACAGCCACAACCACAACAGCGGCCAAAGCCAATCGATGAAGATCAGCAATAAAGTTAGGAAGACTCATCTATTGTCGAACCTGAGCGTATTCGTATAAGAATGGTGCGTGGCACCATCATCTATCTGGTCAGTACAGAGTGGTTCTTAGTTTGGGTTCGATATCTCCAGATCTACGGTTGCAACGAAGTTATCTTCTTTGATGAGAATGAAGAAGAGCATAGGTTCAGCGAGGACAGTATTACGCAACAGCTCAACCAGCACTGGATTACCCGACCATCGAAGATCAACAATCTGCAACTTTTGGATGAGTATGAGGAGGATCTCAAGCCTGAGCTGAAAGTGTATAGAGATGTTGTACCTCTTCCCGAGGGGCTCTGGGAGATGTTTAAGAGTGTCTATGGAGGTGGACCTGAAATCCGCAGAGTGTTCCCTGAACTGTACCCAATGATTGTCTACCGGGTCTTCCTGGATGGCAGCTGCGACTTCAAAAGTGAATTGCGCAGAAAGATGCATTCTGAAACGGCGCCGATTGAAAAGGTCTTGGATTCGGATGAACGTCGCAACGACCAATAATCACACATATTTGTGAAGAAGTGGTCGGATGAATAGTGGACAGACTTCCCAAGACAGACAGCACTGACCAACCGTAACATGCACCATGGCTATGTTGTGAAGGTGCCTCCCAACCTCAACCGTGATTTCTTGCAGAGGTACTGTCAAGATCATTTGGAGAATCTCCATTTCGGTAGTAAACTGAAGCTGCGCAATACGCTCGGAGTGGAATAGGAATGCTACGTGTTTTCAATTAACGGCGGAGTCTATACTCTACACTATCCCGGAAAGAGTTATCGATGTGATGCTGAATATCCGCACTTTTAGCTGCAGAAGGCTATTGATGATCCCACAGTGATTCCAATTCCCAAGCTTGTATACCATGGGCTACCCACAAACCTCACCTAAAAAGAGCCCTTCGTAACTCCGGTGATTTAGTGCCTGCTCGCCACCCCATACTTCAAGTGGTACCTCGAACGTAAGAAGTACAACGATGCACTGGCCAGCGAATTTATCACCAAATCACTTGTCAAACAGCTTTCTGAAATGTCAGAATAATACAAACGAAAGCAAACCAAACCTGAGATTAAGGTGGGCGTTGATCGGTTTTACAAGATGTTTGTGGATAGGAGGCCTGTCTACAGAGAGCCACTCAAGGACAACCGAGTCATCTTTCCAAACGAATACCTGAACGACTTGCTGACACTTATGGCTGAAGAGTTGTCCATTCCAGAGTACATCCTGGAAACAAATAACCTCAAGTTCGAGGGGAGTGCTGCCAGTCCGGTCGAATAGTCATTCAGCATCATCCCCAAGTTCTTCGCGAGCACTGAAGTATGCAAGACATTCTGCGAGGACTGTAAGTTCGAGTAAAGGAAGGAACTAACCAGCTACATAATATCGCTGCCAGTCTGCGAAGACGAGAAGATTTTCTACTAGGCCATCTTCCGATCGAAGAAGGGGTTGTTCAAGAAATATGGTATTCGCATCAAAAAGAGCGAGAAATTCATCGTCTACGCTGAGCGCTTTAGCGCTAAGATAGGTATTCCAATGAGCAAACTTGCCATCGCCGAAATCTTCAATATGGAGTTCCGCAAGCACTACGGTGAAAACGATTATGAATCAACCCTGCATTTACTGGGCCTCCACGAAACGGACATTATCTACATATTCGAGGTCGCAGATGAAACTAACGGTGGTGAACAGCGCAATGAAAAACGGGTAATTTCGAACAACATGAATATCGCAGTAGGCAGCCTAGTCGACTTCAATGTTTACAGCGACTGGCAAGTAGGTCGTGTGCAGAAGACAGAACGTGACAAAGCTGTGATAGCCTCACACGATGGTATCAGTGAAATTGAGTATCGTCGTATCCGAATGTTCAAGGAAAAGACAAAAGAAAAACCACTGTTTAGAATCGATGTAATGCACCGCAAATGGTCACTGCTGAGCCACAAGGTGGAGTACTTCCTCATTCCGTCGGTGATTGCAGTGGGGGAGTGGATGAGCTGGCAGGAGGTTGTGCAGCTTATCGAACGAGAAGCAAACAATTTCGTAATGCACTGTTGTAATTCAGAAAAGAGCCTTTGAGCAGCATGAAGTTCAATCGAGAGTCGAAGAGGAAGATAGTATACGAGATGAAGTCAGGTCTAAGGGAAGTCGCGTGGGATTTAGAGGCACTAAACAGCATGAAAACCTTCTAGTCGATCACAGCCAAACACACCGGTTGAAGCTGACTGGCAGTATGGTTGGGATTGGTGAATCATCAGCTCCGGGAACCGTTCGAAGACAATTAGGTTCTGACCCTAATATTCTTTTGGCGGCCTCAGACAAAGTAGATCAACAACCAACCGCCGTCCGACAAACCCCGTTCCGACCTCTGACAGCATATCGGCAAGAAGCAAGGCCAGAAACACCCTACCATATTAACATTATGCTGAAGAACTATGGTGAGACCTGCTTCCGTTGCAAAAAGAAAATCCAAATCTTTTCTGAACACAAGCCAAACAACTCAGAGCACGAGAAGTACTGTCGTGGGTGCCAATTGAACCCTGAAGACCCTATGGGCATAAGCCTCGATCTCCGAAAGGTTTGTTTCACCGTGGATTGGACTCGTGACTTCACCTATGCAATGCCTGAAACCCTCACGGAAGACGAGACCTACAGAGAATAGAAGAATGAAGTAGAAAGATTCAAGAACGACTTGAACGATAGTCTGAAAGGCTACAGCGAGGATGGTATAAAAGTGGAGATTAGGTGCACCAGATGCCAATATACACAGGGGCTGCTCAAAAGAAACATCGATAAGACGCCAAACATCCTCATAATTCACCTCAACCGCTTCAAACGCACCAAGGACGATTATATTCGTTTCCACAATAAAATCAACTTCCCGGAGAGATTGTCGTTGAGTAGCATCACCCTCAACAGCGACCGTATGAATGATAGCTACCAGTTGTTCGGGCTCATCGGCCTCAAGGACAACAATCTGGCAGAGCCCCAGTGGTACTCTGTGTTCATGAAGCACAAGGGGTACTGGCTGATGTGCTAGAAGGACGGAGCAATTCCAGTTGACATTCGCCAAGTAAAGACGCAGGAACTGTACATGCTCTTCTACCGCAAGGTTAACGTCGAGGGCACTCTGATAACAAACGTGATTTGAGCCCAACCTTATATCAAGAAAAGCTGGTGTTGCTCAGCAGGATATACTTAATGTCGTAGGCCTGTGACTGCATGAATTTCTGCACATCTTCCTTTACAATTTTCCTGTAGTTCTCGAGCTTTTCATCCTTGCGAATGAGCAAACAGCTGAAGGCACCAGCAATTGGATTGGAAGGTTTTTCTGTAAAGCGGTTCTAGTTCTGAGCCTTTCTAGTGAACTCAGCGATGAACTTGTTGAGTTTCAGCAAGTCCATCTGTTCAAGGTTGACTATAGTGCTCTCGAGTTGGCGCACCTTCGCTCTCAGCTCTTCGATCTGGCGGGATTGGTCATGCATCGCATCCGAAGTTGATCTCTCTAATATTGAGCTTAGCTCCATGCTGTGCATCTTGTTCGCGGTACTCATTGGTTCTCTGAGTTCTCCTTAGATCTTTTGATGGTTCCTTAGCATCTTAATCTCTTCTTGTCTGAAATCAAGCTCCTTTAAGGTCTTCCCTAAATTCTCTTCTGCCTCGTCAAGCCTGTTTTTCAGAATTTGATTGCTGCTTTCAAGTCTGGAGATCCTCCCCTTATAGTCTTATTCCATCTCCGAGATAGTCGTTTAGAAGACATGTCGAGCCCGTTCGACGAAAGCACTTCTGAAGCCCTTCCCTATCGGTGCTGTGTGAACCTATAAACTCTTCGCGGAATGATCGCTGGAACCCTCCATATATTAATTAGAACTACTTGAGACATATTTGACACCTCGCAGCATCAGTGGGTCAGTCATCATGCTCCTCTTCATCGTCTTCGATGGTAATTACTCGGCGGTTTTCGTTGTGCACCGGTTCGTCTTGCTTGTGGAAGAGCGGCTTCTCCAGTGGCTTGTACTTGAGGGTCTGGTCGGGCTTGGTATTGTCGATTCGCAGTCGGTCGACTACCTCGGCATCCTTGAGCTTCATCTTCTGCATCTTCTTCTATTTCTTGTTCTCGCGGTCCTTGAGCACTGTAGTATCCACCCCGTTGATGGAGATGTCCCGTTCCTTTTCAATTAGTTTGTAGAGGCTGAGCATACGCTTATTGAGTTCACTTTCGGTTCTTGACCGGAAGAAGTGGTCAAAGCGAAACATTGGTTCGTTGCGGATGAGGTCTCTGACTGCCGACATATTGTTTACTCCAAGTTCAAGCAGGTTTTGCACAAGGAAGCGGTCGGCCTCCATCGAAAACAGCTTCGATCGGAACTTGGTATACACCGAGGTATTGAAATCCACTTTGTGACCTTGTGAGCGTTTCCATTCTAACAGCTCGCTGTGATGGCGACGGTTGCTTATACGCTCTTCTCCCTGGTCAATATGACGGCGGATGCGCTATCGATCAGCCAATTCATCTAGTCTATTCCAGAACACCTTTGAATACCGTTAGATCTCGGTTTGTGGTTTCACCATGAGTTGGCTAATATCGCGGAAGCTGTTCTTTCCGAACTTCTCACTGCCATGGATGAAGTTTTGGAAATCCTGACGACTCCAACCCACGAACCCTGTGTTCATCAGTCTCTGCTTGGTCAATTCTTCCTACTCACCCAATGTTCCACCATCCTACTCCTTCTGAAGCAACTCAGTCAGTAAATCTTTCTGCTCGTAGAAGTGATGTTCGGGCAATTGAATCTTCTTGTAAGGGCGAGGCTTCCCATCCTTCCCTATGATTATGTGTTTGCCGAAATCTTTCTTATCTCGGCGAGCTCGGAGGTTCTAGCCTTGCATTTCCCTCGCCAAAGCTTCATCCATTGCTTCCTCATCATCCCTGTTATTGTCGATAAAGCAATCAAAGATGTTGATGGAGCTCATTCCCAAATCGAATGCTGCAGCTTGCTCCTTCACCCTCCCTTAAACAGTTTGGTTGAGTTCGTTTGTTTTGCTTTCTCCTCTTTGCAAGAGCTGTTCGATTTTTTACTAGGACATTGTGCCACCATCGGCCTTGAATATTGCACTGGCTCCAAACTGCAGCATATCCTTCATTTCGTCTCTGCTCAGAGTTCTATTCTTCTGACTGGACATACGGCCCTGCTGGATGACCAAACTATCCCACTTCAGTTTGATGGTCTGCCTTTCAATAATCTTTTCCTACACTGTGGATTCAGTAATTAGCCTATAGACGTTGACCTTATTCTTCTGCCCAATACGATGTGCTCGATCCATAGCCTGCAGATCCATCTGTGGATTCCAATCCGAGTCGTAGATGATAACTGTATCGGCTGCTGTGAGGTTGATACCCAGTCCACCTGCCCTTGTTGACAATAGAAAGATAAACCTATCGGAGCCTTCAGCCATGAACTCATTGATTTGCCTATCACGGGAATCCATGTCAGTTGAACCGTCAATACGGCAGTAGCGGAACTGACGGAAGTTGCAGTAGTCTTCAAGGATATCCAGCACCATTGTCATCTGAGAAAAGATGAGAATTTGATGGGTCTCTCCTGCTAGCTTTCGCAGCAGCTGATCGAGGACAATCATCTTCCCACTGGCCCTAACAAGATGCTCACCTAGTGCCGGCGACCCTTCCTCCTCGACATTTGGAAACAAGTAAGGGTGGTTGCACACCTTTCTCAGCTGCATTATGAGGTTCAGATACAACTTCTTTTCGTCTTCAACAAGGTTGCGGTTCTGCAGCAGCGACTTGTACAGCTTGACCTGCACATCAGTAAGCCCAACATAGATATGGATTTCCTTCTTTTCGGGAAGAGTCTTCTACACTTCCTTCTTGGTGCGACGCAGCATAAATGGCCGTAGAATCTTGTGCAGCTGCTGGATCATGTGGATATTCTTCTTTTACAGCTATTCCTTGCTGACCTCACCGCTCTTTTCGTTGTTGGAACTAAACCAACGGTCGAACAGCTCGCTCGAATCGAAGATGTCTGGCAGGATGAAGTTGAGCAGACTCCACAGTTCGTGCAGGTTATTCTGCAATGGGGTTCCCGTCAACAACAGCTTGAAGTTCGTAGATAGGCTGCGAACCACCTGGGAGAGCAGGCTTTATTCGTTCTTAATCTTGTGTGCTTCGTCTATTATGAGATACTTCCATCGGATCTTTTTCAGGTATTTTAGGCAGATACGCACACCTTCGAAGCTTGTGCACACCACGTCAAAGTTACCTTTGAGGATGTAGTCACGAAGGATTGGCTACCGTTCCTCCTTGGTTGCGATTAACTTCACCACTCTACAGCAGGGCAGCCACTTATTTATTTCCCTCACCCAGTTGCCCAGAGTAATCTTGGGGGCTACTATCAAATGCGGGCCATTAATTTTCTTGAACTGCCTGAGGAAGGCTATGATGGAGATGGTCTGGATGGTCTTGCCTAACCCCATATCATCTGCTAGGATGCCATTGATTCCGCCTTCATAGAGGCTCACCATCCAGTTTAGTCCGACCATCTGGTAAAATTTGAGTTGACCCCCAGTCAGTATTGATGGTTGTTCGGATAGATGGGTATAGCTGCTGCCACCTTCCTCTAACTCTTCTTCCTCTAAGATCTGCTTTTCTTCTGCTTCTTCCACTTCGAAGCGACCACGTTTTCTTGTCCGTTCCTATCGCTGTTTGTTGCGTGCTGACTCATGATGTGATAGTAGATAGTTAGCGTAGTACTCGGCTTGCTTGAGGAGAAGCTACATCTGCTGATCAACCGATGAACCCAAGCTGGGAGCATCAGACTTCAATTTGCGGATGAAGTTGCGTTTATGCTTCTCCTGCTCTTCGAGCTTCTGCACTTCGGCGCTGTTCAACTCCTCAGGTTGGATAGGCAGTTCCTCCACCTCATCGAGGTTCTCCGAAGAGTCATCAGGCTCTTCCTATTCGGGAGTGTTCGAGGGCCGCGAGGATGGTCGCTCAGAACTACGCTGTTAGTCCTCCGACGGTTGCTCTGGCTACATCAATCTGGTGATGAGTCTCTGGCAATTAATTATAGAGTTCATTTACGCGGCCCAAATGAAAACGGCGCGACTTAATTTACCTATCAGAGCGCAATTTCTCCCAAACAATCCACTCATAGTTGGGTAGCACTATTGAGGGTGGTTTGGCTAACTTGCTCGTCCTTGCTTACAGAATTTCTTCCCAATACGATCAGTTATATAACAGTCATGTCCGAAAACCCAAATTTTCGGCTCAGACCTTCCTCGAAACAGTTGTCGTAGAGGCGTGAGCAGTTACGCTCAGGAAGCAACACGCTCTTAAACGAATCTCCAAGCTTGGAGAGGCAGCTACACAGTTTGTAGACCAACGGAAGGTACCGTCAGTAGGTAACATAGGCTCAACGAACTCGAATCTGCTCTAATTAACTTCAAGAACAACGTGGACGTGCGGTTGAGTAGGATGAGCGATCCTCGAACTGAGTTCAAAGCAATGGTTGATAAGTAGAGCAACCTCAATCGGCAGCTAGCAATGAAAGTCAATCAGTTGGAGGAAGCTCTTTACCATACACAGGAATCCATGCGCAAGAACGATGAAATCGTCAGTGCTACGCTGTTGGAGTTCCAGAAAAGGCTTGAAGTTACTGAATATCGGGCGAGGACTAATGAGAAGGAGCTTGAAGGAGTCACGAACGTAATATCACGAGTAAAGCTAGTTGAGAGTCTTGGCGCAAGCTGCGTTACCAGCACCACCAATCTCGGAGCCTAGTGGAAGTGCCAGTGAACTACGGCTGCTGCGCGAGATGTTCAGCCAAGAAAAGAAGAGCAGGGAAACTAATGAGCAATCTATGTTCCGACAGTATCAGTCGCTCATAGAAAAGCACAGCCAACTGGAAAAGGAGATGTATACGCTTCTGAATGAGCAGCAAAAGGAACAACAAAAGCTGCTGGCAGCCAACAAGCAGTCTGAGGAACTACATCTTCGAGCTAAGAACTAGCAACAAGGAAGTGAGCTATCAGCAGTGCGGGGGCTGATAGGCAGTGTAGAGCGTAAGCTCGAAGGCGAGATCCATACAAAGCTGCGATCCGAAGGTTAGCTCAAACAGTATATCGATGGCCGAACCGAACGAATTCGCTAGGAGCTGGTAACAATGTCTTCTATGCAAGATGATGGAACAGAAGGCGGTGCTGAACAGCCAAACAAACTTTATGAAGGAGAGCAAGGAATCGATAGAATCACTATACACACTCGTCATGACCGGTCGGCAACAGTGGGAACAAAACTTGTCAGCCACTCAAAGTCTGACGGCCGATAATATTAAGAGTACTTCTAAGCTTAGAGTAGATCTATCCAAGTCCATTGACGTTGTTAGAGACACCCTGACAAAAAAGCTCGAAGGGTTCCTCTCAACCAACCACGAGTCAGGCAACAAGTATGGTGAGCTGCGTGCTAAAGTAATCGAATCTCTGAAGGCAGTGTAGGAAAGGTTAAGGTAAATTTAGGAGCGTAGCCAACAGTCCGAAGATAAGTTAGAACGGCAGAACGGTGCAGCCTTCGAATAGATTCTGAAGAAGATAGAGGATGAGCAGCTGATGACAAACAACTGGAAGACTGACGTCGAAAGAAAGAACCTGACTATCTTTAAGGAGATATCCGGCACGCTGAGAATACTCAAAAGCTAGCTAAGTAAATAGAAGTAGGAGTCAATTGCTCGTGATCTCACCCGACAGAAGGAGTTTGAAGCCCATCAAAAGAATCTTTCGGGGGAACTCAAGAAGTACATTGAGGGAATCATAACAGTCTTCAACAATTAATTTGAAGTTGTCGTCGGCGAGCTGGAGATTCTCGTGGAGATGATCAATATGTCACGAACCGAGTCCGAAAAGGTTCAAGCCCAGCGGCTTGAACAACAGTCCGAAAAGTTACGTGAGGAAATGTTGACCATAACGAACAACAAAATCCACGAGCTCGCTGGGACCATCGAGAAGAACATCAGTAAGGCCAGCTAACAGATGATTACGAGATTGCTCAAAGAAAGCACCTACCTCAACGATCTCATCGCCCAGAAGGAGAGCACTCTATCCACACAAGTATCCATCCTCAGCAGCGAGGTGAAACAGTCGCAGCTAAGAACCGAAGCTGAACAATCGGCAGCCCGAGAGAAGTACCAACAGTTTGTTGGGCAATACAAAGATGCCTTCGCCCAACTACAACTTGCCTAGGCGAAGTTACGAAACAAACTTGAAGAGCAGGTGAGGAGCAGTACTACTTCGGCTCTTGAAGTCGCAAACAAACGCAACGAGTTTGTTATTGAGGGAATCCGCAAAGCTATGGAACTGAACGCATAAAAAGATAAGACCGAAGTGCGAGGGCTCATCGACCAAGCACGAACAGAATCAACAGTACTACCTATTACTAACATTAGCGTGCTGTGAACAACCTGAAATACTAGCTCGCCTCCGACTTCAACGAGAAGATGGAAACAGAGCGTAGCGAACGAATTGATCAGCAACAACATCTGAGTGAGACCATACAGACCATGGACAGCAACCTTCGACAGTCTCTGGCTATCGAAACCAGCAGCCTGAAAGTATATGTCGAGGAGCAGCTGAAGGCAACTAGTAACAAGCTACAGTAGTACAATATTGAACTGACCGGGAAAGTCGCAACAGTAAGGGAAGACTTCGAACAGGCAGTTACTAGAATCGATACTCAACGTTATGTCGATGGATTGGAGCGGACGGTGATTTTTGGTGAACTGCAGCATCAACAATAACAGTTCGGTCAGCAACTGCAGCTTCACACCGAAGAGTTGGAGAAGCTAAAGAAACTGCCAGAAGAGCTGGACGCAGTCCAGTAACAGTTCTATGAATTTGATGAGAAGCTCACAAAGCTGGTCGAAGCCACTAGCGATCGTCTGACCAACATGTTGTACTTGGATCGGAACTTTACGAAGGTGCAGCTAGATGATCACGAGAAGACCCTCGTGCAGATACTCGAGATCGTTGAACAGGTGAACAGCCGCACTGAAGCCAACACGGAGGACATCGAGGATACAGACACACGCTTCACTGACAACTTCCGAGTCATGGAGAAGGCAATAAAGCATACCAACGAGTTCCTGAGTGTGCTGGACAGCCGACTGACCATCGAGGAATTGTATGCAAAAGTGTCTGAGCAGCAGTTGTGGGAGCAGCTGGTGAAGCTAACAGACCAACAATCTGAGGCACACCCACCTGAGTTACCACAGTCTTGACCACTACTTGCATATTTATATTATCGGCATGGCCTGGCTCAAAACTAGAACGGCATTTCTCGTGACAAGTGCCATCCTCCTTGCCTTCTGCGTCTATGAAATCGTGATTGCTTCCATGATGCTCACCAAGATAGCCAACGGCAACTGTAGTTCCACCAGCGAGCTGTTCGTACTGCAGCTGGTGGCAAGCATAGTCACTATCGCCATGGCAGTCATGTCTGTCCTGCGCAGTGAGAAGCTCCTCAAATTCAGGTACCTCTTTACCGCTGTTGTCGGTATCCTCCGCACATGGATAGCTATCACTGTATTCCTCTACGCCGACCAGAATGTTGGCATGTGTTACGTGGATCCCAGCTTGGCAACCTGGCTTATCCTTCAACAGGTGCTCGCCATTATGTTCCTAATGACGTGCTTCGAGTTTTCACGGGGAGCCCAGCAAAATGGGAATATGATGCTATTCTGACCTTCATAGAACATTATATGCTTCCCAAAGAACAGTTGGCCTACTTTCACAGACTCTCCAAACCCACAACAGCTGGGCACTCCTCCATCAACCGTACCCACGATTCTGAGGACTTCTTCGAAAAGCTCAGAGTTGGCGATGGATAGTAGTATCTCAAAAAGCGGTACAAAGAGCAGGTGGTGAAAAACCGGCATAATAAACTGCTCACTGAGGCAAGCCAGACGCAGTTTCGTATGACCAGGCTTCAATAATCAGTCAAGAAACTTCGCGAGCTTGATCTCGAGAACAATAGGTATCGGTGGGTGTCGCCGATTCATGGTCTCAGAAAACGCGGTTGTAGACTTACCGAAGTTGATCTCATCGGACTAAAAAATTAGACGCCGCAAGTTCAAACAGATGAAAATAGGGAGTCAGCGAAGAAAGTGAATATCTGTTCCAGCCTCCTCAACTGTGGAGAACACATGCGATCCACGCTTCTCCCATCACGAAACGACCATAGCAAAAGAAAAAAGAAAATCTGGCGAACTAACATCTCAGCACTCTCAAGACTCACGCGGCAATACTAACAATTAGAGAGAGCCGGCAAGCAAGTTCAATCAACCACGCCGATGGTAGTATCTTCGAGTGAGATGCGCAACCGCCTCAAGAAGGCACAAGGATAGATGCTCTACCGGTCAAGCTCAGGTGAGTTTCTCAGTGAAGATAGGCTCAAGGTTGCCTTTCACGACTATTATTAGTTCTTCCAAGAGAATTTTCGAAGGGACGACTCGGATTTGGTGAGGAGATTGCTGAACTCGTTATGCAGTTACGGCAAGCTGGACATCCATTGCTTTATCAAGTTCAACTCACTATTCGTCACCAAGGAGGCAACCTTTGAGGAGCAGGTACAGTTTGTTTTGCATCTTTTCTTCTAACCATGGCAGGAGTAGCTGGACGTGGAAAGCTATTCGGAGCTCCTCCATAAAATGATTCTTGACAGTCGTAAACTCTCCGAATAGAAGCTGCAAAAACTGTACAACAGTATCCTCAGAATTACAGCCGAGGGCACCTCAGCCGTCACTCGGTAGAGCCTCTACACCACGTTCTGCGAGAACCAAGACATCACAGAGGTTATGATGTCGTTGCTCCAGATTACCTGATTACTTGCTCATCTCAGATTGTGATGCCTTTACTACAAATATCATCGTTTGGTGGCTGGCTTCTGTGGTTAGACAGTCAGCTCCTGCCAACTCATGATCTTCACATCCCGGTTGGGTTTGTTCAGGAGGGTACGAGCGAAGAGCAACAATAAGGCAAACTCTCCATTGTACTGTTCGGGCTGCCCGTACAGTGAGTAGTGTTTGGGGAGTAGCACCAACAATTCCTTCGGACGCGCAAATAGATTCATCTCCTAGCGAGTGAGAAGGCTGGATTGGTCTCGTTGTTTCTGTTTAACATTAACTGGTGGGCTATAGCCTTGTTCCTCTAAATGTCGAAGCACATTCTCTGTTTGAAGGG